>Ga0078972_1001817_pt1 | contig 76174 bp, 65 predicted proteins | sample YelNatPaOPGAMG01_FD_67568 | JGI IMG/M metagenome (GOLD analysis project Ga0078972, IMG submission 67568) | Hot spring thermophilic microbial communities from Obsidian Pool, Yellowstone National Park, USA - OP-RAMG-01 (SPADES assembly) (version 2) | ecosystem: Environmental > Aquatic > Thermal... | reverse complement strand
CCTCCATTAAACCTATATGTAAAAAGTGCCATATAGCACAAGGTGTCCAAGACACAAGGTGTCCAAGACACAAGATTTTTTCAACAGCCTCAATTGAGTTTGATAGAACATTTCAATTTTCTTGATAATTAAAAAATGTTAAAGGACTTTTTGGTAAAAGATGTTGAAATTGGTAAAATAAAAGTAGGAAAAAGGCAAAGAAAGTATATAGGTGATATATCACCACTGAAAAAGAGTTTAAAAGATATTGGATTGATAAACCCTATAATTGTTTCGGAGGATATGAATCTTATAGCAGGATATAGAAGATTACTTGCAGCAAAGGAGTTAGGATGGAAGACGATAAGTGCTAGAATAATACCTTTAGATTATAAGGACCTATTTGAAGATATTGAGTTTTATGAAAACTATTCAAGGAAGAACCTCTTCCAGGAAGAAATAGAAAGCGTAATAAAAAGTAAGAATGAAAGAGGCAAGGGTTTTATTAAGAAAATAATAACAAAGATCTTTAAACTTAGAAAATGAAACGATTATCTTTTAAATTAATAATTCTTGAATTAACAATTCTTGAATTAAAAATTCTTAAATTAACTTTTGGGTTGGTTGTTTTTGGGATTTTGTTGTTAAATTGTGTTTATGGTAGTGTAGATATATTGAAACACTCTGTTTATATTGATGGTTCGGAGGGGTTGGTAATTTCAAAGTTTACGGTAAATGTAGACCAAGAAAAGCAGGTATATTTTTCTAGTTTAGCAAAGATTCAGGAGATAGTTATAAATGGACAAAAAACGAAGTTTTTTGAAGTGAATAAGGGTAAGGGAATAGTGTATTCTGCTGAATTATCTGATTCCACAGGTAAGATAACTATAGAGACAAAGATGAAGTATGATATTGTTAAAGAGATAAATAAAAAGGGGATAGTAATCCTATCTGAAGTAGTAAGGACCTTACCTAATTTAGAGACTCTAGATCAACAGTATCCTGATTCGGATATAACTCTTACTAATTTCCCGGCAGGGATAGAATTATTTGATGGTAGCAATTTAAAGGATTCCTTTGGAGAAATTCGGAGGAAGTATGGTGCACCAGTTTGTTTGGGATATCTAAATTTGTTCAATTTTAGCAGGGATAACACAAAATTTAAGATAGTTGTACCCAAAGGTAGCGAAGATGTAGGTTTAAGTATAATTTCATGGCTGGGAGTTATAAATAGTTTTTTTGATTACATGTCTTTAGAATTTCAAGGGGATATAAATGTTATCTATTATGAAGATGCAATCATTTCAGAAAATATTTTAAACAATGTTATTATTTCGGGTTTTTATAAGGCGAGTAATGGGGATTATTTTAGGAATATTGACAATTTACAAAATTTCGTGACGGTAGTTCACGAATTGCTACATGTCTTTTTGCCTAGAGATATAAGAAGCGATGTGATTGATATTGTTGAGGGGCTTATACAGTTTTTAGCTGTTGAATCGCTGGAGTATGTTTTTGATGATCCATTGCCTAAAGAATTAGTTTATGATTCTTACTTCATAACTTTAAACTACTTATCGAAAGGTGATAACAATGATGATGTTATGGTGAAGTATAGGAAGTATCCGTTAGTATTCAGATATATATCAAGCCTTACAGGTATGGTACAAATAAATTCACTTTTCAAATTTCTTTCAAAGCAAAGTAGTATAAATATGTCAGTGTTTGAGAAAGGTTTTTATGATATAACGGGATTAAACTTCAGGGCATTCAGAGACCTATTTGATGGTATGTCAGTGCTTTGGGATTTATCACTCATTTTCTCTCAGGGGGAAGCAAAATTATCATCAACGGCCCCTGTTGATCTAACTGTACACCTTGATGTTTATCTGCAAAATAGTAACTATACTATGAGCGTTAATATACCAAAGAATAGTGGCATTTTGATTAATTTACCTAGTGATGTAAAATCACTAGTACTGAATCGTGGTAGAATATTTCCCGAGTATACCATGGTAAACAACTATTATAATTTCAGCCAAGATCCTGAAATAATGAGAATCCTCGGTGTCGTTGAAGATGTGATAAATTTTGGACAAAGTTCTTCTTTGAAATACAAGAATACACTGTCAAAGAAGGTTACAAAAAATTTGGGCAAGCTGGTCTCAATAAAAAAGCAAATCTTTAAAGATGAATATACCAAGGTATTTTTAGAGAATTTGTACAGAATCAATGGGGATATAGTCGTTTATTTTTCTTTGAATACAATATTTAGTTCGGTACAAGGTATAGTAGTAATTGGTTACGGCAAAAATTATTATATAAAGGATATTGTCATTTTAAATTGATTGTGTTTATAGGCTTACCATTGATAAACGAAAGTATGTTATCCACAGTTATTTGAGCTATTCTTTGGACAGATTCAACACTGTTAAAAGCATTATGTGGCGTAAAAACGACATTCTCTCTGTGTATTAATACATTGCTTTGTATGGCGGATATGAGTTTTGTGTAGTTTGATGAATCAATCATTAGTGTATCCTCTTTCATTAGTTCTTCTTCTCCTTCTATAACATCAAGTCCTACACCTGCTATTATTCCTTTGTTAAGGCCATGGAGTAGAGCATTGTTATCAATAAGTGCCCCCCTTGCAGTATTGATTATGATGACTCCTTTCTTCATTTTATTAACGGCATCTATGTTTATCATATGATAAAGTTCGGGGAAATAAGGCGTATGTAATGTTATTATATCAGAAGTACTTATAAGTTCATTAAAACTGACATATTTAAACCCAAGTAAACTAGACATAAGAGTATTAGGAAATTTATCATAGGCAACGACTTCCATTCCAAAACCTAATGCTATCTTTATAACATGTAAACCTATTTTACCAGTCCCGATAACTCCTATTCTCTTTTCTCTCAAGTCAAACCCCCTAAGCCCTTCTAGAGAAAAGTCCCCTCTTATGGTCCTGACATAAGTTTTATGAATATTTCTTGAAAGAGACAATATAAGCGCAAATGTGTGCTCTGCCACCGTATTTTCACCGTAATTCGGAACATTTGAAACGGGTACATTCTTACTCTTGGCATAGGTGATATCTATGTGGTCAAATCCTGTGGATCTCGTTGTGATAAACTTTAGATTTGGAAATTTATCAATAGTTTCTTTATTAACCTTTGAATAAATGAAGGTTGAAATTATATCAGCATCGGAGTAAGCATCAGATTTTATGTCCTGTATAGCTTGCTTAAAAAACTTGACATTATGATTTTTTAGTTCTTTTTGGTAAAACGACTTCTCCCATGTTTCCCTTAACTCAAAGAAAACAATATTCATAAAATTTTCCTACCTTTCATGTATTATTTTTTACTTTATGTAGAGAATTCAAATAAATTTTGATACTACTGTGAGCAATCTTATTCAGTTTCTTCTTCATAGTAAATCAAGTTTTTTGGGTATTCAACTGAGTATGAGTATATGAGCTCTTTTTCTTCGTTGGGTTTCAATTTTATTGTCCATGAGAATATACTGTTTGTTTTTATTGAGTTCATTTCTTCATTGGGTTTTGGGGATATTTGTGTTATGTTTATGTTTATTCTGTTATCTGATGCAATTGGTAGTCTTTCAAGTACTTGGAGAGTTATTTCTTCTGATGTTGAATTTTTTATGATATTTTTGAAGCTCTTTAAGTTTTTCACATTACCACCTAATATGCCGGGGTTTTCAATTCTATCTTGTAATAATTCTTTTTTTGCTGTTAATTCCTCTACTACTATTCCATCAGTTCTGAAGACACCATTCTGTGGTAACGCTTCTTTTAGATATAGACCTTTTGAAGTTTCCTTATCTAGGTTGATTTCAATTTCGCCGGGTAGAAGTGTGAGGGGCGATGTGTTTGATATTTCCAAAACTAAAAGCCCGTTTTTGTATTTTGATGGGATTGCGAGGTAGTTTTTTGATGTGCTTATGTTTAATTTGTCCAGTAACAATTCGTATTGATTGGTGATTGAAAAGTTACCTTTAATGTTCCATGTGATGTTGTATGACGAGGGTATCTCCTCAAATTGGGGACTTTCAGGTTCTTCTTCAGGAATTTCCTCTGAAGGGGATTCTTGAAGACTCTTCACTACTCCTTTGGGAGAATACTTTAATATTGTTTCTTTTTCTCTTAAGTATCCATACAGCTTTAGTAATTCGGTGTTTACTATCTCAGGGGTGTACTGTGATGTTGTTATGAATACTTCATTTGCTCCAATTGAAGTTTCCTCAGGTAATTTAAGTTTGACCTTCAGTCTTGCTGTATTTTCATTTATGTTAATTACATACTTCAGTGACCATTGTCCATTGATTTTGTATGATATTTTTTGAGGCTTACCTGACAATATCAGTTCTCTGTAAGAGAATGTTAATGATTTTATTTTTGGGGTTATTTTTTCAATTTCTTTTATTTTCTCTGCTACTTCCTTTCGTAAGTCGTTTATTTTGTTTTCCCTTACGATTATCTCTTTTTGTATTGATTCGCTCTTGTTAAAGTATGTATCAATATCTTTTGAGGATTGCACAGATTTTGCCATTTCTATCAAGATGAGCATCTTATTTGAGTATATTGATATTTCGTCAAATATCTGTGATATTTCGTTATTTATTGTGGATATTTCGTTTGATAGTGAAAGGTATTTTGAAAATAGGTCTTTGTCAATGCAGTAATTCGTTTCATTTTCTTCTATGACTGTTATACCTTTAGGAAATATCTCTAGATCATAAGATTCTTTGGGTATGAGTACTTTTTCATTTGTTGTTTCTGACTCAACCACTGCTAAGTCCCTGTAAACAAACAAAGTGGTGGATGCTAAAGATGCTTTAGTAATGAGTGCAAGCGTTATAAAGACTACTATTTTAATAGCTCTTCTCATATTTTCTCCTCCTGTATACGAATGATAACCTATTCCTATGGAATAGTCAATTTTTTAGTGATTTTGTTGAATAATTCACAGGCTTGGCCTGTTTCAGGTTATACCTGTTTTTATTTATTTCATAAGAAATCAATTTTAGCACTCCCACCCTATTTTATGAAGAGGGGTGAAACCCCTCTTCGCTCCATAGAATATTTGAATAAAGAAATGCTATGAAGCCCCCCATAAGTAACGAAGTTAACACTTTAAGTAGATATTATAGATTCTCTTCACTCATCTATCTAAAATCTTAATAAAGAATGATTACCTAATTGTGAATAGGTATTGTGAACTGAAGAGTGAAGAGAGGCTTTGTTTCTCTTCGTAAAGTAAGGGTGGGTGGGCGGGACTACTAGAAGGTGCTTATAGCACGCGGTGCTTATAGCACGTGGTGCTTATAGCACCTTTTCAATTAGGTGCTTAAGACACAAGTGCTATATAGCACAAGATTTTTTCAAGAGAATTATTTTAAATTGTTTCAATTTTAAATTGTTTCAATTTTGAATTAGGTTTTATAATTTCAGAGATTTTTAGTTTGGGGGAATTGATCTTTTATGGTCAAGTACTATGAGATTGTAAATGGCATAGCGAAGGTTTCGGAGAATTCATCTTCCCCCATAAAGATATTTATAGAGCCATCAGAGAATGAATTAGAGTTAATAAAGCAGATGGGGATAAGTGAGCACGATATAAATTCAGCGTTTGACCCTGAGGAAATCTCCCGTATGGAGATCTACGAGAATGGTGATATATTCATAATATGGAAAATACCAAAGAACTATTCTCACAATGGTCAGTTGATATTCAATGTTTCATCTTTGGGTATTTTTATAACTAAGGATAACATCGTTATAATATCGCCCGATGAGGTTGGTTTTTTTGAAACTAAGTATTTTAAAAACATACACACAACATACGATATTCTTTTTTCCTTTATATACATGACAATAAGCCACTATTATGGACACTTGAGAGGTATAAAACTCATTTCATCTGAAATAGAGGAGAAAATTTCATCTTCGCTTGATAATACATATCTCATGTACATGTTTAATTTGAGTGAAAGTTTGGTTTATTACCTTGATGCTTTAAATTCTAACCTTGGGGTATTGATAAAGTTGAAGGAGAATTCTATTAAGTTGAGTTTCTCAAAGAATCAGATTGAGAAACTCAAGGACCTCATAATAGACCAAAAACAATGTTATAGGCAGGCCAAGATTCTTTCCATGGTTTTGTCAGAGTTGATGGATGCTAGAGCTAGTATTGTGAATAACAACATGAATGTGTTGATAAAAAATCTAACAATAATCAATGTAGTTATGTTACCGCTTAACCTTGTAACTGGCGTATTTGGTATGTCAGAGTATACAGAAATTACCAAAACGATTCCTTTACATATATCTTACGGTTTATTTTTCCTCGGGATGATTGTTTTAGGTGTCTTGCTAACTATTGGTATCAACAAGTATATAGATAAATTCATGAGTAGGACTAAGAAAAGAAGGTGACTAAAGGCTTATGCTTTGGTATGCTATAAAGAGAGTTCTTTTGATTATCCCAACTTTCATAGGGATAACACTTGTTATTTTCTTTGTTGTGCACATAGCACCTGGTGATCCAATAAAAGGTATGGTTGGTGAAATGAGTTCAAAACTTTCCCCTGAGGCGTATGAACTTTTCAAAAAAACTTATGGCTTAGATAAACCAATACTTGAGAGGTATGTTGTTTGGCTTGGGAATTTTTTGACTTTTAATTTTGGTAATTCTTTCCAGTATGGTAAGGGGGTGGGAGAATTGATACTTGAAAGGCTTCCAGTTACGGTAACTATAAATATTCTCGCCAACTTAATAGTCCTTGTATTTGGTGTTACGATAGGAGTTTTTTCGGGTATTTATAGAGATAAACTTTTTGATAAAATATCAAGTGTTGTGTTGTTTGGCTTATACTCACTTTTTGAACCATGGGTTGCTCTTATTCTTTTACTCTTATTTTCAGTAAATTTGGGTATGTTTCCAATTGGTGGCTTTACATCAATAAATTTTGATCAGATGAATGTTTTTGAAAAAGTTGTGGATATAATGAATCATATATCTTTACCTGTTGTTGTTCTCTCTTACGCTGGTGTAGCATTTGTTGCTAAGATTGTGAGGACCTCTGTAATAGAGGTTAGCAATCAGGAGTATGTTAAGTTTGCCAAAGCGTTAGGAGTGGATGAAAAAACCATAAGAAGGCATTATATCCTAAGAAATAGCTTGATACCTGTGATAACGATATTTAGTACTGTTTTGCCTTCGCTTATTGCGGGTAGTGTAATAATTGAAAAGATTTTTTCACTACCTGGAATAGGACAACTTTTCTATTCTGCCGTGTTTTCTAGAGATTACCCTGTTGTTATGGGGTTAAGTGCCGTATCGGCACTTCTAACATTAATAAGTCTACTAATAGCAGATTTACTCTACGCTTTAGTTGACCCTAGAATAAGGTATGAGTAGTACCATTGCGAGTTAAGAATATACAATTAGAAATTGGTCAATTGGGAATTGTTCAATTAGAAATTGTTCAATTGGAAATTGTTTTAGTAAACTAGAATAGTCCTTGGATTGAAAACACAAATTGCCAGTTGTCAAAAAACTTATCGGAGGTATACAATCTTATTTGGTTATCCTGAACTTTAAACTGTCTAGCTAAGTACATTCTTATTGGTAGGGAAGGGATATTTATCATAACACCAATACCGAAACTACCGTAGTATTTTGATGCATCAGTAGTGTAGCTAATCACATCATCAAATATTCCACCATAATCAACGAAGGTAGCACCCCAAAGGAAAGTTTCGTAGAGTGGGAATCTTAATTCAGTTGTGTAGAGGGATTTAGCAACTCCTCTTAAGCCATATCCCTGCCAACCTCTCAGTTCATAATACCCATCAAACCAGAATAAGTCTGAAGTCTCCTTTTCGAATATTCCATTAATCTGCGGTAACATAACACCATGCGTAGTATAAAAAACCCACACGAGTTTATAATCTTCAGTTATAGGTATTCCTTGATAGAAAGAAAAATTGCCGCTTAACCTTATAAACTGGAAAAATCCACCGATGAGATGCCCTACATAATCCATTGAGATTGAGGAATAAATTCCCTTTGTAGGTACTAAAGGATGATCCCTACTGTCTACCGAAGCGTTCAAATTAATAGTACTCTTTATTTTTCCTCCTTGTTCCCAAGAAGTTAGTGAAAGCTCTTTGTTTAAATCTTCATCTAATGCATTAGTAAAATTCGGGTCGTGGTTTATTAAATCGTATATTGAGTACCCAACACCGACGGAATAGTAGCTTCCCAATCTTCTAGATACACTCAATCCAAATCCTATCCTGGTCTGCCAATATTGTCCATTCGTATTTTCAGCAATACCATCTTTATTCTCATCAACGAGTATATTCTGAATTAAAGAATTGTAAAAATATATTGAAGTAGTGAGCGAATATTTCGAGCCGAATAGATAAGGTTCAGTAAAAGAAATATCAATATCCTGTAGATATTGTCCTATTTCAAGTTTGGCTTGGATTTTTTTACCAGTGCCAAAAAGATTTACATGTGATATACTGCCATTTGCTGAAAACCCACTTACAGAGCCATAGCCAGCACCAAGAGATATTATTCCTCCTTTTCCTTCCTTTACTTTGAAGATTAAATCCATTATCCCCTCAGCGTCACCCTCTTTTACTTCCCACTCAACTTTGTCAAAAAACTGAGTCATGTTTAATTTTTCAATACTTCTTTGTAACTTGTAAATGCTGAACAACTCTCCTTCCTCTATTTCCAACTCCCTTTTTATCACATAATCCTTTGTATATGTATTCCCAACGATGAATATATTACCTATGTGCCCAGTTGAACCTTCATATATACTTACATCAATATCAATTAAATTTTTTTCTTTGTCCTTTTTTAAATCTTTCTGTACTTTTGCAAATACATACCCTCTATCCCAATATTTTCTATTCACAGAATAGATCCATTTATCAACTTGGTCCATTGCAAAAGAATCACCTTTGATTAAAGGGAAGTTCTTTAGTAATTCATCTTTACTGAATATTTTTGTTTCACCAATAATCTTGATGTCGTTAAAATAATACTTCTCGCCTTCGGATAAATATATAGTTATGAAAAGGTGTTTTTCTTTTATCCTCTCAACTTCTTTTTTATCTTTAGAAATCTTTTCTATAACATTGGTTGATTTTATGTTATTTGAGACAATTTTAGCGTCAATGAACCCCTTCATTTGGTAATAGTAGGATACCTTTTCTATGTCCTTAGAAAATTTGTCAGGATCAAAGTAACCTTTTGAGATGGGGAGGAAAAGGAAAACATTTTCTTCTTTGGTCTCCATTACAGATTTTAATTCACCTTCATTGATATTTGATACCCCAACAAACTTTATAGACTTAACTATGCTTCTTGGCCCTTCATCTATATTGAAAATTAATATAGTTTTGTTACCTTCTTTTGTGAAGGTAGGAGTTACAGAAACATCTAAAAACCCTTCTTGCCTGTATTTCTCTTTTATAGAGGTAATACTAGCAAGTATTTTGTATGAAGAAACATAATCACCTTTTGAGACAATAATTATATCTTTAAGGTCATCACTCTTAACTTCGTTGTTCCCAGTAAATTTTACATCATCCAAAATTGACGATTCGTTACCAACTATGTATATGTCTACGATTTTCTTTGAAGAGTCAACAATCTCATACTCAATCTTAAAATCATAAAAAACTCCAAGACTATCAATGTTTTTAGTTGTTTGAATAATTTTATCAGAATTTACTTCATCTCCTTCTTTAATTGTTAAGACTTCCCTTATCATGTTTTCGGCAGCCTTGCTAATACCCTCTACAGAAATTTTCCTTATCTTAAACCCCTCAATATCTTGCCAATCAGCGAAAGAAAAGCCTAAAAAAAGCAATACAAAAAGCAGAGACAAAAGTATTTTCTTCATAAACCACCCTACCTTATGACTTTCACATTGCCTTTAGCAGTGGAAGAAATCATCTCATTATCCTCATTCATGATTACTTCTAACAGGTCACATTCAAGAGTGGTATCTTCTTTTTTGTTTTTGTAAAAAACTCTCTTGTCCTTAGTGCTGGTGAATGTGTAGAAGGTGATTTTCTGATCGTTGGAAACGATTGCAAAAAGATTGAATGCCTCAACATACAGATCCTTACCATCGACCACAACATTGGTTGTCATTGTGAAATTATCAATTTCGTTGGTGCTTTTGAAGTTAGCTACCAAACTTTGTGATTTTGTAACTATGTTCTTTGATTCAGATATTACATTACCGTAGGCTATATAATTTGAAATAAAGTTACTATTTACTGTAGCGTACGCTATATCACTCTTTATGTTTATGTTAGTAGAAAAGATCTTTACATTACCAAACATCTTGGATAAGTTATCATGGGAGATGTATTCAACTTTATCGGCATAAGATCTAAAATTACCATTTGTGACGAAAGCGTTGGTTTCTACGATTACCTTATCCTCATTGACATTCATGTAAACTTTTTCACCACCAACATACATGTCCTGATTTGATATGTACATCCTTGGAGTTAATGAGAAAACAACATCACCATTGTTGCCATAAAACTCTGAATATCCAGATGTTATTTCTATATTTTTTTCAAGATTTCTAAATATCACATTTCCTTCGGAAATGACAAAATTCTTGTCTTGGAAGTACTTTATTGTGTCAGATTCTATATAATTTGATCCTTGTGTGGCGAATGGCCTTTTACCCTCAGCGCTAACAAAGATAGTATATCCTTTCTCAAATTTTGCTTTAGGCCCTTTAACGGTGATCTTAATAGGTTTCGGTTTGCTATCACTTGCCTTAATTTTAGTACCGTAAACATCATAAGAGAAAGAAATTACAAATATGAGAAAGAAAAGAAGAAAAAATTTCGGATACTTACCCATGTTTCACCTCCACATCATTCTCGTACTCTTCAAAGGTGTCACATTCACCTTCAAACTTTACTCCGTCTTCCATTCTGAATATAGGTGCCCTTATAGACCCAATAACCTCTGCCCCACTAAAAAGTTCAACTTTTTTGGATGCTGAAATATTTCCGAAGACCTTACCTACTATCATCACAGTACCGACCTTTATATCTCCTTCTACCTTTGATGTATGGGAGATTATTAAAAATCCGTTATCAGAATATATGTTGCCTTTGATGTTACCATCTATCCTTAAAGAAGTGGAAAAATTTATATCTCCCACTAGAATTATATCTTCTTTACACCATGTCTTAACGATAAAATCATCAATACTATAAGGTATCTTAATCATTTTTTGGCCTCCTTACTTACTTTTCATTTCAAAAACACCATCCCAATCTTGAGGAGGTGGGGTAACGATGTACTCTTTACACCTATCCAAGTAGACCTTTGAAGGTCCATCATCTGGGTCTATCTCTAGGCATTTGGAAAAATAGTCAGAAGCCTTGTCAAATTCTCTTTTCATGTAAAATTCTAAACCTTTCTTGTAAAAAACAAGTAGTTTCAATTTATCTTCCTTACTTACCATACTACAAAACCTTCTAAGATTATTATAATCTTAACAATTCTACTTTTCAAAATAAATTGAAGCTGTTCCAAAATTCTGTTTTGTAATTAGACCCGCTTCTTTATTAAGAATTAGCACAAATACTTTAAGTAGCCCCACCCCCCCGCCCTATTTTACGAAGAGAGGTGAAGCCTCTCTTCACTTTTTAGTATATGGCACTTATTGTAAGTAAAAGGGTTATAAGCACTAGTGCTATGAATCACAAGGTGCTATTAGTACTTGGGAGGTTTCGCCTTCCGACACCTTTATAAATCCTTGATTATTGAAGAGTGCTTTAAGCAGAGTGCTTTAAGCACTTTTTGATTAGATTAAATAAAAAACAAATTTTAATCATACAGGCAATTCTTGAGTTGCTCCTACAAAAAATAAATATAAAATAATAGATTAAAACTTTTTTGTATTGTAAATTGTTGGATTGACTATAATTTGAGTGTATCTTTGAATTCATTAAGATTGTATAGGTAGAAGTGAAACTATTGTTTTAATAATAAATAGAAAAATATCACTTCTAACCTTAATAATAAACAGAAATGTTTGAGATATTTGTAGAGCAAATATTTAATGGTGTTGCATTAGGTAGTATCTACGCTTTGATAGCCCTAGGTTATACAATGGTTTATGGTATACTGATGATGATAAACTTTGCTCATAGTGAAATATTCATGTTAGGTGCGTTTTTCACTTTGGGGATTTTTTTATTAATCTCTATCTTACTGCCAATTTATGGTATTGTTTTGCCAATTTCTGTTATTGTTGGTGCTACCATTGTTGGGATTATAGGGGTAATTATTGAATTACTTGCTTATAGACCACTCAGAAATTCTCCAAGACTTTCTGTACTCATTAGCGCCATAAGTATCTCAATCATCTTGCAAAATGTTGTTTTCCTTTTCGTGAGTGATACGGCAATGAGTTATAGCAAAATTTCAAACATCATACCTACGATTAGTTTTTTCAATTTTGAACTTAAGGGAGTTTTAATAGTAATTTTTACTTTTATTCTGATGGCAATTCTTGCGTTTTTTATAACGAAAACGAAACTTGGTGTAGCGATAAGAGCTACTTCTCAAGATATAAAAACAGCATCTCTCATGGGTATAGATGTTAATAAAGTTATCTCCATAGTTTTCTTTGTTGGTGCTTTTCTTGGGGCTATTGGTGGGTTTTTTTATGGGACCTATTACTCAGTTATCAGGTATGATATGGGTTTTATCCCTGGAATAAAAGCATTTACTGCTGCTGTTGTTGGGGGGATTGGTAGTATCCCCGGCGCTGTGCTTGGTGGTTTACTCATGGGAATTTTTGAAGTTTTCGTTGGTGGATACATATCGTCAGCGTATAAAGATGTTATTGTTTATTTGCTTTTGATAATAACACTTTTGTTAAGACCTGAAGGATTATTAGGTCAAAGGTATATAGAGAAAATATAGAGTATGAAAGAGTTTGTTATAAAAGGCATAACAATTTCCTTCTTAACAGAAGAGGAGATAAGCGAATTTGTTTTTAGGGGACTTCTGGATAAAAAAAAGTTTTTCATGATCTTTGCCGATTCAAGAGTTTTGTACAATATAATTTACAACAGGGAATATAGGAAACTTTTGGAAAATAAAATTGTTATTCCATCCTCTAAAGTCTTCCCTTTTGTATCAAGATTGTTGTTTGGTGTTAAAGATGTAAAGATAGTGAAAGAATCTTCTACAATTTTTAAGATCATTAGAAACATATCTGACTATTACTATAGACTTGCAGTTGTTAGCGGTAGTGAGAAAGAAACTCTGAGATTTAAGAACAATCTGAAACTTAATTTCCCTGAAATGAAACTTAACATGATTGGTTTTAATAAAATCTTTGGTAAATACAAGCACAAAGAAAAAATTGAGATTTTGAAGAAATTTGAACCTAATCTTGCTATTTTTGATACAGTGTCTTTAAATTTCGTTGGGTTTATTGAAAAGAATAAGGATTTATTTGCAAAGACCTCTGTAATTATGTCTGGTAGAGGAGTAAAAATAATTTCGGGGGTTAGACATACATTTAGAGACAGTTTGAACATGCTTAAATGTGCCTTTTCCTATGTTTTTATTTCTTTTTGGGTTTTGAAAGAAAAATTTTTGATGTTATTTAGTGAAAAGAGAAGGTTACTGTATGCTAAAAGTTATAGAGTATGAACCAGGTGTTTTGAGAATACTTGATCAGAGGTTGTTACCAGGGGTAGAGAATTATATTACCTGTAGAACTGTTGAAGAAGTTAGGGATGCAATAAAGGAATTGGCTGTTAGGGGAGCACCGCTAATTGGAATTGCTGCCGCCTATGGTGTTTGTGTTGGATTACATCAGTATAGAACTAAGAAGAAACTAGATTATATAATAGACACCTTAAAGGGTGCTAGGCCTACTGCTTATAATATATTTCTCATACTTGATAGGATAAAGGGGAGATTAAAAGACATTGATGATTTTAGGGAGTTAATCTCCTTATCTGAGAAAGAATCTACTAGAATACACGAAGAGGATAGATTGCTTTGTGAGAAAATTGCTGAGAATGGTCAAGCCATTGTACCTCATGGTGCTAAAGTTATAACTTATTGTAATACAGGGATGTTGGCTACTGGTGGTATTGGTACTGCCTTGGGAGTTATATACAAATCTTTTTGGAGTGGTAAATTAAGATGTGTATATGCTTGCGAGACTAGACCTTTGTTACAAGGTGCAAGATTAACAACTTATGAATTATCAAAAAATAATGTACCAGTGACATTAATTTCAGATAACATGCTTTCTTATCTTTTTTCAAAGGAAAAGATAGATTTAGCAATTGTTGGAGCTGATAGAATAGTTAGGAATGGTGATGTTGCCAATAAGATTGGTACATATAATCTTGCTGTTGTTTGTAACTACTTTGGGGTACCTTTTTATGTTGCCGCGCCTTATACGACTATAGACCTTGAATTAGAAAGGGGGGAAGATATTCCAATTGAGGAAAGGGATGAAGGAGAACTAAAGTTTATTTATGGTAGGCAAATAGCTCCTTCAAGCGTTAAAGTCTGGAATCCTGCCTTTGATGTTACTCCCTCTAAGTTAATAACCGCAATAATTACCGATAGAGGAGTTTTTAAACCTAATGAGATAAGAAATTTTTATGTTGAATAAAAAATTTAGAAATATAACAGGTCTTGTTCTTGGTACCAAAGATACGAAGGATTATGACAAAATTGTAGTTGTTTTTTCACCGGAATTGGGTAAAGTCAATTTAGTTTGTTATGGTGCTAATAGGTTCAAGAGTAGGTTTTCTAATAAAATTAATGCTTCAAATATCATAAGAGGTATGATTAGGTATCCTTCTTCAATAGAAAAAATGATTTCACTTGAGGATGTTGAAGTGCTTGCTGATTTTTTTAGTTATTTTAAGGGAGATATAATGAAACTCTCGGTACTTCATATGGCAATGGAAATCATAAATTTAACACTACCGTATGAAGTTTTTGATGAGTATTTGTACTCCCTTTCAATAAAGTTTCTTAAGGATTTAATTGAATGTGAGAATAAAGATACTGCATTTCTCCTTTTGACTGATTTCTCAATAAAAATTCTTAAAAATCTTGGTGTTTTACCTTATGTAAAGGAAGAAAGTACTTTGTCTCAAGCATCAAGAAGATACCTTATAGCCATCATTGTTGGTAAAGAGTTACCTAAATTAACTACGAACGATATGTACGAGATTTTAGATTGGATGGAAAACAAAATATTGAAATTTTCTTCAGGTAGTAAAATCATCTCAAAATCTCTCGTTAAGGAAGCTCTTTCTGAATCCTCATGACTTTATCATCTTGATGTGAATGTCTTCAAAGGAGAAGGAAGTAGAGGATCACAGCCTTTGTGCCGTTGTGAGTGTTAACGAAGGACTACCCTTTGCCGTTCCGAGCGAAGCGAGGAACCTCAAGAAGATTCTTCACTCTGTTCAGAGGGATTCTTCACTTCGTTCAGAATAATGGGATGGGGAAAGGCAGAGTGAATAGGGGGTATCCACCGTTTAGGAATAATCATAATCAAATTTTGGAATACCTCGAGTAACCTTATTCATTATGGTGGTATCAATTTTGTAATATTGTTGAAATAGTTTTTGGTTTGTTTGATAATGGTATTGGTTGGGAGGTATCTATGAGGTATATAAGTTTAAATAATATATCAACTATTTCAGGTGCTCAGTGGGCAGTTTGTTATGTAACTATTGATGTTGATGTTAGGGAAATTGTGAAAAGAGTGAGGGCTATTAACGGCAAAGTGGATATATTTGGTTGTAGCTCGTTTAATGGTGTTTTTACACCTGATGGTTTTATTAGGGGTGCGCATTTCTTGGCTTCTTATGAGGAAGATGAGGTTTCTAGCTATTCGGTTATTACTGAATGTAGTGCCGATAATGCTTTGGAAAGGACTGAAAGTATATGTAAGCAGATGAAAGATAATTTGGGTGTGCCCGATGTTATTCTCATGCATGCTACACCAGGTTTTGAGGAGAGGATAATAGAAGGTATTGAAAAAGTTTTTGATGGTGATGTAAGGGTGTATGGTGGTAGCGCTGCCGATGATGATATTTCAGGTAAGTGGTTTATATTCAAAAACGATGTTATCGTAAAGGAAGGGGTATTATTGATTGGTTTCAAGCACAGGAAGAAAGTGTATGGAGCATTCCTAAGTGGTTACTTGCCGACATCTCATCAGGGTACGGTGACAAAGGCGAGTGGTAGAATTGTTTATGAGATAGATGGTAAACCAGCTGCTTTGGTTTATAATGAGTGGACAGGTGGTGCTATAAGTGAATACCTTGATAAAGGTGGTGTTATTCTTGGTGCAACTACACTGAGTCCCATTGGTAGAGTTATCAGTGAAGTTTTGGGAATAAAACAGTATCTTCTTTCTCATCCTCATCAAGTTCTTCCGAAAGAAAAGGCTATAACATTTTTTTCTGAATTTAAAGAGGGTGACCAAATAGTACTGATGAAAGGCTATAAGTCTTCTCTGATAGATAGAGTAAGGCAGGTTGTTGAAAGAGCATTAGGTATAGATAAAGGTAGAGTTAAGTTGTCTGGAGCTATTTTTGTGTATTGTGGTGGTTGTGTTGGTGCTATACTTGACGATATTGGTGAAGTTGTTGAAGAGTATAAGATAAATGTAGGTAATACTCCATTTGTTGGTGCTGCCACATTTGGTGAGCAAGGGTGCTTTGTCGGGCAAGAAAAGCATAATAAACACGGCAACTTAATGGCGAATATGATAATGTTTCAGATTTAAAGTATTTACAAAATTGTAAATAAAATATACAATTTTATACAATCTACAGTTGTAGGTGACAGGGGGCTTTATGTATGTAGGTATTGATTTGGGGGGGACTAATATAAAGGGTGGTCTAATTGATGATGAAGGGAGGATCGTCTACAACATTATGTTCCCAACTGAATCAAATCTAGGTTGGGAGAGAGTTTTAGAGAATATAAAGAAGGTGATGTATCAATTTGTTGAGCAGGATAATATCAGGGCGATAGGTATAGGAGTACCGGGACCTGTTGATTTCAAGAGGGGCGTAGTTAGGAGTATGCCGGCAATCCCGGGTGCTAAAGATGTAAATATTGTCAATGAATTGATGAAAGAGTTTGATAAACCTGTTTTTGTCGATAATGATGCTAATAATTTTGTAATTGGTGAACTCGTTTTTGGTGTTGCTAAGGGGAAAAGTAACATTGTTGGTATAACATTGGGTACAGGTATAGGTGGAGGAATTGTAATAAATGGCGAATTGTATAGAGGAATGAGTAATTATGCTGGTGAAGTTGGGCATATGGTTATCGTGCCAGATGGTATACAATGTAATTGCGGTAAATTTGGGTGTTGGGAAGCTTATGGATCGGCAACTGCTATAATAAAAAAGGCGCTTTCTTACAAATCAAGAAAAGTACTTACAAAACTTTCTGAATATCCTGATGATGCTGTTGATGCTAAATTGGTTATAGATTTAGCGAAAGGAGGGGATGAGTTTTGCTTGAATGTGGTTAATGACGCATTTAGATACATCGGCTTAGGTATAGCATCACTTGTCAATATTCTTAACCCAGAAGTTGTTGTAATAGGTGGTGGTGTTTCATTGGCAGGAGATTTCTTACTTTCCAAAGTGAGAAATTATGCAATGGAAAACATAATGCCTCCTCTGAGAGAAGGCTTGGAGATAGTTTTGGCTAAATCTGGTAATAATGCGGGTATATTGGGGGCAGCGGCCTTGGCAAAGGTAGAGATGAGTAAAAAACACTAGGAATAAACAATTTTGTCTAATACTCTGTACTGTACGGCTTCGGCAACATGTTGGTCTTGAATTATTTCGCTACCTTCAAGATCGGCTATTGTTCGGGATATTTTTAGTATCTTGTGATATGATCTCATACTTATCTTGAATTTTGACATAACAACTTCAAGGAGTTTTTTGGATGATTCAGAAATTTCGCATATCTCACTAATTATGTTCGGTGGAATTCTTGAATTCGTTTTTATATTGAGGCCAAATTTTTGGAATCTCTCTTTTTGTATCTCTCTAGCTCTAATCACTCTTTCGCGATAATATTCTGATCTTTTGGAATTGTTAGAATTATCCATTATTTCTTGAAATTTTACTTTTGGTACTTCTATGTGCATATCTATTCTGTCAATGAATGGCGTACTTATTTTGTGTAATATCCTGATTATATCTGAGGAAGAGTAGACGCTATCAGAATTGTCTTTTCCAACATTCATAGCACCTACGAACATGAAGTTAGCCAAAAATGTTACATTTCCTTCTGCTCGGGATATTGTTATGATACCTTCCTCTAAAGGTTGCCTCAATACCTGTAGTACATTACTTTTAAATTCTTGTAATTCATCCAGAAACAGTACTCCATTGTGTGCTAAACTGATCTCTCCAGGTTTAGGTATTCTACCTCCTCCTATTATTGCTACATCGGAAGAAGTATGATGAGGGGACCTGAAGGGTCTTTCGGCGATTATTCCTTTACCGTCAAGCATGCCTGCTACGCTGTATATTTTTGTTGTCTCTATTATTTCTTTCATATCCATTTCAGGCATTATTGTAGGCGTCCTTCTCGCTAACATTGTTTTCCCTCCTCCAGGCCCACCAATCATCAAAATGTTGTGTCCACCTGCTGCAGCTATCTCAATAGCCCTCTTGGAAGAATGTTGCCCCCTTACATCCAAAAAATCAAGTTCAGAAGTTTCCCTTTTGTTGTTTACTAACTCAAATTTCAAAGGTATAGTGTCAAGTTTGCCCTCTAGTGATTCTATTATATCTAAAAGATTTTTCGCTGGAAAAATATTTATATCTTTGGAAACAATCTTACACTCATCTTTGTTAGCATCGGGGACAAATATGTTTTTGAATCCAAGTTCTATTGCGTGCAAAACAACAGGTAGGACTCCTTTAGTGTGTTTAAGTTGACCATCTAATGATAACTCCCCAACAAACACTGTGTTGTTGATATCAATTATTCCAGTATCCTCTACTTGCCCTGAAGCAAGAAGTATACCCATAGCGATTGCAACATCTAGTATTGAACCTTCTTTTTTTACATACGCTGGAACAAGATTTATAACTATTCTGTTTAGTGGAAACATGTATCCCATATTAGTTATTGCAGATCTAACCCTTTCTTTTGATTCCTTGACTGTTGTATCAGGTAACCCCACTATTTCAAAAGAAGGGATTTTCTTTTGGATGTCAACTTCAACTTCAACAACCTCAACATTTAACCCAATAATTGACGCTGATAGCACCCTTTGAACCATAAAACCCTCCTAAAACTTCATATTTTTATTAAACAAAAAATTTTAAATTTTTATTACAGATGCCATAGGCACCTCTATTAGAATCTTTTGGAGTTGGGAATTTATAATTCTTTTTATGGGAAAATATGTTAGTAGGTTAAAATATGTTCTTTCTGAAATAGTGCACTTTTCTGTGGCTAATAAGTTAACTGTTGTTGTTATCTTTTTAGTTTTGGTGCTTGATCAAGTTTCTAAAGCTGCAATGAGGGCAATTTTAACTCTTTACATGCCTGTAAATGTGATAGGTGATTTCTTTAGGCTTACTCTTGTTTTTAACAGGGGGATAAGTTTCGGAATATTCAATTCGTCAGAGGTCATGGCTATACATTACATACTACCTATTCTTGTAGTCGTTATAATCATCTTCTTGTTTTACATATATCTTTCACTTGCTAGGGATGTGGATATAAGAGTTGTTCCTTGGATTAAGGTCAGTTTTGGGCTGATATGGGGCGGTGCTTTAGGGAATTTGACTGATAGAATAATTTTTGGGTATGTGACTGACTTTGTTGATGTTGGGATAGGCAATATTTGGAGATTCTTTACCTTTAATGTTGCAGATTCGTGTATAACTGTTGGTACCATACTACTTATACTTGCAATATTATATTCAGATTTTCTAAAATCAAGGAGGAAAGAAGTATAGCTTAATTTATGAGAATAGGTGAGTTTATTGGTAATTTTTGGAATTTTTTTAAAAGTTTTCCATCTAGGATTTGGAATTTGTTGTATGGTCTTATTAATGATATTAAGAAGGATATGATAATAAGGAAGGCTCAGAAAGAGGTAGAGAAACAGCTTGAAGAATTTAGAGATAGTTTTGATAGTCTTCTCAACAGGTATTATGATTTTCTACCTTTACCTCAAGGTAAGTCAATCATAGAAAATACTGTGAAATCAGGTAAGAAAGTGTATGTTGTCGTTTTTAATGACACTAGAAACAAGAATGTTAGGACAGTTGAAATATACTCTGATACTGGTTTTTTTGCTTTGCCACCGCACTACCAAGTTTTACAGAAAATAAATTTGTCTTCGTTTCTTGACAAGGTCAAAGGGAATATTTTTAAAAGTTTTTCAGATGATAAAAGTATTAACAAATTTAACAATTTTGGTACATAGGTATTCATCTTTAGAGAGGGTGTATGAAGGATTTTCACATAAGGGTAAATGAGAGGATAAGGGTTCCGGAAGTCAGGCTTATTGATTCTGATGGTAAGCAAATAGGTATAGTATCTACTAGCGAAGCTTTAAAAATCGCTTATGAGAAGGGGTTAGATTTAGTTGAGGTCAGTCCTGATACTAAACCACCAGTTTGCAAAATAATGGATTTTGGCAAGTACAAGTACCAATTAGAGAAAAAGGAGAGAGAAGCACGCAAAAAACTCAAGGAAGTAGAAATAAAAGAGTTTAAGATAGGTTTCAACATAAGTGACTACGATTACTCGTACAGAAAAGATCACATGATTGAGGTCCTTAAAGATGGAGACAAGGTAAAAGTTTCTATCGTTTTTAGGGGAAGACAAATGGCTTTCAAAGATAAGGGGTATGATCTTATAAACAAAATCGCTGAAGATTTGAAAGATTATGGTACCATTGAGAAGGAGCCCAAATTTGAAGGTAGAAGGCTTATTGCCATTTTTACACCGACTAAACAGAAGTAATCTTGGAGGTATAAATGAAAAGAGATATATTGTTTTTTGATAACGATCCGTATGCGCCTGAAAATCAATTTTACAGAGTTGAAGAAGTTTTGTTTGTTGGTAAAAGCCAATTTCAGGATGTTAAAGTTTTAAAATTGGATGGATTTGGCCTTGCTTTAGTTCTAGACGATGTTGTCCAGTTTACTGAAAGAGAAGAATTTGTTTACCACGAAACTTTGGCACATGTACCGCTTTTCACATTGCCTGAGCCAAGAAATGTTTTGATAATAGGTGGTGGTGATTGTGGTGTTGCTAGAGAGGTGCTAAAGCATAAAAGTGTTGAAAATGTTGTTCTTGTTGACATTGACGAAATGGTTACGAAAGTAGTAAAAGAGTACTTTTATCATCTCTATAAAGATGCTTTTGAGGACAGAAGGTTGAAGATACTACATGAAGATGGACTGAAGTTTGTCAGGGATTATAGAGGTGAAAAATTTGATGCTGTACTTATAGATTTAACGGATCCTGTGGGACCTGCTAAACCTCTGTTTGAAGAACCTTTTTATAGGATGATCTTTGATATCCTTACGGAGGATGGCATAATGGCAGCACAAACTGAATCCATCTGGTACCATCAAGATACTGTTAGGGATGTTCAGAATGCTTTAAAGAATGTTTTTCCTATAACTGATATTGCATATTTTATTACTCCCGTTTACACGGGATATTGGTGGACAATCTCAATTGGCTCTAAGATGTACAATCCAAGAATTAGCTACAGAACCTGTAATTTAAAAACTAGGTATTACTGTGACGATGTTAGGAGTGTAAGCTTCTTGCCCCAAAGGATATACAAAGAGCTGATGGAAGGGAAATTGTTCTCTGATGATAAATGAGAAAGAAGTAATCGCTGTAATACTCTTTGGTGGTGAAGGCAGAAGGTTTGGATGGCATAAGCCTAAGCAATTTTTTATCGTTAATGGTAAGACTATAGCAGAGTATACATTGGAGGCTTTTGAAAACAATAGTTATGTTGATAATATAATAGTTGTCTCTTCTAAAGAAAGTATTGGTGATATTAAAAATCTAGTCAAGCGATTTTTTAAGGTTTCTTTAATCGTTGAAGGGGGAGATAATCGTACCAAATCTTCAATGAATGGAGTTTTGTCAATTAAGAACAGTGATAGTTTTGTGCTTATACACGATGGAGCTAGACCTTTAGTTACGCAAGGATTAATAAATAGTATTGTTGAAAACCTTACTCATGAAGATGCTGTAATACCTTGTTTAGAGATTGTTGATACAATTTCCGAAATTTCTGGTGAAAAAGTTGTTAATTTCCTAGACAGGGAAAAACTTTGTAGGGTGCAGACCCCTCAAGGTTTTAGACATGAGGTTATATTTAAATCTTATAAAATGTTAAATGAGATGGGAAAATATGATTTCCCGGATGATAGCTCAGTGGTTAAGTACTTAGGTATCTCTGATGTTTGCATAGTTAGAGGAGAGGCGAGAAACATAAAAATAACTACTATGGATGATATATCTCTAATGAAATTTTATCTTAATGAAAAAGAAATTTCTTAAAGGCAATCAATACCTTTTAGGTACTGGAATATGTAGATTTTAAATTCAGTACTTGATAGGGTTTGAAGGTAGAACTTCTTCTTTAGAGTGATAATTCTTCAAGAAAAACTTTTGATTATTTCCATTAATTCACCTTTAATATCTTCCACTGGTACTTTAACATACACCCAAACATCGTAACCTTTGAGGTAATTCTTGCTTAATCTTAAAAATTCGTAACATATCCTTTTTATCCTATTCCTGACAGTGGATTTTTTACTGACCTTTTTGCTGACTGATATTGCTATCCTAAGATAATCAAAATCGTTTTTTCTAATCCTAACTTGCCCAAAACTTAAGTTTAGTACTGTTGAATTTTTAAATAAAGATTGAAAATCTTTGTACTTCCTTATTTTATGCTTTTTTGATGGGAAGGAGAAATTATTTTCTACGGGCTCTGAGTTCTTCATAAAGTTTGGATATTGGCACATCCAAATACCCCAATACAAGCAAGGAATGAAATACTAAATCACCTAGCTCATAAACTATTTCTTTTTCATTTTGGTTTTTAGCGGCTATTATGAATTCTCCTGCTTCTTCGGCTACTTTCTTGAGTATACGATCTAATCCTTCTTTCATTTTTTTTGCTACATACGACCCCTCAGGCATTTTTTCTTTACGGTCCATGATAACATTGTAGACTTCAGTGATTATTGAGGATTGCGTGTATTCGTTTTCTTTCCTTCTGTAGAAACACGAATAGTTACCAGTATGGCATGTGGGACCATGTGGTATGACTTCAACTAGCAAAGTATCGTTATCACAATCCAAACTTATTGCCTTGACCTCATGGTAATTTCCCGATGTTTCACCTTTATTCCATAACTTCTGCCTGGATCTACTCCAAAACCAAGTTCTTCCCGTTTCTATGGTCTTTTCAAGGGATTCGCGATTCATGTATCCGAGCATTAGAACTTTACCTGTTGTTACATCTTGTACTATCGCTGGAATAAGCCCATCAGCATTGAAATTAACCTCATCAATATTAAAATTAACATTATCTAACATATTAGTCTCCAAATTTTTCTGGATTGGCGATTTCAACAACATATCTAACTGAAATTATTTCCTTCAGTGAGTTGCAAATTTGTGAGGTATAACCTACTATCATACACATTGACTATAATCTTAACTTTGGATTTTCCCAACCATGTTTTTTTATTATACACCAAACTGGGTACTCTTGTCAAAAACACTTGATTCTGTATTAAAACACTTGGGAGTATTGAAAGGATTTTAATTTAAATCTTTCATTGAAGTTATGAAGTTAACGATAATTCTAGAAATGAAAACCAAAGTAAAGTTTCTAATTATTTCACTCTTCTTTATGATACTCACTGTGAAAGTTTTCAGTTACTCGGTGGTATTATGTTATCACAAAGTAGGATATTCAGAAGATGATATTTATACTATGCTTCCTGAAATGTTAGAAGAGCAGGTGAAACTGATTAAAAAACTAGGAATAACCTTAAAAAATGTTGATTTCTTCACAAATTTCTTGCCAAGTGAGAATGCAGTGTCGGTGACATTTGATGATGGGAGGAGGATCAATGACAAAATTCTTTCGTTCTTTGAGAATGAAAAAGTACCAATCACTTTGTTTATAAATCCTTCCACGATAGGAGGAAAGGGGTTTTTTAGTTGGAAAGAGATAAAGAGGTTATCAGATAGTGATTTTGTAATAATAGGTTCTCACAGTTATTCACATTTATTTGAAAAAAACTTAAAAAGGGAAACACTCATAAACCAAGTAGTTAATTCAAGAAATTATATTGAGAGGATGATAGGTAAACGAGTATTTGCATTTGCGTATCCCTTTGGTATAGCAGACAGCGAAGCTAGGAATCTTGTTAGTAAGACATATAAAGTGGGGTTTGAAGTTAGCGAAGAGAATATAAAAAAAGTTGATGATGAAAATTATTACAGGCTACCAAGATATGTAATACACAGTTATTATACATTAGGTAAGTTTCTGGAAATAGTTGATGGAGTCTTTGATAAGAGCAAAATAGATCATAAGATTTATGACCTTAAAGGTGAGGTGGGCGAGGGAAGATTATATAAATTTTCAGTGGATTCTCCTGAATCTTCAATTTTAGTGGTGCCGTCACTGTTTGTTGGTGCTGCGTGGTTTATACCGGAAATAAACGCTTTGAGGGAGTTTAATGCCGATGTTTGGGTGTTTGAAAACGAAATATTCAATTTCCCATTTTATAAATACGAAATACTATACCAAAAATTGAAATACCTATCCCTGGAAGGTAGTAGCAGGTTATTAAGGGAAGCCCTAGAAATAATTATTTCAAAGAGTAAAAAAACAACTATCATCGCCTGGGGCGATGGTATAGATTTAACATTGTATACCCTTTCAGAGAATCCTAAATATCAAAAATACATTTCCAAGTTGGTATTAATAAACCCATCTATGTCAGGTAAACTGAGCGAAAGAGTATTAGAAAACAACATAAATGTTTACAAAACATTGATGAGTTCGGGAAAATACGAATTAAAGAAATTTAAAAATCTCTTAAAAATATTCAACTTGCTACATATAGCCTACCTTAAGCCCTATGAAAAATCGCCATTCTACAAAGGAATGAAAAATCTAGAGGCATTCAGGTATGAGATATCAAAGCATATTGATTATAAAACTTTAATAAAAGATGAGGAAATGCTAAATGTAATTAAACAGGTTGAGTATTCCCCTTTGAGTGCATCAAGTTTAATAAATCCAACTGAATATTTTTTAGGTATAAACAATTGGTGGTATGAGAATTTAAAAAGTGTTCCCCCAAAAATTGAAGTACCAACATTGATAATATACAATGATTATTATTCAGATAGCACAGAAAATGTAAGGAAGTTGATACCATCAGCGGTGATTAAAAGAGTAGATTTGAGTACTCTTGATATCATATTAAATGATGATATGGTGAGAAATATTTTTTAAATGTAAGGATATGGTTTTCTCTATTCTTTTTTCATGTAATAATGATTAAGTAATGTGGTTGGTGGTATCAATGAAGGTGAGGGGGTTTTGAAGGGTTTTTAATAAAGTAAGAGATGAGTAAAAATTCTTTTTGAAATTTTTGTTTTTGGGAACTATATATTATTATAAGGAGGTTTTTTTATGGCGAGAGTAGTTTCTTTTTTAAGTGTTTTGGCTGTGTTAGCGGTGCTGTTTGTGCTTTTCAGTTGCTCGTTTCTTCCTTCTGCTAGTGAGAGCACGAATTCTCTTCCTACTGGCGAGAATACGAGCAGCTCGAATACGAATGGTGGTTTGACAGTTAAAGTTGTTTATGTTTCTACGACTGGTAATGATACTAATGATGGTTTGTCACCATCAACACCTGTAAGAACATTAGTTAAAGCGATAGAGGTTGCAAATACAATAGATATGGCTAGTAATGTTCTTATAAAGGTTGGTTCTGGGCTTTACACTAATGGCGATGGATTAAGTAATACCAATGTAGGTTTTGTGATAGATAGGCCAAATGTAATAATAAGCGGTGGATGGAATAGCGATTTCAGTAGTGTGGTAGGTAAAAGTGAATTGGATGGGAACACTAATTTGTATCATATAGTGATGATAACAAATGTGACGAATGTGAGGCTTGAGAATTTGGTAATAAGAGGTGGAAATGCTAATGATGTTACTTCTCCTAATAATAGTGGTGGTGGTATATATGTTTATAGTGTTAGTTATTTGGTGATAGAGAGTAATGTTGTGATTAGCAATAACTATGCAGATAGTTTTGGAGGAGGGGTGTATTTGTATGGTTCAGCAAATAACACGATAAGCGGTAGTGTGTGTGGTAATACCGTTGGTGATAGTGGAGGAGGTTTGTTTTTAGATAGTTCAACAAATAACACAATAGTTGGTAGTGTGTATGATAATAGTGCTAGTAGTAGTGGAGGAGGAGTGTATTTGTATGAGTCAGCAAACACTGTGATAAGTGGTAATATGTATAGTAATAGTGCTACTTATGGTGGAGGGGTGTATTTGGGTTATTCAATATCAAACACGATAAGTGGTAGTGTGTATGATAATAGTGCTAGTGATGGTGGAGGAGGAGTGCGTTTAATGTATTCATCAAATAACACGATAAGCGGTAGTGTATATGGTAATAAAGCTCGTAATAATGGTGGAGGGTTGTATTTGGATCGTTCACTAAGTAATACAATAGTTGGTAGTGTGTATAGTAATAGTGCTCGGTATGGAGGAGGGTTGTATTTGACTAGTTCAACAAATAACATAGTAAGTAATAATGTGTATGGTAATAGTGTTACTAATAATGGTGGCGGAGTGTATTTGTATGCTTCTGTAAATAACACAATAGTTAGTAGTGTGTATAGTAATAGTGCTGATTTTGGAGGAGGGTTATATTTGGATCATTCACTAGGTAACACAGTAAATAGTAGTGTGTATGGTAATTATGCTACTAACAATGGAGGAGGAGTATATTTGTCTTATTCAACGAACAACACAATAAGTGGTAGTGTGTATACTAATATTGCTCTTAATATTGGTGGAGGAGTGGCTTTAATTTATTCATTATCTAACACGATAAGTGCTGATGTGTATAGTAATTACGGTGGTAGTTCTTGTTGGGGAGGAGGAGTGAATTTAGATAGTTCGCCATATAATACAATAAGTGGCAATGTGTATGATAATAGTGCTCAGTATGGAGGAGGATTGTATTTGTCTGGTTCATCATCTAACACAATAAGTGGAAGTGTGTATGGTAATAGTGCTAGCCAATATGGAGGAGGATTGTATTTGACTAGTTCAACAAGTAACACAATAAGCGGTAGTGTATATAATAATACCGCTGTTTTTGGAGGAGGAGTGTATTTGTATAACTCAGACTACTTTAAAAATACAGGTTGGATAAAGAACAATTATGCAGATTCTAGCGGTGGTGGTGTATATACAAATGGTTCACATGCTAATTCATACTTCGGTAATGTAACTAACAATATACCGAATGAGATTAATCCTAATTAGCTTTAATTTACGCTGGTTCTTAAATTTTTACATTTTCATTAAATTTTCAAGGGGCGGTAGCCCCTTGGTAGAGTATTTTTAAATAATCTTTAAATGTTCAGAAACTTAAATTGTATTTTCCCTTTTGTAGAGGTAGTCCATTAATTGCCCTTACTCATAAATGCTTAAAGACGCTTCGTAGCACTCCCTATTAAACATTCAAGAGGATCTGAAACCTCTTACTCTGCCATTCAATCCACCTGAAATGATATGGTTATCCCCAGGTAATAGAATATATATTATCATAATCATAGGGATAGACCTATGTATCTGCCTTGATATAAACAATAATGGTAATCACAATTCAAGGAGCGAACACACGGGTTCGCCTCTATACAAAATTGTACAATGGTTTAAAACGATGATGATTTTGTAATTGATGATTTTATAATCAATGATTTCGTCGAGGTAACCAGCCGGTTGTCCCGACAACAACGAATACAAAAATACATCATCAGAAACGAGTTTGAATTAAAAGAATAAGAAAATACATTCGGAATAATCCGTTAAATTGGGAAAAAGATAAAAATTACAAAATTTGACAAATTTTCTAATGTGCTTATAGCACTTGTGCTTAAAGCACTTGTGCTTGAAGCACTTTTTCATTATGCTTACCAAAGAGTGAAGATGCGAAATCTTTCTTCAGCAACTAAAAGGTGTTTCATAACACCTACTTATAAGTACTTAAAGGTGCTTAAAACCTTCCATTAAGCGCTTTTAAATTTTTTATTCAAATTATTCTAGGGAGTGGGGAGGGGGGTTTACAACCCCTCCCCATAAAATTGGGTGGGCGGGTGGGAGTGCTTAAAGCACTTTCTTAATTAAAAGAAGAAGCAGGTATAACCTGACAGGCCAAGCCTGTGAATTTTTTACACAATCACAAAGCGTGAGAATTTGAAAATTTTTTTTCATTTCAACATAATAACTTCATGAATCAAAAAGATTTGTTTATTTTTTTTGTTTCATTCAAAAACCTTTGGAGACACAAAAGAAGAACAATCATCAACATCATCGGTATAGCCATATCAGTAATGATGATAACTTTTTTCTTCGGCTACTACAGAGGCACTTACCAAACTAATTTGTTTGAGGCTGTGATAAACCTTTCAGTAGGACATATACAGATACATTCTAAAAGTTTCCAAAGCCCAACTCTAGGTAGTGATAACATTGATTTTTCATTAAAAAACGAGGATATTATCAAGGATTATCTACCCATACTGTCAGAGGTTAGCAATGCTTCAGGTAATAAATTGAGTTCTATTTCGGTGAAACTAAAAAACTTTGGTTTCATAAGTAATGGTAAAGAAAAATTCCCTGTCATGGTTGTTGGTGTTTTGCCACAATTAGAAAAAAACTTTAGTTCCGTACCTAATTCAATAGTTCAAGGAAAATTTATTGATGTGCCCGGTGAGGGTATAGTCATAGGTGAAAACTTGGCTAAATTGTTTGATTTCAAAGTCGGAGACCTAGCGTATGTCTATTCAACAACTGTTGATGGACAGCCTAACCTTGTCATTTTACCTATAATAGGCATCTCTAAAACTAAATACACGGAGTTTGATAAACTTACAGTTTTCTTACACCTTGATGATGCTAAAAGTTTATTTAACACCGAAGGTGTTAACGAAATAATTGTTAAATTAAAGAAAACATCTTTTAGTAAAGATGTTTCAAAGACCCTTAAAGAGAAACTTAAAGAGTTCAAGGTTGAGGACTGGGAAGAAACAGAAGTAATAAAGGTATTCAAAGAAGGTACCGAAGGGGACGCTGTAATGTATACCATAATTTTTGGTATAATACTTCTTATAGCATTATCTACGATAATGGGCACAATGTATGTGAGTGTCTACGAAAGAACTAGAGAAATAGGCACACTCAGGGCTATAGGCTGGAGCAAAGGTGAGGTTTTTAAATTGTTTTTGTTTGAGTCAATAAATATAGGTGTCATTGGTTCTTTAATAGGTGTTTTTCTTGGTGGCTTTTTGTCATTGATTTTGTATTTCTTCCCGATTTCATTTGAGGCTTATGGCGAGGTCATGGCTGAACTTTCGGTTATGAAGATAGCATCTGACCCTAGAATTTATGATTTCATTATTAGCTTCATAATAGGTGTTTTTGGTACTTATGTAGGTGGTGTTTTCCCTTCTCTCAGAGCCTCAAAAATGATAATCACGGAAGCACTAAGAGTTAGGGGGTGAAATTATGAGGAGTCTAATGACTCTTTTTTTAACATTTTCAATATTTGTATTTTCAATACTAAATTTAGCTTTCTTGGATTCTTTAGGGTTTTCTCAAACTCTTTCAGGTAAGGAGATTCTGAATAGAGTAGAAAAGAACTTAAATTTTGATAGTGGGTATATTGAAATGGAGATATTGGACTACAAGGATAACAAATTTAATAGATCTTTTGTTGTTGATGTGCTTTTTGACTTGAATAGTGGCACACTAATGGAATTCAAATCTCCGCCTAGAGAGAAAGGGAAGAAGATATTACTAATAAAAGACAGTATGTGGATGTATGTACCGGGGGTTTCCAGACCTGTCAGACTTTCTGCAAAAGATAACTTCATGGGTACATCAATAGAAAACAAAGAATTACTTGACTACAAAATGAGTGATGATTATGAAGTTGAAGTTATATCAAATGATACTTCTAGCTATGTTTTAGAGTTAAAAGCTAATACAGCTTCTGTGCCGTATCCGAGAGTTATTTTAGCTGTTGATAAATCTACCTTTTTACCTACTAGAATGGAATTTTACACTTTGTCTGGTAAACTCATTAAGTACATGGTTTTCTCAGATGTAAAGGAAATCGGGGGTAAACTGAGACCTACAGTTTACGAGATGAGAGATGTTCTCACCGAAGGTAATTTTACAAAGATAGTTTTCAATAAACTAGAGTCAAGAAAGGTACCATCAAGAATTTTTTCACTTGAAAACTTAACAAAGTAATTAGGAGGGGGTATGAGTAGTATTGTTTTGAAGGATGTTTATAAAGAGTACATTTTAGGTAAAACGAAAGTAGAGGCTTTGAGAGGTGTATCGTTAGAGGTATCAAAATCAGAGATAATAGGTATAATTGGCCCTTCTGGTTCAGGTAAAACAACACTTCTAAACCTTATTGGCTGTATTGATGTGCCAACAAAAGGTGAGGTAATAATTGATGGTGAGAATACCAGTACTATGGACGATGATAAACTTACCTTGATAAGAAGACATAAGATTGGTTTTATATTCCAGACATTCAATTTAATTCCTGTTTTGACAGCATACGAAAATATTGAGATGCCTCTTATTTCTCTAGGTGTACCTAAAGAGGAGAGACACAGAAGAGTTATTGAAATGCTCGATAAAGTAGGACTTCTTGAGTTTAAAGACCATAAGCCAGATGAACTTTCGGGAGGACAAAGACAGAGAGTAGCTATAGCTAGAGCACTTGTTATTAACCCTTCAATAGTTTTGGCGGACGAACCTACAGCAAACCTTGACGGTGAGACAGGTAAAAAAATAATGGAGATAATAAAAACTCTAAATGAAGAGATATCAACTACTGTGATAGTTGCTACACATGACCCTAGAGTACTACAGTATGTTGAAAGAAAAATATACCTTGAGGATGGCAGAATCGTTAGGGAAGAGTAGAGTATGAAAAGGATACTTTTAGCAATAGTTTTAATACTTCCTGCTTTAGGCTTTGGTGTTGATTTTAGCGGTTTCGTTGATAGTACTTTTTCTTATGTTGAAAGAAATGATAATTCTGTATTGACGAATATTTTCGCATCGTATCCTAATTATTCTTTTTACTCTACTCTTAAGCTTTCGGCGAAGAGTGATAATTTTTCTGTCGTTGGTAGAGCTTTTGTTGATTATGTCTCTCTTACGAATTCTTTTTATTTTGATGAGTTTTATCTTAACTTCAGTGTCTTTGATTTGGTTTCTTTTAAGGTGGGTAGGCAGGTTTTGGGGTTTGGTGTTGGATACCTGTGGAATCCTGCAAATAGTTTTGATTTACCGAAGGATTTGTTTTCAATGGATAAATACAGAATTGGCGTAGATGCCATTAAAGTAAACTTTGATTTCTCAAAGTTCACTGATGTTCCTTTTAACATCTCTACCTTTTTGCTTCCTCCAGTTTGGGAGGCTAATTCTAAGATTGATTTGTCTTATTCAAAGGTTGGTGCTTATTCTTATGTGTTTATTAATCCTTTTGAGTTTGGTTTTACAGCAGGTTATCAGAGACTTACTAACGATAGGGAAGATGTTGCTTTCGGTGTTTTTTGTTCAGTTGATGTATTAGGTAGTATAGTTGGCGTAGAGGCTTCAGCCTCTAGGAAAAATCAAGTATTTTTCATAAATCAAAGTGGCGAAATTACCAATTATTCTGATTTCTTTATGCAGTCGTTAGTTACTTTCAATAGAAGGATTTCAGAAAAGAGCTTTTTGGTTTTTGAGTACTACTACAATAATTTTGGCTTTAGCAATGAAGAAGTTGAGAGGCTATTTGATACTTTGAAAACGAATGTGTTTGTTTTGAGTAAGTTTTATGATAGGTTTACACCGGGTAATTTATCAAAAAACAATGTTTTTGTAGGTGTTTCTTGGGAGGTTATTGAGAATTTGGGGGTTAGTTTGAGTGCTCTGTGTAATTTGGATAGGCTAGGTGTGCTTTTGTATCCGGTGGTTTCTTATTCAATTTCTGATAATTTTGATGTCTCTTTTGAGGTTTCACTCAATTTTGCTAGTGATAAGAGGAGTGAGATATCGGAGGCTATTTACAAAAACTTTTATAGCTTAAGGTTTGTTGGCTACTTTTAGGGGGAGTGTATGGAGAGTTTTTCGTTGTTTTTGAAGGTGGCTTTTAGAAATATGCTTAAGTACAAAAGAAGAACAATATTGGTAATGTTAATAATATTCGTTATAGCTTTCCTTGTGCTCGTTTACTCTGGGTTTATAAGTGGTATGTTTGATGATGTGATGAGAAATTCTTTTTATGAGTCATCTCACGGCAAGATTTACTACAAAGGTTTCTACGAGAAAAAAGAGATTTTCCCTCTAGAGCTGAGTATAAGGGATTATCAGTCTGTGGTTAGAGAGATAAAATCTCTTTATCCTTCTTGTGTTTTGGTGCCGGAAATTAATGTTCCTACCACATTCACATATTCATCAAAAACTGTTAATGGTTTATTGACAGGCTCACCTATTTACATTGATGGTTCACTTGTTGATAAGTACAAACTAATAAAAGATAAAATGATTGAGGGGGATTTGCCTAATGCTGGTGAAAGGGGACTAGTTATTTCTTCAAAGATGGCTAAATCTTTGGGTGTTAAGGTTGGTGATAGGGTAATAATTTTGACAACTGATGTTTACGGCTCTTTTAATGCCGTTGAGGTTGAGGTTAAAGGGATATACAAATCTCCTAAGAATGAGGGTATAGTTGATTTGGCAAGTGCTCAGAACCTTTTAGGGCTTGAAGGTGGGGCTACTGAAATACTTGTTTACCTTCCTTCTCATCATGAGACGAAAAAATTCAGTGATGCTGTAGGTGAAGTACTTAAAAAGTACAATTTAGAGTTCTTTGACTGGAAAGAGATACTAGGGATAATTGCTATGACTCTTGATTTGACATGGGTTTTTAATCTTGTTTTGTATTTGATTATAGGTAGTATAGCAGTTGTAGGGATAATGAATTCTGTACTTCTCAGTATATTTGATAGAATAAGGGATGTAGGCACTTTGAGAGCTATAGGAATGAAGAGGAGTGAAGTTTTTGGAATGTTTATATTTGAGTTTGGGCTACAGGGGGTTTTGGCTTCGCTTGTTGGGGTTGTATTAGGCGGAGTTGTTTTGTATATACTTTCAATTTATGGTGTGCCTTTGCCGGCTGAATATGAGAGTTATGTCGGTGAATTTGGTATATCTTTGGTCTTGAAACCTGCTCTGAAGTTTACTGATGTGCTTTTCAGTTTCTTACTGGGTGTTGGTATATCAGTTTTATCTACAATTTACCCGCTGATGGTAATAAGGAAGATAACAGTTAGGGAACTTTTGTCTTTTTAATTAGATTAGGTGAGGCAAAGTGCCTCATAGCACTTCTTTATTCTTGTATTACAGAAAGTGAAGAGAGACGAAGTCTCTCTACAGTGCTTAATTAGCACCTTGTGCTTGAAGCACTTGTGCTTGAAGCACTTTTTCATTATGCTTACCAAAGAGTGAAGATGCGAAGTCTCTCTTCAGCAACTAAAAGGTGTTGGAAAACGAAGCATCTCCGATGCGAAGCTTTCCAACGATAAAATGTGTGGGGTACTTAATAGCATTTCTTTATTCAAATATTCTAGGAAGTGAAGAAGGGTGAAACCCCTCTTCATAAGATAGGGTGGGTGGGCGGGGCTACTAAAAGTAATGTGCTAATTTCTTGAATAAAGAAGGAAGTAGGCCAAGCCTGCGTCAGGCCAAGCCCGTGGATTTTTACATAATCCTATACCATTGAAACATGATTTTTCATTCATTTAAAATATCCTTGAATTTCAAGGAATTTATGCCTAGAATACAAAAAAGCAACATACTCGAGAGAGAAATAAATTTTAAAGACTATATTACAAAGGATATAGAAGATTTTATTTCAATGTTGAATAGCTACATTGAGACATACAGAGAGATTAACAATGTTTCACAGCATCTTATACATTCCCTTAGGGTCAAAGGGTGGAAGATTATTTCATTGATCAAAGTTCTTTCAAAGTTACATAATGTTGACACGCTAAAAAAGTTCTTTACTCATACATATCAGATATTAATGTGCTTTAGTGATGTTAGAGACATGGACATGATGATAGGGTTACTTAACAAAGAGAAATCCCCTAGATCGTTGATAAAAGACTTCTCTGTAAAGAGAACAAGAAGTATGAGAATGGCATACAAGAAGATATCAAAGACAGTAGATAAATACATCCAGACAACAAATGAATTACTCAGTGAATTAGAAGATGAAAAGTACACTCTTAGGTATAAGGATGTGTACAAAATGTTCAGAATAGCATACAATGAGTATCTTTTTACAAAGATTTCATTTCTTATGGAGCCTAGTTATGAAATGTTTGATAGGGTAAGGACAAGGGTAAGAAATTTGAAGTATATTTTTCCATTATTCTCTTCCTTTTTTAATGACAAGAGATTTTTTGAGGAATTTACATTTCTGAATAATTTCCAGAGGAGTCTTAATTACCTTAGAGATATCAGAAAACTTGTTGATATACTTTCCAAGACTAGTCTTAGAGTTTCGAGAAAGAAAGATTTTGTTGAATCTTTCTTAAATTCTAAAAAGAATATTTGGAGGGAAACGGTAGAGAGTTTTAGGGAGAGGAATACAAGGATTGATAACAGGATGAACATCTTGCTTAGGGAATTGAAAAATTTGTATGAGGTTTTGTATCCTGAGGATTTTAGTAGATATGATAAAATTTATGAAGAGGTTAAAGAAATAGCAAAACAGCATGGTAGTGATGTTGAGAGAAATGAGAAGTTAGCAAATATTACCGTCAAACTTTACAGATCTTTTGATGAATTCAACTTAATAGTTGGTGATTATACTAATGAATTTATCTTGAAGTGCGCAGCCATGATACATGATATCGGTAAATCAATATCGCCGGAATCTTATTATAAAGCTTCAATGGAAAGATTTGTTACATTGGGTATTCACGACATAAAGACTAAAGAGAAACTGTTTATAGCATTGGTTACTAGGTATCATACGAGATCAATCCCAAAGTATTCACATAAATGGTACACTAATCTTAAGGAGAATGATAAAGCGACAATAGTGATTCTTTCTGGTTTTTTAAGGTTTTCATTTGCATTGTGTAATGCAACTAATTTTTTATGTGAAATAAAAGAGGTAAGATTTACTAGGGATGGTATTTATGTGTACATAGCCTACGAAGGTGGAGAGAAATCACCTGTTATAGATGACACTGACAAAGTGTTACTTGAAAAGTCTGTTGGATTTCCTTTAATTGTTGAGTTATCCTCCAATTTGCTTGTTTAGGTTTGCCATTTCGACTGCTACTAAAGCTGCTTCTGACCCCTTGTTACCCATTTTCACACCTGCTCTGTCTATAGCCTCGTCGACGGTATTAGCGGTTATTATACCAAATACAATAGGTTTGGAATACTTAACTGACAAATCCAGTATTGCCTTACTCACATGGGTAGCAATATAATCAAAATGTGGGGTTTCACCTCTTATTAAGGTTCCTAAACAAATCACAGCATCGTATTTTAATTTTTTCAGAACAGATTCGGTTATGGGAGGTATTTCAAAAGCCCCAGGAACAAGATAAAGATCTACATCATCATCGCTAACTTCAAGTTGCTTTAGGACATTTTTAGCACCTTCTATGAGTCTATCCGTTATAAGCCTATTGAATTTACTTGCCACAATGGCTATTTTTAAACCTTTACCTGAAAGTTTACCTTCAAAAACACTCATAAATGAATTTTAATTCAACTTTGGGTAAAATTACAAAAATAAGGGATTGTGTTGAAAAATTCAACTTTTCTTGAATTTCTAAAAATAGATTTAACGAAGTAAATTCGTTAATAATTTCTTTTTTATGAAAGAAAACTTTTCTAGATTGAGGGGATTCCAAGATATATATGGTGACAACTTATACTATTTTGAATTGATAGAAAATACCTTCAAAAAGTATGCCAAGATCTATGGATTTCAAGAAATAAAGGTGCCGGTATTAGAGAGGACAGAACTATTTGTAAGGAGTATTGGAACATCAACGGATATAGTAAGAAAAGAAATGTTTACCTTCGAGGATAGAGGAGGTAGAAGTGTAACACTGAGGCCCGAAGGTACTGCGTCAGTAGTGAGAGCTTTTCTGGAAAATAATTTAATAAATGATCCACGGTATAGTAAAGTTTTCTACTCAGGGCCTATGTTCAGAGCCGAGAGGCCACAAGCGGGCAGATTGAGGCAATTTCATCAATTAGGTGTAGAATGGTTTGGTCAGGATGATCCACTCGTTGATTTTGAGGTAATATCTATGCTTAATGAGATACTCTCGGAAATAGGTCTAGGGGGGAGTATAAAATTCTCAATAAACAGCGTTGGATGTGAGGTGTGTTCATTAAATTACAAGGAAAAATTAAAGGAATTCTTTGATGCACATAGAGATAAATTTTGTGATGATTGCAAAGAACGAAGAGAAAAGAATGTACTCAGAATATTTGATTGTAAAAACGAAACTTGTAAATTAACTTTGGAGGAAGCTCCCAAAACTTCAGAATACCTATGTGATTTATGCAAGTATCACTTTGATACATTAATCAATCTTATGTCTAAAAGTAATATTAACTTTGAGGTGAATCCAAATCTGGTAAGGGGGCTTGATTATTATACGAGAAATGTGTTTGAAGTTACTTTCGAAGGGATAGGATCCCAAAATGCCATAGCAGGTGGTGGAAGGTATAATCACCTTGTTGAGGAATTTGGAGGACCGTATACACCGGCATTTGGTTTTGCTATTGGTGTAGAAAGAACAATCATAGCACTGAAGCAAAAAGGAATAAAGGTAAACGAAGAGAAATCAATAGCGATATGCACAATATCGACTAACGAAATACCAAAGTCTTTGGAAATATCTAAAATCACAAGGAGCAGGGGAATACCAACGCAAATCTTAAGCTATTATGGTAAGATAAGTAAGCAACTTAAAGTGGCAGATAAGTTAAATGTTACTTATACATTGATAATAGGTGAGGATGAAGTAAAAACGAATACCATCCAATTAAAAAATATGCTGACAGGCGAGCAAAAAACTATTAAGATTGAGGATTTAGAAAAAAATTTGCTTTGAGTCTAGCGATTATGAATATTCTTCATAACTTATTTTACATTGACTATCAACGAGTTACCAGAAATATCCACAGAAGGTTTCTTAAAGTTTGCACTTGTATTTAAACTATCAGTCAAATCATCAACAAATTCATCAATTGTCCCTTTGAAAACAATGGAGTACTCAACATAATCCCCCGACATCGCTTTTCTTGTCTTCAACTTTACCCCCGGTATCCCATCAAGAATCCCTGAAAATTCTCTCTCATCCGAAACATTCTTAATCCCTATAACCTTAAGAGATATGACATTGCCGCCTTTAACATAATTTTCAACCTTTTTTAACACTTCTTCAAGTCCCTTAACCGCCAAATCCGAGATGAGGGATTCAATATACTTTGATGTATCACCACCGAAAGCCTTATTCGTTGTCATTATAACCTTTCCTAAACCTCTACCAGTAGAAGCATCAAAGGCACTCAAATTAAGTCTGACATACCCCTGATAAACCCCAACCGTAGGAACACCAGAAAAAGAATTTTGACTACTCTTCATTTCTTTAATATCAACTTTCGTTGATACTTCAATATAAACGCTACCACCAACGCTAGAGGAAAGAAGCTGTGATAAATTCATCGCTTCACCCTTCTTCTCTTCATATACCTTTTCTAACTTCTTCCTAATCTTTTCAACAACATCAGGTTCAACATATTCAATGTTCATCTCAGAAATTTTTTCGTTTATTACATTAATGGCGTACTTTGTGTAATCATCTTCTTGATATCCACTTTCAGGCAAAATAACAAACTTTAGCCCCTTTATAACATCACTAGTATCACCAAAAGAAAGTGAAGAAAAAACAAACAAAGCAAAAATTGTGATAAAAAATCTATACTTCATACACTACTCCCAGAGATATTTATCATACAAAAACGATAAAGGATGCCACCAAAATATAGGTATTCTAAAATTGAAACCAAACTCCCACTCAAATTTGGAGTATTCATTGTATCCTTCTGGCGGAAACCAAATACCGAAAAGGACCGATGGATAAAAGCCATCAGCATCAAAACCAATTTCTACCTCCATAGGCCAATTCTGTATAGGGAAAACATTCGTCAAAGACTCATCATACCAAAACTTCCAAGTTTCGTAGTAAGTACCACCATATTGATTTGTCGAAATTTTATCAAATTTCCCTTCAACTCTTGAGGATATGTTTGCTATTCCTGTTAACGGCAAAATAGCAAACCTTACCGAAGTTTTTTCCGATTTTTCCTTCCCTGCTATATACCTTATTGATGCTATTGGTAATATACCAGAAAAAGTTGCCGATGTTAAGAAAGGATTCCCAGTATATTCACTTTCATCAGGTGTTGTGTACTCACCTCCCCAAAGTTTCATGCCAACTTCAAAGTAGAGATGTTGCCACAACCTAAGCCTAAAGAATTCAATGCTTACATTAGCTGAAAGTATCTGTAATTGGTCCTTGAACAAATCCCAACCTTCATACCTATCTTTGTTTACCATGCCCGGTGTAGTAAAACCGCCTAACCACCCTAAAGACAAATTTATCCCAAATCCCGGTGATGATAAGATGAATCCTAATGCTTCGCCTACAGCACCTACCACAGCACCGGTAGTTTGGGAAACTTTTTCGGAAAATTCCTTTTGCTGAATTTTACCTATTGATTCTCTTTCAGCGCTTGTTTGTGAAGCCTCAAACTTATTGCCCCAATCGACAGTACCACTTTCAACCATTGCTAATTTAAGGTTTAGTTCTGTTTTGCCTGTATCGGGATTCTTTGTTAGGTATCCATACAAAAATGCATCAACTCCGTAAAACTTACCAAACTCTTTCTTCGTCTTGTAAAACCCTGCCTCATCGTACCCCTCAGTTTTTATTTGTTCAACGATCTTACTCAAGTTATTTCTATCAACGACCTTAACTCCCGGTATCTTTGCCTGAACCAAGGCACTAGTCAACTTATCAACTACAGAATTCTCATCAATCCCTTCGCCTGTTTTTATAGCAAAAACAGATATTGTATTTATGGATTTGTTATAAGATGCTACCGCATCTTGATTTATAGAATTCCATTCCATGAGAAGAGATTTAGGGTTTTTGAATACCCCCTCATCAATAACAGCATCAATACTGGTTTTAAAATCTTTTCTATTGAGCCCTAACTCGTAACTCCATACTATCTCTGCAGTCTCAATTTTTATAAGTTTTAAGTTGAGTGATATGTTATACTCACCACCCACAAGAGGATTGTTGTTAATCGCACCATATAGAATATATTCGGCACCTGTCCTGTTGCCAAATTCTTTTATGTATGATTGATCCAGAAGCCCAGTACCAGAAAGGTTTAGTTCCTTCAAAGCCAACTGAACAGCGGCATCTTCAACGAGTTTAAACTTTTTGCTCTCCAAAAGCAATGTAGAAACATCTTCCTTTATTTTCCTCGTATCAACACTGTATGGTGTTCTGTTTTCAAAATCCCATATATATATCACGCTCTTTTTTGTTTGATCCTTGAAAAAGGGCAGTAAATTGTCTTTTATTTCCTGTGAAATTTCCTTATAATCCCTCATTTTCATTGTTGTGTATGTCTCATCCGAAGTAAATTTTCCGAAAGAGGTAGATGTAAAAAGGGAGGAAATAAAAAGAACTTGTAAAATTATTATAGTTTTAAAAGATAAGAATTTCATAAAACCTCCTAGCAGTATTATAATATATCCTTAAGTATTTTTCAAAACTTCTGATTTGTTGAACTGAGACTATTACAAAATTCAGTTTTGTAGTTTGTACAATTAATCTACCTGTCCTTTTCACTGTCAATTCCGAGCGAAGCGAGGAATCTCAAAAAGATTCTTCACTCTGTTCAATGGGATTCTTCGCCTTGCTTAGAGAATTCTGTTGAAAAAATCTGTGTTTGAAACACCTTGTGCTTTAAGCACCGCGTGCTATAAGCACCTTGTGCTTTAAGCACTTTTGGTAGCCCCGCCCACCCACCCTAAAATTCTAAGGGAGGCGATAGCCTCTACGATGCCTAGCATCTCCGATGCCAAGCATCCCTTAACCCTTGTGAAAAACACTATTAGAACTAGTGCTTTCGGAACAATAAGTGGCACCATCTAACCCTATTTTGTCAAGAGAGGCTCTGCCTCTCTTCACTTTTTGGGAACACTCTCAATTTGTTTTGACATTTTGTTATATAAAATATAAAATCTTATCATAAGGAGGTTTTTATGGCAAGAGTCTTTAGTTTTTTAAGTGTTTTAGCTGTTTTGGGGGTGTTATTTGTGCTTTTTAGTTGCTCTTCTTCTGGTGGTTCAATTTATGTTTCTACAACTGGTAATGATGCTAATGATGGTTTATCACCATCAAAACCTGTTAGAACATTGGTTAAAGCAGTTAGAGTTGCAAATACTATAGATAAGGCTGTTAATGTTGTAATAAAGGTTAGTGGGGGATTGTACACTCCTGGTAATGGGCTAAGTAATGCTAATGTAGGTTTGGTAATAAATAGACCTAATGTAATAATTAGTGGTGGATGGAATAGTGATTTTACTAGCGTAATTGGCAAGAGCGAATTTGATGGGAATAATAGTTTGTATCACATCATAAAGATAGAAAATGTGACGAATGTAATACTTAAAAATCTGGTGATAAGAGGAGGAAATGCAAATGGTAGTAATCCTGATGACGGGGGTGGTGGAGTGTATGTGAATAATGTTAGATATTTAACTATAGAAAGCAATGTTATAATTAGCGATAATAGTGCTAATTTTGGTGGAGGATTGCTTTTGTATGTTTCGGCAAATAACGCAATAAGTGCTAATGTGTATAGTAATAGTGCTGTTTATAATGGGGGAGGGTTGTATTTGATTTATTCAACAAACAACACAGTGAATAGTAGTGTGTATAATAATAGTGCTTCTGCTTGGGGAGGGGGAGTGTTTTTGGATAGTTCAACAAGTAACACGATAAGCGGTAGTGTGTATGGTAATACTGCTAATTATGGAGGAGGAGTATATTTGTATAATTCAGATTACTTCACCAACACAGGCTGGATAACGAACAATCACGCAAATGTTAGCGGTGGTGGTGTGTATACTAACGATCTACATCCTAATTCATACTTCGGTGATGTTAGTGGTAATTCACCGAATAACTTTAATTGATGGGAGACTGTTCCCAAATCCTGTTTGGTTTTGTAATTTGTATGATTAATCTATCTGCACTTTTTACTGTCAATTCTGAGCAAAGCGAGGAATCTCGAAAAGTTCAGTGGGATTCTTCACTTCGTTCAGAATGACGGGGTGTATTTGTTTGGAAGTAATCATAATCAAATTTTTGGAACACTCTCAATTAGTTTTGATATTTTTGCTAAACAAAACTATTATATTGTTATAAGGAGGGTTTTATGGCAAGAATTTTTAGTTTTTTAAGCATTCTAGCAATTTTAGGGGTGCTGTTTGTGCTTTTCAGTTGCTCTTTTTCACCGTCTCCTTCCACTAGTGAAAATACAAACAATTCGAGCACGAGTGGTGGGGGTTCAATCGTTTACGACACAAATGGGCCAACCGTAGCTATCGTATCACCAACAAATGGACAAGAATTTTATGATAACACCATCAGCGTTAGTGGCACTGCTAACGATATAGGTAGTGGTGTAAAGGAAGTTAGGTTAAGCTTAGACAATGGCCAATTTAATCTTGTTAACGGTACAACTAATTGGAGTACAAATATAACGGTAGATTTCGGAAATCACACTATAAGTGTCTACGCTGTTGATTATTCAAATAATGTCAGTGAAACTAATTCTGTGAGTTTCGTTGTTGTTAAGGCTATTTATGTTTCTACAAATGGTGATTATGCTAATGATGGTTTATCACCATCAACACCTGTGAGAACTTTGGTTAGAGCAATAGAAATCGCAAATACCATAGATAGCACCACTAATGTTTTAATAAAGGTTGGTTCTGGGCTTTACACCCCTGGCAGTGGACTAAGTAATGCTAATGTAGGTTTGGTAATAAATAGACCTAATGTAATAATTAGTGGTGGATGGAATAGTGATTTTACTAGTGTAATTGACAAGAGTGAATTTGATGGGAATAATACTTTGTATCACATCATAAAGATAGAAAATGTGACGAATGTAATACTTAAAAATCTAGTGATAAGAGGAGGAAATGCAAATGGTAGTAATCCTGATGATAGTGGGGGTGGAGTGTATGTGAATAATGTTAGTTATTTGACGATAGAGAGCAATGTTATAATTAGCAACAATGGTGCTAAATATGGCGGAGGAGTTTACCTTTCTTATACACTAAACAGCGAGATAGAAGGGAACCTTTGCTTTAATACCGCTACTAATGGTGGAGGTCTATATTTAGGCAAGTCATCCAACAATACAATAAGTGGTAGTGTTTATAGCAATGTTGCGACTAACGGAGGTGGTATATACCTTCAAGATGAATCAAGCGGCAATACAATAAACTGTGATGTTTATTACAACACAGCTAACTATTACGGAGGAGGTATATATCTTTTTACCTCAGACAATAACATCGTGAATGGTAAAGTATTCAGTAATCTTGCTTATCGATCTGGAGGAGGATTTTATCTACAATACGCATCAAATAATTATATAAATGGTAATGTGTATAGCAATTCTGCTGGAAGTGGTGGAGGATTGTTTTTATACAATAGTTCTTCAGGAAATGTAATAAATGGTAGCATCTATGGTAATTTTGCTACTGCTAACGCCGGAGGAATTTATCTAGGTTTTTCGTCTTATAACTCAGTAAAGGGAGATGTTTATAGCAATAATGCAGGTACAAACGGAGGAGGAGTATTTTTGTTCTATTCCATAAGCAACATTATCAGCGGTAGCATACATGATAACCATGTTCTATACAGTAGTGGTGCAGATGGTAACGGCGGAGGGCTATACTTAGAATATTCGACAAATAACATTATAAGTAACCATGTTTACAATAACACCACAGTGAAGTTGGGAGGAGGAATTTATTTATCTCTTTCACCAAGTAACAGAATAATCGGAAATGTTTATAGTAATGTCGCCGATTATGGTGGAGGAGTATATTCAAGAGGCAATTTTAATCTCATCCAAGGTGATGTATACTTGAATTTCGCTACAAATGACGGTGGTGGCATAAATTTAGGAACAGGGAGTTCATCTAATGTCGTTGATGGTAAAGTATTCAGTAACTTAGCTAGCTATGGTGGGGGACTATACTTACTCTCTTCTTCAAATAACATAATAAATGGTGAAGTTTTCAATAATGTAGCATCTAACAAAGGCGGTGGATTTTGCTTGGTGTATTCACTTAACAATGATATAAGTGGTAGTGTGTATAGTAATCATGCTAATCAAAATGGAGGAGGAATATACCTAAACTTATCAACAAACAACACCATAAGTAGTAATGTATTTGGTAACTTGGCTACCGAAGGAGGAGGAATTTATTTAGATAAATCCATAAGCAATAAACTAACTGGCGATGTTTTCAGTAATTTGGCTAGTTATGGTGGGGGAATAGAACTGTACCAATCATCAAGTAATACTGTAAACGGTAGCGTTTACAATAACCTTGCAAACAATGGAGGAGGAGTATTCTTGTGGTACTCAACGAATAACAATGTAAATAGCCGTATCTACGGTAATATTGCTACCAATTACGGGGGAGGAGTTTATTTATCTTCTGCATCAAGTAACACGATAAGTGGCTTCGTATCAAATAACATTGCTTATAACAGCGGAGGAGGATTATGCTTATGGGGTTCATCATCCAATAATATATCTGCAAGCTTGAGTAATAACTATGCCACCAACGGAGGTGGGGCATATATTGAGAACTCTTTAGCTAACGGAATAGTAGGTGATATCTATTATAACACTTCTCCTTATTTAGGAGGAGGATTGTTTATATCCCTTTCAACGAATAACACAATAAGTTGCCAATTGGTTGGCAACAAATCACAAGATGCTGGAGGTGTATACATATCAAGCTCAGTAAGCAACACAATAAGTGGTAGTGTATGCAATAATAGTGCTACTTGGTATGGAGGAGGTTTGTATATAAACTCATCACCATATACAGTAGTATATTCCTCGGTTTATAGCAATAAAGCTCACAGCGGAGGAGGAATATTCTTATCTTCTGAAAGTGTAACTATAAACGGCATGGTATACAGTAACTACGCTACTAATGGTGGGGGATTATTCTTAAGTTATTCTAAAAACAATATAATAAACGGCGAGGTCCGTAACAACTTTGCTAGTGATGGAGGCGGATTATATTTGAGCTCTTCAATAAGCAATGTTGTAAACGGCGAAGTACATGACAACACTGCACAATATGGAGGAGGAATATACATTTACAAATCAACGAATAACATCGTTAGCAACAATGTTTACACTAATATAGCAAGCAGTACTGGTGGAGGGCTATATTTGTTCCAATCACCCAATAACACTACAACTGGTAGTATATTCTACAATGCGGCTAGTATCGGAGGAGGGGTGTATTTGAATTCTTCAGATTACTTCACCAACACAGGCTGGATAACAAACAATCACGCAAATGTTAGCGGTGGTGGTGTATATACTAACGATCTACATCCTAACTCATACTTCGGTAATGTTACTAACAATTTTGTTGGCAGTGTAGAGAGTAACTTTAATTGATGATTATCTTTTAAAATTTCATTAAATTTTCAAGGGGCGGTAGCCCCTTGTTATGTTTTTTTAAGAATTTTTTAACCTTGCAGAAATTTTGATTACCTCAACACCTTTGGCAAAGTATTGAAAATCAAATGATGTTTGTAATAATATATAATGAAGTAAGCGGGAATAGCTCAGTTGGTAGAGCATCGGCTTCCCAAGCCGAGGGTCGCGGGTTCGAGTCCCGTTTCCCGCTCAGGAGGTTCATATATGCCAAGAGTAATAACTCAAGCATGTATAGGTGTAAAAGATACTGCTTGCACTCAAGTTTGTCCTGTTGATGCTATTCATCCAAGGCCGGATGAAGCTGATTTTGCTAATGTTGATCAATTATTCATAAATCCTGACGATTGTATAGATTGTGGTGCTTGTGAAGCCGCATGTCCTGTAAATGCAATATATTATATAGAAGATGTTCCTGAAAGTCTAAAGTCTTTTATAGAGAAAAACGCAAATTATTACAAGAAGTGAAGTGTAACAATTTTTGTTGTATTTTTAATTAGAAAATATCGTTTTTTAATTGAGAAGTAAGAAATAGGATAATGTGTAGGGGCTTTTGAACTTGAATAAAATTACTTTTTTGCTTATAATTTACCTAAAATGGAGTGAGTATGAAAGGGAAAGAGAAAGGTAAAGAGAATGGTGACCAAAAAGAAGAAGTAATAAGGTGTTCGTTTTGCGGTAAGCAAATAACTGATGGTACGAGGGTTATAAAAGGGCGTGATGCGAATATATGTGAAGATTGTGTAAAGGTGTGTAACTATATAATTGAATCTGAGAAGAGAGAGGTATCACCGACTAAAGTTATAAAAAGGCTTTTGAAACCCATTGAGATAAAAAAAGTGTTGGATCAGTATATAATTGGTCAAGACTTACCGAAGAAAATACTCTCTGTGGCTGTCTATAATCATTACAAGAGACTCATAACGAATGAGATAGGTTTTGGTGATGATGTTGAGGTAGAGAAAAGTAATATAATGATGATAGGGCCAACTGGTAGTGGTAAAACTTATATGGCTAGAATATTAGCGAAGGTATTAGATGTACCTTTTGCTATTGCTGATGCTACGACTTTGACTGAAGCTGGTTATGTTGGTGATGATGTTGAGAATGTTCTTCTTAGACTTATACTTAACGCTGGAGATGGAAGTGTGACTCAAGAGGCTATAGAAAAGGCTCAAATGGGTATAGTGTACATTGATGAAATTGATAAAATCTCTAGAAAAAGTGAAAGTCCTTCAATAACGAGGGATGTATCAGGTGAAGGTGTACAACAGGCACTTTTGAAACTTATGGAAGGGACTCTTGCGTCTGTCCCCCCGCAAGGTGGTAGGAAACACCCAAATCAACAGGTAGTTTACATTGACACAACGAATATACTGTTCATTGTTGGTGGAGCTTTTGTTGGGCTTGATGATGTTATAAGAAAAAGATTAGGTAAGAATAAAATAGGGTTTGTTGGTGAAGAGAAATCAAAGAATGTAGAGAGGGAAAACATTTTAAAGTATGTTATTCCTGAAGACCTCGTTAAGTACGGAATGATTCCCGAATTCATTGGTAGGACACCTGTTGTGGCAGTATTTGATGAGCTTACTGATGAGGAGCTGAGGAAAATACTTACAGAACCGAAGAATGCTTTGATAAAACAGTACCAAAAACTTTTTGATTATGAGGGGGTTGACCTTATTTTTGAAGATGGCGCGATAGAAGAAATTGTTAAAGTTGCTAAAGAGAGAAAAACTGGTGCGAGGGGGTTAAGATCAATACTTGAGGATGTTATGCTGAACATAATGTTTGAGATACCGTCTATGGAAGGTGTAAAGAGTTGTACTGTAACCAAGGAGGTTGTCCAAAAAATAGGGCATCCTGTTTTTACATACAGCTCAACATCTGATAAAAAGGCAAAAAGGCAAACTGCTTAGAAAGTTTTTACTACCATAACTTTAGATATATTTTTTATGTCAATTGCAGGTTTTATTATAACATCTTGAAATCTACTAAATTCTTTCTTCTTAGTTGAGAGAACAGTACCTACCAAAATTCCGGGGGGAACTAGTGTGCTTCTGGAAAATGTGAAAACCTTTTCTACTCCTGTGGCTACACCAATACTCGAAGAGATGTACTTTATTATGCATGTGTCGTTCATTTTACCTTCTCCTGACAGCAGTCCAACTTCACCGGATATTTCTAATGTAACACCAATGTTTATTGAAGGTGATAAGATTGTTTCAACAACACTACTTGTAAGGTAAGTTTCTCTAACAATTCCTACAATGCCAATATTGCCTGCCGAATAAGCCAGTACTGGCATGTTTCTAGTTATTCCATTTGCTATCCCTTTGTCAATTATTATTGATTCAGATGCCACTTCAAAATCAGGAGAAATTACATTAGCAACCTCAATGTTGTAGTTGTATTGTGTTGATATTCCTAGTAAGTTTTTTAGTTCTCTGTCTTGTATTTCTAAAAAGTCAGAGAGTGCAGCCTTTTTCGAAAGTACTTCTACCTCTTCCTCAAGTGTGGATATTTTTTGGTATGCAGATGTGAAACTTTGCCAATTTTGTTGGATTGAGTTTGCTGCTTGCGATGAAACAGATATTAAAAAAGTTACGGGATAGAGTAAGATGTTACCTAAAAATTTTATTGATATTGTGACATAAGAAGTTATTGAAGAAAAGAGTAACAATATCAAAGATATTGTTAAAACTATTAGATAAACAAGGGTTGAACTTATTGGTTTTCTACCTGAAAATTTCTCCATACTAAGATATTAGTCCTAGTTTATTATTCTTGATGAAATCAAGGTAATTACCTACTCCTATTACAACGCAAGCCATAGGGTTATCGGCGATGAAGACAGGAATCTTGGTATGGTACTGAAAGAATTTGTCAATATTTTTAAGTAGTGCTCCACCTCCAGTTAGGACTATACCTCTATCAACAAGATCTGCTGCTAATTCTGGTGGGGTTTGATCAAGAACCTGTTTCACAAAATCGAGGATTTCTTGTAATGGTGCTTGGAGGGCATCCCTTATCTCTGTACTATCAATGACCAGTGTTTTTGGTAAACCTGATATACTATCCCTCCCTTTAACTTCCATTTTGGGAACCTCTTGTAGTGGGAAGGCACTACCTATCCTCTTTTTTATCTCTTCGGCTGTCAACTCACCAATTATTAAGTTGTGGTTCTTTTTTAGGTATTGTATTATTGCTTCATCAAATTTGTCACCACCAACCTTTATAGATTTGGATACCACTATACCACCTAATGAAATAACGGCGATTTCTGTAGTTCCTCCACCAATGTCTATAATCATATGGCCAGCAGGTTCGTGTATTGGAAGATTAGCTCCTATTGCCGCGGCGAGTGACTGAGGTACAAGATATATGTTTGCAGCACCAGCCATCTCAGCAGCTTCTTTTACCGCTCTCCTCTCAACATCGGTAACCCCTGAAGGTACACCTATAACTACAGTAGGTTTTGTAAGTTTTTTATCTTGGACCTTAAGCAAAAAGTGCTTTATCATTTTTCCGACAGCATCAAAATCTGCAATTACTCCCTCTCTCATTGGCCTTACCGCAATAATGTTACCGGGAGTTTTCTCAAGCATCCTTTTGGCTTCGTATCCTACTGCCAGAACTTTGCCTGTTGTTGTTTGGATGGCTACCACCGAAGGCTCGGACAGAACTATACCTTTACCTTTTATGTATATCAAAGTATTTGCAGTGCCAAGATCTATACCTATCTCATTCTTGAACGCATTTACAACTTTATCAAAAACGGACATAGATTCTCCCTGCTTTATTAATAATAAAACTATTATAAATATCTGATTGTAGTTATTACAAATTGTAAGGAAAACGCTTAAAATTTAACAATGTGAATTCTATTAAAAAATCCTGTGTTAAATAGCACTTAATTGAAAGTGTGCTATAAGCACCGCGTGCTATAAGCACCGCGTGCTATAAGCACCACGTGCTATAAGCACCTTTTAGTAGTCCCGCCCACCCACCCTAGTTAGTCGAAGAGAGGCTTTCCCTCTCTTCACTCAGTTCGCAATACCTACTTCCTTACTGAAAGAAAAAGCGCCTACAGGGTTAACTTCATTACTTAATTGGGGGGCTTCATAGCACTTTGTGTTATGCTTAAAAGCACCTTTCTAATAGAAAACATGCAAGGGTGTTGGGATGTGGAACATCCCAACGAGACAAATAGGGTGGGTGGGTGGGGCTACTTAAAGTAATTTGTGCTAATTCTTAAATAAAGAAACAGGTATAACCTGACAGGCCTAGCCTGTTAGATTTCTCAACAAAATCAATAATATGTGCCTCTTTTAGGCTATGTCGTTTTTTATCAATATATGAAGTTGATCTAAAAAACTATTGAATATCCTAAATTCTTGATTTATAATGAACTCATATTATGAAAATCTACACATTAATTTGTAAGGTAATAACTCCGCTTTTTATGGGTGGGGCAAATCAACAAGCTGAATTGAGGACTCAGTCAATAAATGGAATGCTCAGGTGGTGGTTCCGTGTTGCTGGTGGTAGTGAGGATGATGAAAAAAGATTATTCGGATGGGCTGGCGATGAATCAAAACAAGGGTTAGTGAGGATTTTTATAAAAGAACCTTCTTTTGAATCACAGCCGTTTTTATTTTTATCGGGACAGGAAGGCTATAATTATTTGGGCTTTTCGTTGAAGATGACAAAAAGAATGTCAGTACCTGTTGGTACCGAATTTAAAATGAAAACTTCTTTTCACCCTAAATCTACTGAAGATGATATTAAAAAATTCTTTGCTACTTTGTGGCTTGCTTTTAATCTAGGTAATTTCGGTAGTAGGAGTAGAAGAGGTTTCGGCTCAATCAAAATTGAGAAAATTGAGGAAAACGGTAATGATATAACAAACAATTGTTTTGGGTTGAATTTTCTACCTGACGAAAATATTAAGTATTGGATTGAGCAGAATTTAAAACTAATAGGAAAAATACTTAAGCCTTCGGCTAGAGAAGGTATACCTTATCTGTACAATCTTTTACCTTACACTTTTAAACCTAGAGAAAACAGGCAAAACTTGTTAGATGAAATAGGACAAGCATATAAAGAATTTAGAAGGACTAAAAAGATACCTGATAGGATAGTTTTTGGTTTACCTATCATACAGATTAAGGACTATAAAAATCTACGAAGAGCTTCACCACTGATTTTTAAGATTATTCAACTTATGGAGGGAGATGAACCTAGATATGCTTTACTTCTAATAGGTATGGTACCAAATGAAAAACACAAATTTATTTTCCATCCAGATCCAGATTTGGAGGGAGAAGTTAATTGGAAATTAATTTCTGATTTTGTTAGTAATCCTTACAAGGGAGGGAGGTAATGAAACCTCTGAGACTCTCAGATTATGAAATAAAAATTATCAAGGAAACAGCTAAGAAGTACTTCGGTGAAAACTGTAGAGTTCTCATTTTCGGTTCAAGGACAAAGTTAGAGAAAAGAGGCGGGGATATTGATATTTTTGTAGAAACAAACTTACCTATAAGTGAGATAGTAAGAAATAGAGTCAAATTTCTTGCAGAGTTGGATTTCAAAATCGGTGAGCAGAAAATAGATTTGGTTGTATTCAATCCAAAACTCATGGAAAAAGAACTTATTCATGAAATAGCATTGAGTGAAGGGATTGAGATATGAAGGAAAAGATTATTTCTATTTTGAAGTATTATCACAATGCTAAAAATTTTTATGAGGATAGAATATTAGGGGTTAGGGTATGTTGAAATTTACTTTGAAGCCATACGATGTTTTGTTTTTTGGTTCTGGTAAACCATTTAATAGGGGTGATGTCGTTAATTCTTCATTCCCACCACATCCAAATACTTTAGCAAGTGCCATATACTCAAAATTGTATCATTCAAACATGATTGATGATAGTATAATTAATAATCCAAATGTGATTAAAGCTGTCTACGGTCCATTTATACAAAAAGGTGAAAAAATTTATTTCCCAAAACCTCATAACATCTACGGCAAAAGGAAGCGAGAAGAGTCAGAAAGAGTGTTTATTATCAATCTTCCAAAAGAGAAAACTTCAGAAAAGGGAACTTCAAAGAAGGAATTTAGGCTTTTTGACCCTTCGAATACGAATAAACCTGAAGGAATTGAATCTCTTCCAGTTTATATTGGAAACGAAGAAGTAGAGCCATTTAATGGCTTTATCTCTACCGAAGGATTAAGAAAATACTTTAATGGCGGTGAGATTGATGCGAAATCTGATATTTTACTGTATGAAGGCAATAGTGAACAAAAGAGTATTTTCAAGAGAGAATCAAGAATAGGTATCTCCATTGATTCCTCTTCTAATTCTGTGAACTCGGAAGATGCACTTTTTAGAGTAGAGTTTCTTAGGTTTTTGGAAGATGTTAAACTTGTCTTTTGGGTTGATTTTAACTTGAATGGTGGTGGAATTAGGAATATTAATGAATATCAAAAACTCGTAGAGTTTTTTAATGAAAATCCTAAATCTCTAAAACTTGGTGGTGAAATGAGAAATGTAAGCTATGAAGTTCAAGAAGATGATTTCAATAAAATTATTGATGACTTGGGATTGAGTAGAAGTATTAATATCTCTTCTAGTAGAGGTTTGAAGGTTATATTTCTAACTTATGGTGTCTTTGATGGACCTATAGGAATGATTAAAATAGATGAGTTCAAAACTCTTTCATCATGTTTCAATGGGTATGATTTTATAGGGATTAACTCAAAACGAACGAAGCAGAGAAAAATAAAAAGAGCACTACCTCCCGGTAGTGTTATTTGGTTAAAAAGTACAACTGAGAAAACTCTTAATAATCCTACCTTCATAGTCGGTGAAGGTGGGAATTATAAATTTGGTTTTCCTAAAGGGAAACAGGAATTTATAGGTACAAATTTAGTTTTATTAAAGGAGGTTGAATATGTATAAGAAAAGTGGTGTTTTGACATTTTACTCTGAGACACCTGTACATGTAGGTACTGGTCAAAGTGTTTCTTATGTTGATTTACCTATTCAGAGGGAGAGACACACTTCATTCCCTGTACTATGGTCAAGTGGAATAAAAGGAGTGATAAGGGATTTGGCAAGTAGGGAGTGGAACGATAAGGAAAAAGTGGAACTCATTTTTGGTCCAGAGAATGAAGGTTCTGAGTTTGCAAGTTGTATGAGTATAACGGATGCTAAAATTCTACTTTATCCTGTTAGGTCGCTTAAAGGGGTTTTTGCTTGGATTACATGCCCACTCGTTTTGAGAAGATTGAAAGATGACATTACTAGTGTTGGGTTAAATAAGGACTTGAATATTTCTGAATTTCTTAATGTAACTGACGGAGAGGCTTTAGTTTTTGGAGATGATTTAATCGTAAAAGATAAGAATGAAGTTGTGCTTGAGGAATTTGCTTTTGAAGCTGAGGAGAGGGAATTGGGAGGATTAGAAGAGTTTTTAAGTAGTCTTCTACCCAATAATGAGCTTACATCAAAATTAAAAGAACATCTAGTTATAGTTTCTGATAATGTCTTTAAGGATTTTGTTAATTATGCTGTTGAGATAAGAACGAGGATAAGAATCGACCAGGCAAAAGGAACAGTCAAAGATAAAGCACTATTCAGTGAGGAACTCATACCATCGGAGAGTGTTTTTTATTCTTTGGTTTTTGTTGGTGAACCTTTCGGGAAAAATGGTAAGTTGAATAGTGCTGATGATGTTTTCAAGGAGATAAAATCTTTGTTTGAAGGTAACGGGCTTATACAGTTAGGTGGGGATGAGACAACAGGTAAAGGGTATATGAGAGTGAAATTTTATTCTTAGTAGGGGGTGATGTATGTCAATGAAAACAATTGAACAAGAAAGGGCTAAATTTTGTATTGAGCAGGTTAAGCAGGTTAAACAGGTTAAAAATGAAAGACAAGATAAAGAAAGACAAGATAAAAAATACAAATCAGCAGCTAAGAGCCTACCGGCTTTTATAGTCTCAAATGGTTTAATTCCTACACTTGCTTTTTATAAGTCAAAGGAAGAGAAAAAACCAGTTTATAATGCGATAAAGGAGTGGTTAAAAAAGAGAGGTTTTGTTAAGAGTGATGATGCAATTAAGGATTTAGTAGAATCAGATTTTCAAACTCTTCGTCTTGCAACTATCGAAGCACTGGCGATTGCTAATTGGCTTAAAAGAATAGTTGAAGTAGAAATAGAGGATTAGGCGGATGATAAAAAATAGAAGGGCTTGGGAAAAGTTTGAAATAGATTTACTGAGAAGTCAGAAAGTTGATTATGAAGAGAACTTTAGGATTTTTACTGAACTCTACCATCTAGCAAGGTCTCTGAATAAGTTTAATTTTGAGCCACTGGAGGATATAGAAGTTGATATAAAGTATGCTTTGGCTATAAATGGGGTGAAAAGGAAATGGAACCGAAAGAACTCTTAAAGAAAATAGCAAAAGCTTTGGATGAGAAAGGGCTAGAATATATGATTATTGGTGGGCAGGCTGTTTTGATTTACGGTGAACCAAGGCTAACAAAAGATATAGACATAACTTTAGGAATAAGTGCAGATGGATTTGAAAATGTTACTGACATTGTGGAGAGATTGAATTTAAAAATTCTTGTCCAAAATCCAAAGGATTTTGTGAAAGAAAACTTTGTACTTCCTTTGATTGACAATGAAACGGGCTTTAGGGTTGACTTCATATTTTCTTTTAGCGAGTACGAAAAAACTGCTCTTAAGAGGGTAAACAGGGTAAAAATTGATGATGTAGAAGTAAGGTTTGTTTCCATTGAAGACCTAATAATACACAAAATGATTGCATCTAGAGAAAGGGATATTGAGGATGTAAGGAAGATTCTAATAAAAAACAAAGATATTGATTTTGAGTATATCTTAAATTGGCTAAAGGCTTTTGAAAGTATTGTTGAAGAAAATTTAACACAAAAATTTTTGGATTTGAAGAAAAAATTAGAAGATTCATAGAGATTGGGAGGTTGGTATGTACAGAGATTATCATAATAATTATAGTCGTAATAATTATTACCGTGATAATTTCAGCGAAGGTAGAAAAGTTGAAAAGGGAGGAACTGAAGTCAGCGGGAAAGTTTACTTTGGAAAGTTTCCATTCACTTCTAGTATTGAAGCGAGCAAAGAAGAGGCTAAAAGCAAGTTTTTTGATGGTGTTTGGAAAAGTTTTACAGAGAAATTTGGTGATGTTCCTTCTTTTTCGTTAATTTTACATAAATATGTGCCAGTTATTGATGCTAAAATAACTCACAAAAATGGAAAGCAGGAAAAATGGTTTAGCCTAGAAGAAGAGTCAATAGGTGGTGATAGCAAAAAACTATTTTTGGATAAATTTATTGGAACCTTGAGGGTTAATAAAGATTTTTATGAAAAAATAAGAGAATTTTCAGACAGAGTCAAAAGGCAAATTGAAGATTTGGAAAAACAGGGATATAAGAAACTTTTTAGTGAGTCTTTAAAAACATCATCACGGTTAGTTGTTGGCTTTGGGGCTGAGCATGTTTTAGAAACATCAATAACACTACATCATTTATTCGGCATACCTTACATACCTGCAAGTGCAATAAAGGGCGTCGTTAGAATGGTCAGCTTCTGGGAAATTGCCGAGAACTTAAAGAATGACGGAGAAATAGGGAAATTACAGGAATACCTTTACGATAAACAAATGGAGGAAGAATTGAATGATTCGGAATTAAAACATAAATGCTTAAAACACAAACTTTTGTTTGGTACTCAAGGATTCAAGGGGCTTTTGGTGTTCCTTGATGCTTACCCTGAAGTAGAAGCAGGAAAAGGAATTTTTGAATTAGATATTATGAATCCTCACTATACTGAATACTATACTAAAGACGGAATTCCTGGTGATTGGGAGAATCCTAAACCTATAGTATTTCTAACGGTCAAAAAGGATATACCTTTTCACTTTACTGTACTCATTGATGAGTACAGAATTAAAGAAATTTTAAATGACGAAGATTCTTCTAAAGAAGCAAAGGAGATAATAGAGAAATGGGAAAGTGATAACTATTCAGAGTTAGAGGGGACTGCCAAAAAATGGGTTGAAGAAGCACTAAAAGAATTCGGCGTTGGTTCTAAAACGAGGTTGGGCTATGGAGTATTTGAATGATTTCGTTGATTTTGAGGCTAAAAAAATACGAGAAGGTATAACGATGGTTCAATTTGAATTAAGAAGGGAGCTTAGTCCGGAGGATTTGAAGGCTATTAATCCACCTGACCCAGTGAAAAACAAATTTTCAAAGAATGTTGTTGTGCTTTCGGGTAGGGGACCTGTATGGCTCTATGGGTTTTTGGTTCATTTCTATCATCCTACCAGTGCTGTAGCAATTTTTGATCCTAGGTTAGGCGGCGCTGTTGTTGTTGAATCACATAACCAAGATTTTAAAGTTGGTGATTTGGTAAAAATAGAGGAGGAGGTATGAAAGTTTTTATTGCACCGTGGGGAGCTCCTAAAGAGTGGAAAGAAATTACTTATCAGTATGATGGAGATACCAGAAAAAGCAAATCAGATTTGCCTCTTATTAAGGAAAAAGAAAATCCCGATAAAATTTTTATTATTGTTTCTGATACTTTAATTGACTTAGACTCAATTTTTAATTCAATTTCCAAAGATTCTTCTTACAGTGATTTGAAGCAAAAGGTTAAGGATTACATAACTAATGATTTTTGTAAGGAAAAATTAGGTATCTTGCCTGATGATGTTATTGTTTCTTATGGTTTCGGTGAGTTTAAGAATGTTAAATTTTCCGGTAATGCAATGGATTTTTATTACAAAGTTCTTAAGGAGCTTTCAGTTATGTTTTCGCAACTCCTAGAAGGAGTTGGTAATGAAGAAAAAATAGAAGTAATCTTTGATGCTACTCACGGAATTAACTATACAACTCTTTTGAGCTATAGAGCACTGAAGGATATACTTGAGATATTAGCGTATGGCTTTGATGTCAGAATGAAAGTTTTGAATGCAGATCCCTATGTTAGCGGTCTTGAGGAAAAAGGAATATTTAACATTAATGTTATTGAGAATACTAAAATTTCACCAAGAATCTTGGTTTATAAAGATTCCAAGAGGCCAATTGAGCCGTTTAGGGGAATTCTGGATAGATCTTCTAAGCAAACTTCGGAAAAGGAAACAAGGAATTACTTTGAAGAATTAGGACAGGAGATTGATAAACACCTAAATTTTATTTTCTCTAACGGGTATGCAGAGAGTAGGAGAAAAGTTATGGTTTTCTTAGGTTCTTTGTTGTTTGCCTTACCGGTGTTTTTAATAAGATATATGCAAAGTTCAAATGAACTTTCGGATAAAATAGGAAGGATATCTCAGAAGTTCGAAGAAAAAATTTCTGTTTCTGCAAATGGTAAGTTTGAAATAAAAAGGGAAATTCAATTTAGTGAAAGCTTTGCTAATTTCGTTAAAGCGTTCCTTGTTAGCTCTATCCTAGAAAAGTTAGGTTTTGAGGGGCAGGAGGAACTACCTTTGAAAGTGATAGAAGAGTTAAAAAAGAAAATATTCGATAGGAAGTTTCAAGTAGAAAGTAACAGAATTGATGTTGAAATAGGTAAGATAGAAGATTTACCAAAAAATGGCCATTTGTTATACGAAAACTATCGTGCTTATTATTCTATTGTTAATAAAGATTATAAGCCTGACCCAGAACCTAATAAAAGAAACTTTTTTGCTCATGCAGGCTTTGAGGAGAATGTCATCTCGCTATGTAAAAGAGATGATATTTACATTCGGATAATGGAGGATAATAGAAAAATATCTGAGAATTTAATAATGAATGATATTTCAAAAATTTAACGGAGGTGTTTTATGGATTGGAAACAGAAATTAAAGGCTATTTTGCATGACCCACCTTACAAAATTGTTGACATAGTAGGCCACAAGGAGGAAGCACAGAAATTACTTAATTTGATTATTTCAGAGGATTTGGAAGATGATGAAGTTAAGGAAGCAGACCAAATTGCTTCTGCACAGAGCAGAATCATCGTAAAACCTACGATAAATAAACCAGGATTTGAGGAAGCATCTAGGGTAGATATAAATGAAAGCTACTTTGTAGATATCTTTTCAGAGAAACCAGAAGAAGAAAGGAGAAATGTTGAGATACCTGATCCCGAAAAGGTTAAGGAATTATTTCAAGAACTTGGAAAGTTAAACTTTAAAAATCAAGATGAAAGAGCAAAGTTTGTATTTCTTTTCTTGTGGCGTTTCTATCCTGAGATTTTTGAAGAGATAAACTATCATCCAGCTGATTCTAGAGCACCTAACCATTCAATTTATGACCATCTAGTTCAGACATCAGCTATCGTTTCAGCACTACCAAAGCCGGCATTTCTGTTGTTCACTATATCACCTGTTCAAAGTTTCATTTCAAAAGCAAGGAAAACATCTGATTTGTGGGCTGGTAGTTATATGCTTTCTTACCTAGTTTGGGAAAGTATGAAACCAATAGTTGAAGAGTTCGGACCCGATACCATCATATACCCCAACTTGTTAGGACAACCCTTAACCGATAGATGGCTCTATTTTGAGGTTTTTAAAAATTCACCTCTTGCCGATTTGAATGAATCAGATTTTGAGAATTTGAGTAAGTCAAAATTTAAAGAATGGTTTGAGAAATGGAAAGATTTTGAAAACAAAAAAGTGAAGGAATTAAATGAGAAATTAACAATTGCCAACTTACCTAATAGATTCCTTGCTGTTGTTCCGTATGACAAGGACCTAGCTAATAAGTGCGAAAAAGCATTTAAAAACAAATTAAAGGGTTTGGCTAATGAGGTATATGAAGTATCAAAGAAAATTGGAATTGACTTAAGTAATGATATAAAAGATGATATAAAAGAAGACTTAAATTCATACTTCAAAGTTTATTGGGCTATGATGCCGTGGAGTGCTGATGAGAGCTATCTACCAAATGATGCTTTGGAGGATTATAAAGCTTTGTTAGGTGAGGATGAACTTTATAAAACAATTGAAGGAATAATAAAACATCCTTACTATAGCACTGCCAATGTTGGCAGTGCCTATCCTTTGCTTTTGGAACTCACAGAAAAACTTCTTGGAGCGAGAAAGAGCATTAGAGATTTCAATCAACTTGAGGAGCCGGGCGAAAAGTGCCACCTTTGCGGTGAATTTGAAGTATTGAAACTTGATTGGGATAAGTTGAATTTGAATAGAGGAACTTTGAAAGAAGGTGAAAAACTTTGCGGTGTCTGCTTAACTAAAAGGTTATTCCCTGAAATTATATCAAAAGAATTTAGTTTAGGGGAAATAAAATTTCCGTCAACTTCAGAGATGGCTAGCATCGGAGAGAAAAGAAGAATTAAAAGAGAAATTAGTAAAGAGGTTAAAGAAGAATTCGAATCATTAATCAAAAAATTAGGTATTCAGAATTCTGTTTCTGTACCTAAGCTAAAAGGGAATAAACTCTATAATATTGATGGACAATCAAATCATGCAGGACCTGTAGAAGCAGAAGCAGATACGGATATACTCTATAATATTGATGGACAATTCTTGATGACAGAGACATACAGGACTGATTACTTTGAAAAGGAACTTGGTTTGAGGGGGGAGGAAAAAGATATTAAAGAGATAGTTGAATTCTTGAAGAAGAAAGAAATATCACCATCTAGGTACTATGCAATACTACAGATGGACGGTGATAACATGGGTAAATGGTTAAGAGGTGAATTTAATATAAAAATAGGTGAGGCAATACATAAAAATGTAAGAGATGCTTTAGTTAATTCTTCAAAAGATGATGATAAGGAGAAAATAGAGAAAATTTTAGATTCTAGGCATCCTGTTTCTCCTTCAATTCACCAAGCGTTTAGTAGGAGGTTATCAAGTTTTGCTTTGGAGTATGTAAGAAAAATCGTAGAAGTAGACAACTATGGTAAGTTAGTTTATGCTGGTGGTGATGATATACTAGCATTTCTACCTGTTGAGAATGTTTTAAACTGTGCTTATGAGTTACAGAAAGCATTTAAAGAAGTTTTGAGTAAAAAAGCTACAATGAGTGCTGGTATACTGATAGTACATCACAAGTACCCACTTTACCTAGCACTTAAGAAAGTTAGCGAAGCAGAGAAAAAAGCCAAAAATTTTTATGGTAAGAATGCTTTTTGTGTCACTTTCATGACACACGGAGGCGAAGAAAGAGAATTCGGTGGTAATTGGGAGTTAAAAGAGTTCGTAGAAGATTTAATTAAAAATTTCTACAAGGATAAAAAAGAGGACAAAATTCCCGGTACATTCCCTTACCAATACCTAAAGGTAGTTGAAGAATTGTACGATGGTAACTCAAATGATGGTATAAAAGAAGTACTTAAGAGTGAACTAAAGAGAATTTTCATGAGAAAGGATAAAAAAATGGACAAAGAGTTTCTTAATGAGTATTTTGAGGAAAAACTCTCGGTATGGTTTGAAAAGATGGATATTAAAAACTTTGCAAATATGCTTGTTGTGGCTAGGAAGATATCGGAGGAGATTAAGATAAAAGAATAGATTTATTCGATTTTACCTTCGTATAGTATTATTGTGCCATCCTTACCAGAATACATTCTCTTATTGTCAGAATTAAATTCATATTTTACATCAACTAATAAAAATTTAGGGTTCCTTAATTTTCTTAATGCACTTTTTTACATTTGATATATTCAAGTTTTACACTATCTCACAACGAGCACTGAGCAGTGTGCATGTTCAACTACTTTGTCAGCTATTGGTCCTATTGTGCGTTTGTTTAATAGTGTAGGATGTTTTTTAGTTCCGAGAACTATCAGGTCTGCTTGTAACTCTTCAGCTGTTTTGATAATTACATCTCCCAGTTTTCCGTACTTTATCAAAATTTGTGGATTAGATCCTCTTTCTTGTAGTATTTTTGCTGCTTCACCAAGTATTTTTTCGTAATATTTGTTTGCTTGTTCCTCGGCTTCTTCTACCTCTGAAACGGTTTCAGCGTACTCTGGTATCCTACCCACTGCCAAAAGGACGATTTCTCCTTTGATAATTGGTAAAAACTCTACTAGCCTTTCAAGTGCGATTTTTGAGCTCTCCGAGCCATCGTATGGTAAAAGAATTTTCTTATACATAAAATACCCCCTCTATTTATTTGTTATAATTTCTCTTTTTAGGTTTTTATCTTCTTCCGTTGGTTGGAAGAAGATATCTGCTATTAATGTTGGTATTATCGCAGTTAAAATAACAGTTAATACGATTACTGAGTATTGGTCTTTATTGATTATACCGTTATTTAACCCGTACAACGCCGATATTGTACCGAATGTTAAACCTGTACTCATCATTAAAGTATTAAACATATTTGTTCTAAATGAAAACTTGAAAGCTTTACCTGCTGGGAATAGACCAATAAATTTTGATATTGTTTTTACTAAGAAAAACAATGTTATTAATCCTATGCCTGAGTATAGGACTGCTGCATTGACGAGACTGCCAGCTTTTAAGAAGTAGAATGGAGTTAATAGAGCCATTGCTGATGCTCTTAATCGCTTTACTAGTTCCTTGTTTGAAGCGAAAATGTTAGCAAGTACTGCACCTACTAGGTAAGCAGGTAAGACTGCTTCACTTCCCCCTTTAAGTGCTAAGAATCCTAGAAATGCTAATATGAACAAAATGTATTTTACTTCCGGTTCACTTGGGTGGTTCTGTACAAAATCAAAGTATTTGTGTGTAACTTTAGGTAAAATGATTAGTACAATTATGGTTACTACAACAAATACAGCCATCATTATTCCAAACTTTGTGAATATTAAGCCTAGAGCTATAACTGTCCCTAAGTCATTTATGAAACAAGCGGCAAGTAATAGTTTCCCTAAATTTGTTTTTTCTAATCCTTTTTCTACCATTACAGAATAAACTACTGCTACTGAAGTGGTTGATAGTGCAATACCTGTTAGTTGTGCTTGTTTAAGTGGCCATCCTAATAAAAACTGTGTAAAAAACCAAGCACCGAGAAAAGGAGCAAAGAATCCAATTAGCCCTAGTATGAGTGATTCTTTCCAGTAGTTTCTTAATACGCTTGTTTCAATCTCAGCACCAGCAAGGAATGTAAGTACGACAGCACCAAATGAAGCCAAAAATGTTACCCATTCAGTTATGTTCAAATGCATTGTATTACCTGCTATGATACCTACGATAATCTCTACTAGAGCAGCTGATATAGCTAATGTTCGTGAAAATATACTGGCAATCAAAACTAACCCAAACCATATAGTTATATCTAACCATAGCTTTTCCATTCTTTTTCCCTCCAGAAAAAACTATCATCAATGGATCTAGCATTTTAAACTTTTGGTTAAATTTATGTCAAATTATACGAAGACTAATAAAAATTTAGGGTTCCTTAATTTTCTTAATGCACTTTTTTACATTTGATATATTCAAGTTTTACACTATCTCACAACGAGCACTGAGGGGTGGACAAAACTCAACCGCTTTGCCCACCTTTAATTTTTTTATAATCCTATCGTGTACATAACATAAGCATTAATTTTTTCTTCCTGTACAGGATAGCCAGGTGAATATTCATTACCTACCAAGTACTTCAAAGCTTCTATACCCAACTCAACATAATCAAGAGGCCTTGCCCACATACTTATTGAAAGAGTCATAATATCATCAAGATTACTCATACCCACAACTTGTGTATAAGTATTATCATAAACATAGCTATACCTACCAAGTGTGTAATTCATATAACTACCTATGCCATAGTATCCATTGTCATAGACAATGTCAAAATACAAGCTATTCAATGGCCTATAAGGTAGGAATATAACTTTGCCCCAGTTTAGTTTTTCGGTGGCTACTAGGTCTATAGGTTCATTGTAAGTATAACTTATCAAAGATGTTAAAACATCTTTGTATGATAATTTTCCAGTAACTTCTACACCTCTGTTAACAACTTCAGAAAAGTTTCTAGTGGTAAATGTTGAAAGATCAAACCCTATGAGGTTTGTTGAATATGAATAGAATGGTGTTAGTGAGAAAAAGAGCCCAAAGTTACCAATCTTAGCGTTTAGTATAGCTCCTAAATCAATACCTTGTACATATTCCGTCTGTAAGTTTGTATTTGGACTTGTGCCATAACCGTATGCAACAGGACCATATACATCATCGAAGTAAGGTAACCTATACCCATACCAAACACTACCCCTAATACCGAATACATCAGTCGGCTTAATCAACAAACCTAACCTCGGTGAAAGTTCAATTTTATTAAAATCTATGTAGTCAACTCTTGAAGACGCAAGCAAATCAACAAATTCGTTGTATTTGTAATTAGCTTCTAAATACAAGCCTAATGTATCTCTGAAAGCATTAGTGTATGTTTCGTTGGTTGAGGTTGTGGGCCAGGTGCTGAAATTTGTGTTATTTACATAGTATCCATCTTTAGTATACCCCAATCCAGCACCTAAAGAGAATTGGTTATTCCCTAAATTCAAAGAGTATTTACCGCTTAACTCACTTGAAAACTTATTTCCGTAAACTACTGAACCTATACTACCACCCCATAGAGGGTTTTGTAATTTCTCAACATTTCTGTTTCTCAGGTGCTCTGTGTAGTGAAGCTTAAAAGTCGTTTCAATGTTATCGTTTTTGTAACTTAACTTAAGGTATGGTAAAACAAACTTTGATTTTGATGTTGCTTTCTCGTAGTTAAGTGGATTATTAGTTAATACCATGTTGGGTTCGTGTACTTCTGGTAGAGTACCCAGGAAGCCACTATCTACCGAAAAATTCCCCCAATTACCTATATACCTAGCTAAAAGTGAGTACCTCTTGTATTCAGCCCCCTGCCTAACATAGTTTGTAGGTTCTAATGTGCCTTCGTTTGTATATAGAGTGTTTATATCAAAGGAATAATTATTCTTTGATTCTGAATAACCTACACCTAAGTAAAATTTCCCTGTTTTCGTGATTAGAGAAAGATCTGACTTTGCGAAATATTGATTTGCGTTTCCTGATCCACCGATTACTTTCATATAGCTTCTATCCTCATTACCAAAAGTTTCAAGATTGATTACCCCGTTATAGTGTCCACTACCATACCTAGAAGAAGATGGACCGTAGTAAATTTCAATACCTTTGAAATAAAGAGGATCAATCAAACTTAAATCGTATGAGCTATTCACAGAAGTTGAGATATCAAAGCCATTTATTGCTATATTGAGCTTATCACCCCTAGAAAATGGTGTTACTGTACTGCCCTCAGTACCCGGATATGCCCCAAAGGAAATATTTGGTATGTTGTTTAAGTAATTAATCGTGCTGTAAGTTCTTGACTTTTTTTCATACTTTTTCGTATCAATGGGTGAAAATGCTGTGTTTTTCTCTACCACTGTCCCTAAAGCTGTTGTTTCAGATGTAAGTAGTGAAAGTGACCTATCTTCAAGGTAATTTGGTCCTTTAATGTCGTTTCCGATAGGAAACGATAAATTAATTAAAGTTAATGTTATTGAAAGTGCTAGTATTATGCTTAAACTCTTTTTCATAGAATCCCTCCTATAAATACGCTTTTTGGCTTTTTGCTAATTTGCTAGAAAATTTCTCAATGCCTATTTCTTTGGTTATAAGTTTTTCGTAGAACGAAGGGTTATGAGATATGAGTAGCACGATAGCCCCTTCGTTAAGTGTTAATCTTATGGCTTCAGCTAATAATTTTTGGTTGGTTATGTCTAGAAATGCATCAGGCTCATCAAGTGCTATGACTTTACTATCTTGAATAAAAGTTCTAGCAAGAAGTACTAATTTTTTCTGTCCTTCGCTTAACAAACTAACTGGTTCATTAAGTAATTCATTGATCCCTAGTAGTTCAATGAACAGGGATAACCTTTCGGCTTTTTTAGAGGATATTTTTTCTCTAAAAGCAACCTTATTGCCGATAACTTTTGGCAGGTAATCATCAGTTATTGAGAATTCTAGGAATTCAATGACTTTTATAGGTGTTGAATAATTGGGGGACTGTTGAGCATAACTCACTAATTTTTTCCTTCTGTTGAGTGGTAAAGAGATTAGGTTTTTGTTATTAATAAAAATCTCACCTTCAATCGGATTAAGTATACCTACGATGGTTTTTAGTAATGTTGTTTTACCTACTCCATTTCTCCCACTTATCAGTATACATTCACCATCTTCAGCATACAGTGAAAAGTTAGAAATGATAGGAAACTTGGGCAAATAGCCAGCTGAAAGTTTGATAACCTCTAAATAATTCTTCATAACCCTACTCCCTCCTTGGGAGTAGAGTCTCCAAGTGCTACTCAGAAAGGTAAGAGAGAAATTCAAAAAAATAGTTTACATCTCTCTGTCTACCTCTTAAGCCCGAGAGGTAAACGCCTTTCTGAGTAGAGCAGGTCTTCCGGCTTGTGGATCGTCCTACAGCTACGCCTTCCCACCTTACCCAGCACAAAACCAAGTAAAGCAGTGGCTTCATACCAAAAGGTATGGATTTGTAGCTTTCGTCCCCACTCACGGCTACGGGTCCAGCGGGGGATTTTCACCCCTCTTCCCTTTTAACCCCAGCTTCAACTGGAGACTCCACTCAATATTTGTAATATAACAAATTAAATAATACCTTTATATATTTTCAATTTCAGATGAGGGTGTTCTAAAATTTGATTACTCCTCGTCATTCTGCCCCTTTCCCTGTCATTCTGCCTTTTCCCTCTGTCATTCTGAACGAAGTGAAGAATCTTCTGAGCGATTTTGTTGAAAAATTCGCAGGTTAAACTTGCTTCTTTCTTTATTAAGAATTAGCACAAATACTTTAAGTAGCCCCACCCGCCCACCCATTTTATCGTTGGAAGGTTTCGCCTTCCAACACCTTCACAAGTTCTTATATTAAAGAGTGTTCTAAACACTTAATTAAGAAGGTGCTATGAAGCACCACTACCCACCCAATTTAATGTAGAGAGGTGAAACCTCTCTACACTCTTTGATATAAATAAAAAGGTGCTCTAAGCACAAGGTGCTATAAGCACGGTGTGTTATAAGCACTTGATTAGAAAATTTTGTCAAATTTTGTAATTTTTATCTTTTTCCCAATTTAACGGATTATTCTGAATGTATTTTCTTATTTTGTTTAATTCAATTTCGTTTCTGATGATGTGTTCGTAATAATTGCGTTGCCAAACCAGGAAACCTGGTGTTTGGCGAATTTGGTTTATTCGTTTGGTAACCGATGACTTGTAACCTGCAATAAACGATGATAATGATTTATTTTTCGGTCCATGCGGCTTGTCATAATTTGCCAAATAACCGCTTTGTATGTTTGATCGATTGTGTTTTTGTATTTGTCGTCGTTGCTCTTGTTGTCGTCGGGGCAACCGGCCGGTTGCCCCGACAAAATCATTAAAATCATCAATCACAAAATCATCAATCACAACATTATTGATTACAACATTATTGGTAACATCCACATCATTGGCAATAATCCAAACGATGCCATGAATATGATTGGGCATTACAACAAATTCGTTTTCGTATAACTCAATTTCGTTTCTGATTTTTGCTGATAGAAACCACTCTTCGTAAACAATTTTTCCGTAATCATTCAATATCATTTCATCATTTACAATTTCCCCAAAAAGGCATTCTCTTTCGTGCGTGCATATCGTTACAAAATACGCTCCTGGCTGAGAATAATCATATCCTTTCAGGCGGATTGAACGGCGATGATGAATTTCAGGATTGTATCTCATAATTTGCCCTTTGATATTATTTCTTTTTCTATTGAAACAATTCAAAATTAGGCATAAGTGCTATGAGCACAAGGTGCTATGAAGCACAAGACGCTATAAGCACTTGGAAAGCGAAGCATCTTTGATGCGAAGCCTTCCAACTTCCAACACCTTTATAGGTTCTATTTAAGAAGTGGTAATGATAGTCTACCTACAATTTAAATATTGAAATTGAATATTAAAATGGGATGAAATATAATTCTTTATATATGGCTAATGTTGAGATTAGCAGAATATTGAAGACAAGATTAATTGATCTCTTGAATCAGGAGTATTTGCTTGGTGATAAATTTTTTGAAGAGCTTGAAAAAATTTATAACTCTGTAGAAGATCAGAGTGACAAAGAGGTTTTTTATTCAAATTTTCTGGAGATTGTTTCTCATCTGGAGTTTCCTGAAGAAATTGCCAAGGAGCATTGGGATAAGATAAAAGAAAGGTATAAGGAACTTTCTAAGAAACTAGGTAGGACTATAAGTGTAAGAACTGCAATTATAGATTACTTTACTTACAATACAAATGTATTGAGAAATCCTGTTGTCATAGAAATTTTTCTTTATGATTCGTCTTCGCTTAAGGTTTATGTGGATGATATGACGGGGTTGTATAATTATAGGTACTTCAAGGAGGCTCTTTGGGCTGAAAGCAAGAGGGCAGAAAGGTATAACTTATTTTTCTCTGTTGCCATTGCTGATATAGATGATTTAAAGAGTATTAATGCAAAGCACGGAGAAGATGTCGGCTCTATGGTAATAAAAACTTTTGCCAAGATAGTTGATTTGAATAAAAGGGCTGAAGATGTTGTGTGTAGGTACGGTGGTGATGAATTTGTAATGCTACTCCCCGAAACTAGCAAGGCAGGAGCAATAGCTTTTCTCAGTAGAGTAAAAAGAAAATTTGAAGATGCTATAAAAGAAAAGGGTATTAGCGTTACTGTAAGTGCAGGTACAAGTGAATTTCCATCAGATACGAAGGATCCCGTAACTTTAGTTGATTTGGCCGATAAAGCATTGTATGTTGCTAAACTTAGGGGTAAAGATAAAATAATTGCTTGGAATAGAGGAATAGAATAATGAAAAGAATTGTAGTATACCCCGGTACCTTTGATCCAATTACAAATGGCCATGTTGATTTAGTTTTTAGAGCTCTTTCCCTTTTTGATAAGGTCGTTATTGCTCTCCCTGAGGAAATTTCTCATAAAAATCCTCTATTTTCACTTCAAGAGAGGGTTCAATTAATAGAAGAAGTGTTTAAAGATAATGAAAAAATAGAAGTTAAAACATTCAAGGGATTGCTTGTTGATTTTGTCAAGAGTTTGGGGGCTAGTGCTATCATAAGAGGTCTTAGGGCTGTTTCCGATTTTGAGTACGAGCTTCAAATAGCGCTTATGAATTCCCATTTATCTGGTGTTGAAACAATATTCTTTATGTCTAGTGAAGAAAACATGTTTGTCAGTTCTTCCATAATAAAGGAGATTGCCAAATTTGGTGGTGATGTAAGTTCAAAGGTTCCTGAAATAGTTAATATAAAACTCAAAGAAAAGTTTTCAAAATGACCACACAGCTATATTACCATCCCTGTCACCTGATATGATGAATTTACCATCCGGAGTAATTTTTACTGACATCACATCGTTTTTGTGCCATTCTAATGTTTTTATCAGTTCCATTTTATCTACACTCCATATTTTCATCTTTGTCGATTTACTACCACTTATTATAAACTTACCATCTGGTGAGAAAGTGCCAACAATTATTTGCATCTTGTCATCGTCATACAATTTGCCCAATAAGTTGAAGTTAAAATCCCATATAGATATGGTGGCATCTTCTGAAAATAATGCTATCTTTTCGTTTGATATATCAGCAAATTCTAAAGGTCCAGAATGAGCTTTTAGGGTTGTTATGGTACTTAAACTATCAGGGTTTAGTACTTTAGATGTTTTATCCTGACTTGCTGTAACTATATAGCCTAGTTTCTCATTGTACTTTACTTTCCATATTTCTTTGTCATGTACCTTTTCCTTTTTTATCAATTCTAATTTATTGTTATCAAAAACAATTACATACACGAAACCGTTTACATCCGAGGCAAAAATCAAATTGCTGTTTTTTGAGACTTCAATGCTCTGTATACCTTTGTCAGTTATTCTCAAATTATCTATGAACTTTAAATCTTTTGTAAAAACTTCAATATAATCGTAACTACCTGAAAATATGTATTGTCCATCTTTAGAAAATTTCACAGGTGGTCCCCATAGTTGTGAGTACAATCTTGTTACTGATGCAATCTCTTTGATTTGTGGCAATCTGCTTATATCCCATAATTTTATTGTCTTATCAGAACTGCCACTCACCATATATTTGCCATCCGGAGAAATATCAATGTAATATATGTACCCATTATGCCCTTTCAGTGTAGTAAGAGGTGATAAAGAATCAGATAATTTTACAACTTGATGTTTTTCTTCCGATTTTGCTGTAGTTAACTCTTGATTTACCTCCTGCTTCGCACTCTTCTCCGCACATGATGAAAAAACTAACAAAACTAACAGAATTCCCGGGAATATCCCCTTCATAACTTCACCCCTCACAGATTATATCATCATACTTTCATTTTTTTCAATCTGTGAAAGGGTGTTCCCAAATTTGATTATCCCTAGTCATTCTGCATTCCACCTGTCATTCTGCCTTTTCCCTTTGTCATTCTGACCCTTCCCCCGTCATTCTGAACGGAGTGAAGAATTCAAACTGAACTTTGCGTTGTGTGGAGCAAATTTTATTTGGATTTTCTTAAGTAAACAAATATTAGCAATTTCCCACCCTCCCACCCATTTGTCGCAGAGAGGTTTCACCTCTCTACGCTTTCCAGAATATGTAAATAAGAAAGTGCTATAAGCATTTAGAATGTTTCACCTTCTAATACCTTTATAAGTCCTATTTAAGAGGTACTATGAAGCACAAAGATTTTTTCAACAGAATTCTGCAATCAGTGTGAGGGATTCCAAAATTTGATTATCCCTAGTCATTCTGAACGAAGTGAAGAATCCCATTACAAGACAGAATTTTGGAACAGCTTCATTTTTTATTTGAGTTTTCGTTATAAAATCTTTAGAATAATCTCATCAATTTGGGAGGGGATATGGGAAGTACCGTCGAGTTATCAAAGGAAACATTGGAATGGTTTGGTGGCGATGAGTTAAGGTCTAGAGTATTTCTTGAGAAGTATGCCTTAAGGGATTACAATGGTAATATTCTGGAAAAAATACCTCCTGAGATGTGGAGAAGGGTTGCTAAGGCTATATCAAGTGTTGAATCCTCAGAAGAGAAAAGACAGGAATGGTTTGAGAAGTTTTATTGGCTTCTAGAAGATTTCAAGATGGTCCCCGGTGGTAGAATAATGTTTGGTGCTGGTCAAGAGCAAAGGAAGGCAACATTATTGAATTGTTATGTATTGCCAATAAAGGGTGATAGTATAGAGGATATATACGAAACTATGAAGGAAATGGCTAGGACTTATTCCTTTGGGGGAGGTGTTGGCGTTGATATTTCCGTTTTGAGGCCTAAAGGTTCTCCCGTTAACAACGCTGCTTATACCTCGACTGGTTCTGTTTCTTTCATGGATTTGTACTCCTTGACTACTGGCACAATAGGACAAAGTGGTAGGCGAGGAGCACTGATGATTACCATAAACTGCCAACATCCTGATGTTGAAGAGTTTATAACAGTGAAAAATGATCCTCTCAAAATCAAAGTTAGGTATGCAAATATTTCCGTCCAAATTACTGATGAGTTTATGAATGCCGTTTTAGCAGATGATGATTGGGAACTTTGGTATCCCGATGTGATGAGAGAGAGCGATTTGGTTAGAGAATTTGGAACAAACAATATTGATGAAATACTTCAAAAGATACAAAACAGAGAAGATTTCGTAGCAATAGATCTGTCAAAGAGAAGTTTCTACGATATATGGATTCATACTCCCACTCCTAAAGTTTACTTCTATGTAACGAATAAAAACGAAATTAGGAAGAGGAGGGTTTATAAAGTAGTCAAGGCTAAAGATATATGGAATAAGATAATACACAACGCTTGGGCTTCTGCTGAACCGGGGTTAATGTTCATATCTACCATGAAGAAAAATTCAACAAGTGAATACGATGATATGTACACCCTTACAACAAATCCATGTAGTGAGATAACATTGGAACCTTATGGTGCTTGCTGTCTTGGGAATATAAACCTTGAAAGGTTTGTATTGAATGAATTTTCGAATAATGCTGAAATAGATTGGGAGAATCTGGAGAAAGCAGTTAGGTATTCCGTTAGGTTTCTTGATAATGTGTTGGATTACAACAAGGATAGGCATCCACTCAAAGAGCAAAGTGAAGCATCAATGAGATCTAGGAGAATTGGTGTTGGGTTTACTGGACTTGGCGATATGCTAATAAAGATGCAGATAAGGTATGACTCTGAAGAGGCAGTTGACTTTGTTGACGATCTTTTTGACAAGATAAAGAATATCGCTTACGATGAGAGTGTTAACCTAGCAATAGAAAAGGGTACATTCCCTTCTTTTGATCCTAAAAAGCACTTAAAAAGTGCTTTTATAAAAAAGTTGGATAAAAGTATACAAGAAAGAATAAAAGAGTATGGTCTTAGAAATGTTGCAGTACTTACTGTACCTCCTGTTGGTAGTGGAGCACTTCTAGCAGGCGTTACTAGTGGAATAGAGCCTGTTTTTGCTTTGTCTTATGTGAGAAGAAGTGAAAGTTTAAGTAAAGAGTTCTTTAAAGTTTATCATCCACTTGTTCAAAGGTACATGGAGAAATACAATATAGAAAATGAGGATGAGTTACCGGAGTTCTTCGTGACAGCTCACGAGATTGACCCTTACTTCAGAGTTAAAGTGCAAGCGGCTATACAGAAACATATAGATCACAGTATTAGTAGTACGGTTAATTTACCAAGCGACACCACCGAAAAAGCGATAAGTGATATATACTTCTATGCGTGGAAACTAAAGTGCAAAGGTATAACGGTTTACAGAGAAGGTAGCAGAGAAGGTGTATTAATAACTGAAGATGAAACTAAAGAAAAGAAGGAAGAAACAAAAGTTTCGTTTAGAAGATCTAGAATAATGATTGGCGAAACTGTGAAATTTAGGTTGCCTCAAGGTAGCCTTTATGTTACAGTGAATAAAGATGAAAATAGTCAAATAAAGGAGGTTTTTATAAACATAGGTAAAAGTGGAGGAGATGAAAAAGCCGATGCAGAAGCAATTGGTAGGTTGATAAGTATATATTTACAAAACAACGGTAACATAGATACAGTTATAGAACAATTAGAGGGGATAAAGGGAAGTGAAACTTTCTGGGATCAAGGAATAGCACTATACTCTATACCAGACGCCGTTTCTAAAGCTCTAATGATAATATATAAAGGACAGTACAGAGAAGATATTAAGGTCTCAGAAAAATCGACTTACAATAAGCCTCTAAAAGATGAACAAAAAGATAAGAATAATCATGAAGATCTAAAAAATAATGGTAATGGTACTGTTAGCCTTTCTGAAAAAATCATTATATCAAAAGGTAAAGAGCCTAAAATGGAAAAGTGCCCAAGTTGTGGGGAAAGAGCGTTGGTAAATGAGAATGGGTGTTTCGTATGTAAAAATTGCGGTTATACCAAGTGTTCCTAAAATACTACTTTACGAAAAATTTATTGACAAAGTTACCTTTTTTACCTCTTACTACTAATATGTAAAGCCCCCTTACGAGGTTTGATGTGCTAAATTCAAATATTCCGTTTCTATCAGATACCATCTTCATAACAGGGTAGTAGTTGCTAGTCAGTACAATTATTTCATCACCTGTAGAAACATTCATCACCACAATGCTATCTCCTCTCTTAACTATACCCTTTTTCAGCAGAATGTTATTAGTTTCATTGACTAAATATGAGTTGCCTGGAATTAAAAATACACTTTTAGTGTATTTTTGACCATTGTAGTTAAATTCCAATTCTATCTCATCTGATTCATTTACTACTATATCTTCACTGCCGTTATCCGAAATTTTGAATTCTCTGTAGTACCAAAAACCTTGATTCGTTATTAGAAATGTTCTAAACATTCCGCTGTTTTTGGTTTTTAATGTTATCTCTGTGTATGGTTCTTTCTCCTTTGTTACTATCCATACCCTAACTGATTCCCCGACTTTTTTATATTCGTTATCTACAATTATGGTTGGTGAAGAAAAGCCATTATATGCTGACGGCGTTTCGTAGTAGTTTCGGTACTTACCACCTAACCTTGTTGGTAGCCCGTCAGGTAGTAAAGAGATTGTTCTGTTGCTTTCGTATGTGTAGTAGTTGGAATGTTCCAAAGGAAATATATTCATTCCTTTCATTTCAACAAGACTCAAAACTTTACCTCCGCGGTATGGGTGATTATCCTTTAACATGATTAAAGATTCAGCTTTTATGTCACCTGCCTTCGCTACTACATATTCTCCTGGCGATATTTGCACCATCTCTGTTGAGTACCCAAATTTAGATGAATAATAAATTTCATCTGAAATTTTTATATTGTAATTCGTAGATCCCATAACCTGAATGTACATATTCGTTATTGGTACAGAAGATTGAGAAATGTTAATAATCTCTATGTACTTGTCTGAAGTGTTTACTGAGTCTGAGAATAAACCACTTGAGAAGTACGAAAACCAACTTTTAGAAGGTGTTAAACACACCTCGTTTATCACTAAATTTTCATCTAATCCTCCTATCTCAAAGAGGTTTAAAAATCTTGTTGATGTATACAAATTACCTGATTTTGCAATTACTTTCTCACCATTATAGATTGGTATTATTGTGCCCTTAAATGTATTTTCAGAAACTTTCGTTAGCGTTACTTCTCCCCTGCCTAAAATCTCTAAATTTACCTGATTTGCATTTGTTTGTGAATGAAGAAAAATCTCACCGGTGCTAGGAAAATCGTAGAGAAGTTTACCAAAGTAAATGTACTCATCGGTCCTTACATATCCAGGGGATATTATTTCAGTAGAGGTTGTATTAGTTCCGTCAGTAGTAAGTGTTCTCTCTATGCCAATGGAATCTTCCTGTATAGATGGTAATGAATCAATAACTACATTATTTGAAACTATTTTTATTGTGCCTATGTCTTCCCTCTTTATAGGGCCATTTTTACCTAAGTATTTCGTAGTTGAAAAAAGCACTGTTACATTTGAAAAGTAAAATGGCATTGAAGAGGTAAGGTATTCGTAAGGGAGGATAATGGCAACTCTCCCGGGCTCAAGATAAAAACTATCTTGCGTAACTGGTGATTCTATACTGTTGGTATAGGTCGTTAGGTTTATCTTATACCCTTGAAGGTATATCTCATAATTTCTTAAGTCCACTGTGAATGGTAGCAAGTTCACGATTTCAATGTACTGGTTTTTTTCTTTCTCGTAGGGAAAGTTAAACACAACTTCACTTATCATCATAGGGTAACAATAAATTGGTATTAGAAAAAAAATTAATACAAATAACAACATGTTATTTATCCTCTACTAATTTCTTTGTTTCCTCCCTAACTACCATCGCCTTCTCAAATTCCAATCTGTCAGCTAACTCAAACATGTAATCAGTAAGCACTTTTATAAGTGTTTGTATATCATCTTTGTATTTTGCCTTTGCTTGGTCTATGAATGAAAACACTTCTTCAATATCTTCTACTTTCTTTATGCTTTTATTTAATTTTGCTGAAACCTTTTCGTGTTTCCTCTCTATTATGTCTGTGATTTCTTTCTTTACACTTTGAGGTACTATTCCATGTTTTTCGTTGTATTCCATCTGTATTTTTCTTCTTCTCTCTGTTTCCTCAATTGCTTCTTTCATAGCTTCTGAAATTTTGTCTGCGTACATTATCACTCTACCGTTTACATGCCTTGCTGCTCTACCTATTATCTGAATTAGTGAGGTCCTTGACCTCAAGAATCCAATTTTATCAGCATCTAAAATACAAACTAACGAAACTTCTGGCAAATCTATTCCTTCTCTGAGTAAGTTTATACCTACTATACAGCCATATTCACCTCTTCTTAGGTCCCTTAGAATTTCAACTCTTTCGATTGTTTCAATTTCATCGTGTATGTACATTGTTTTTATTCCTGCTTCAACTAAGTACTGTGTTAGTGCTTCTGCCATTTTCTTTGTCAGGGTTGTTATTATTGTTCTTTCACCTCGCTTTTTATTCTCTTTTACTTCGTTTATTATGTTGTCTATTTGGTTTTCTGTTGGTCTTATGTGTATTACGGGGTCAAGGAGTCCGGTGGGTCTTACGATTTGTTCTACTACTTTTTCTGATGTAGTTAGTTCATACTCATCAGGTGTTGCGGAAACAAATAATACTTTATCAAGTAGTTCCATGAATTCATCAAATCTCAGTGGTCTATTATCTAGTGCTGATGGTAATCTAAATCCGAAATTGACAAGCGTTTCCTTTCTTGATCTGTCACCGTTGTACATGCCTCTTATTTGTGGTACTGTCACATGTGATTCGTCAATTATTAGCAAAAATTCTTTTGGGAAGTAGTCTAGAAGTGTATAGGGTCTTTCTCCGGGTTTCCTACCTGAAAGGTATCTTGAGTAGTTTTCTATTCCGGGGCAGTATCCCGTTTCCAAAAGCATATCCATATCATACCTTGTCCGTATTTCTAACCTCCTAGCTTCTATTTCTTTTCCTTGTTCTCTTAGCTCTTTTACTCTCTCTTCAAGTTCTTTTAAAACCTCCTTGACTGTTTCTTCTATAGTTTTTCTTGATGAAACGAAGAGTTTAGCAGGGTATATTACAACACTTTCGTGTTTTTCTATGAGCTTATTATTGATTGCATCATACCTTTTTATTTCGACGATTTCATCGTCAAATATTTCAATTCTTAGGTAATCTCTTGAATATGCAGGGTGTATATCAATTCTGTCGCCTAGAACTCTGAATGTTGCTCTTGTAAAGTTGTAGTCGTTTCTTTCGTACTGCATTTCAGACAATCTGTATGCTATATCTCTCATTTTTATTTTATCTCCTACTTTCAGTAGGAGTAAGAATTTTTTAAATTCTGATGGTGCACCTATACCATATAAGCAAGATACACTAGAAACGACTATTACATCGTTTCTACTTAATAGGCTTGCTGTAGCTGAAATTCTGAGCCTGTCTATTTCATCGTTTATTGTTGCTTGTTTTTCAATGTATGTATCGGTTTGTGGTATGTATGCTTCAGGTTGGTAGTAATCATAATAAGATACGAAGTATTCAACAGCGTTGTATGGTAAGAATTGCTTGAATTCTCTGTATAGTTGTGCTGCTAGTGTTTTGTTATGGGATATAACTAATGTAGGTATCCCTAGTTCTTCTATAACTTTAGCCATTGTGAAGGTTTTACCGCTTCCTGTGACACCCAACAATGTTATCTTTTTTAAGCCTTTTTCTTTGAATCCTTTTACTATTTCTTCAATTGCTTTTGGCTGGTCACCTCTGGGTTCAAATGGGGATATTACTTCAAACTTTTTGGCTTCTTGGACTTTCATTTTAGTAAATTATACCAATGTTTTTGTCTTTCTTCAAGTTGGGTTGATTTTGTTAACAGGCTCGGCCTGACACAGGCTCGGCCTGATACAGGTTAAACCTATCAGGTTAGACTTGCTTCTTTCTTTATTAAGAATCAGCGCAATTACTTTAAGCAATTCCCACCCACCCACCCATTTTATCGTTGGAAGGCTTCGCATCAAAGATGCTTCGCCTTCCAACACCTTTATAAAAACTGAAGAGTGAAGAGAGGCTTTGCCTCTCTTCAACTAATTAGGGTGGGCGGGCGGGACCACCAAAAGTAATTTGTGCTTTTAGTACAAGTACTATGAAGCACAAGGTGTCCAAGACACAAGATTTTTTCAACAAGATCAGAAGT
>Ga0078972_1001816_pt1 | contig 76188 bp, 74 predicted proteins | sample YelNatPaOPGAMG01_FD_67568 | JGI IMG/M metagenome (GOLD analysis project Ga0078972, IMG submission 67568) | Hot spring thermophilic microbial communities from Obsidian Pool, Yellowstone National Park, USA - OP-RAMG-01 (SPADES assembly) (version 2) | ecosystem: Environmental > Aquatic > Thermal... | reverse complement strand
TGCAGGGCTCTCTCGATCTTGAGCTCCAGAGGGTTAAGCGTCCTCTCCCTGGGTCTTAGAAGAGACGATAGCAGCCTGCATATCCGGACATAGATTCTGTCGATGAAGTTGGGCGTTGTCCTTATCTCTGAGGATGTTGGTTTATCTGGAGCCTGCGTTCGCCTCTGAAGTGCTCCCAGGGTCTCGTATACCTTCAATTCTGGGCCATCAGCCGCTTTGGGTGCCTGTTGCCTTCACCCGTCTCCTCCTCAAGAGGAAGAGACCTGCCATCGCGGCTGCAAGAACTAAAGCAGTGGTACCGCCCATTAGGAGCATTTGATACGCATCCTGCTGCCTCTTGACCTCTATTCCTCTCAGCGCTATCTCCCTTGCGCCGTTCGCCAGCGTGAATGCACTGGGATAATTTCCGGCAGTGAAGTTTGACCTCGCCCACTGAAGGACGATTGCTGCCTGAGAAAGTGTCGTGCTGTCTATGCCAGCATCTCTCGCCTGGCTCACAGCTGCCTCCGCATCGCTTATGGCCTGGGAAGCTTCATCCATGTCCTGCGCAATGGTTACGCTTGTAGCCGTGCTGCATAACACGCATAAAAGGAGAACGACCGTCGAAGACTTTGCTAACCTCATCTTCCCAACCACTTACGATGACCGACAGCTCACATTTCATTTAAGCTTTGCGAATGACCGTCAGGATGCCCGGGTGGATCTCGTCATCTGACACCCTAATCGAGACTGGAACTGAGAGGCTGAAGGCAGCGCCATTCTGATTCCCCACATCGAAGGTCTGTCCCGTTCGAAGGTCATAGATTCTGACCGAGAATAGTCCAGAGTCAATATCCTGCGAGATGCTCGAGAATAGGGAGGAATCCAGAACGTAAGTGGCGTTGTCGGCAGAGATGCTGCTCGATATCCTTCTGATCACAAGAAGAGCTTCCTCTCTAAACTCGGCAGTCCTCAGCTCCCTGTCCTGCTCGATAACGAAGAACACAAGGAACAGCGCTGAAAGCGATAGGGAGAAGAGCATCATGCAAAGTCCTATTGCGCGCCCTATCATGCAGGCTCACCTCACGGCGATCATCCAGTCCTGCGTCAGCTCAGACCTCGCGACGACTATGGTGAATTTGCCCTCGTGGATCAGATCCTTCTCGCCGCCGAAGGAGGTTGAGTACTGGCATGGGAATGCGAAGCTGTAAACGAGCTCAGAACCGTAGTATGCCTCAACCGATCTTTCCTTGAAGATGATTTTGCCCTCAGGTGGAATTTCGACTGTGATGAACAGGTAGGTCTTCTCTCCTGCCGTAGCTACCTCCTCCATTGCGAATTGTATGGCCCTGCAGGAAGTCTCCAGGAGCTGGACGTTGTAGTAGCGGCTAAGGGAGATTGCCAGCTGGGCCATCGGCGGGAGAGTTATGGCTATTATCGCGAGTGTAAGGAGAGAGTTGAAGGCCTCGGTCTCCAAGAGCTCTCATCCGGATGTGGAGGTGCTGTTCGTGAGGCGTAGCTCCCTGAAGAGCGTGTCTATCTCCTGCTGAATCTTACCTATGCCCGCTGAGACGCTAAGTGCCAGAGAGATCATGGCACCGCCCACAATGGCAAAGACCAGAGCTCCGAGTGCATATGCAAAAGCCCTGATGTCTATAGCCCCCTTTCTTGGCATTAACCTTCTCATGCGTCCCCACTGCTAAGAAACTTGGCTATCTCATATTAAACTGCTTCCAATTACTCCTTTCCTCGATACTCTTCTCTATTGCGGAGCATCTCGTTGATTATGATCAGCATCTCCCTCACTACAGCCACTATAGCTTGGTGCTCCTTCAGTCTCGCTATCGAGCTTTTGCTTCGCATGGGTCTAGCTAATGCGAGACAGATGCGCCCGAATGCCCATCTATTTTAACAGAATGATGGAATTTTGCCAAAGCATTCTTGCCTTAAAGGTGAGGTATATATTTGTGGGCAAGCATCCAAATATCGGGAGAAATGGACTGGAGCGATTTTGAGGAGATAATGTCGGCGCTTGAGAGGGCGAAGGGCTGTTCTGAGAGGGGGGAGGAAAAGCTTGCGCATGCGCTCGTTAATGAGGTGATAGGGCGCCTGAGGGTAAAATTGGCCATATATTTCTGCCCCAAGTGCGGATCGACCGATTTAGCATCGCAAGGCACGACGGTTACACTCACCGTCTGCCCAAAATACCTGTGCAAGAAGTGTGGCATGGAGTTTTCGAGGTCCGAATTGACTTAGGGCATTCGTAAGAGCAGGTATCGCATGCTGGCTATTCTTCTAGCATGCAACCCATATATTCTTTCGAGACTGGAATGGGCACAGGCGAGGGCAGCTGTTCGATCCCGCTGGCATTATATTCGCTTTCGTAACTGGTGCCTTAACATTCTTCTCCCCATGCAGCTATCCTCTCCTTCCAACATACGTGCTTTACTACCTTGGTGGGAAAGCAGCGAGGCGCGATGCTGTAAAAATGGGACTTGTTGGTGCACTTGGTATCATCAGCATATTCTTCGTTTTCGGTTTTGTGATAGCATGCTTGGGATTGTTTTTGAGCCACATCAGCCTGATTATGAAAGCATCTGGATTAATTCTTATCGCTATGGGATTGGTGACGCTTCTGGATGCGCACCTTCCAACTCCGAACCTGCCAATCGTTTTTTCTCGGAGGAAGGGCCCTATTGGGATGTTCCTTTTTGGTGCTGCATACGGTTTGGCATCCGTGGGTTGCTCTCTGGCCATCTTCCTGTCTGTAGTGGCTTACGCGATATCGACGCAGGGATTTCTGAGCGGCTTCCTCTCGATCATCTTCTACTCACTTGGAATTGGAATTCCAATGGTACTGGTGTCGGTCATGAGTTCGAGCATCAAAGAACTTGTTTCGAGGCGATGTGCTAAAGCAGCACGATGGATTCGGAAGCTTTCAGGTTTGGCGCTTCTTGTAGTGGGATTCAGTCTTCTGATTCGTGCTGCATGACCGAAGGATGAGCAATCTTCCCCGATTATGGAGCCTTCACAAGTTTGGCTCCTGGAAAACGGTCCCCTACTTTCAGCAGTTCCTTCTCGTCGTCATCGACAAACAAAATCTCCGCATCGGATATTTTTATGCCGTCCTCCAACTCGAGCTGCCTCAGTATCTCTTCGATCATCGCATCCTTTCCATTCCAACCGAGCTGGGGGCGTATGAACTTTGTTGGAAGTTGGAACTGTTCAACTATGCCAAGGACGACATCTGGATCGCCGATGCTAGCCAAAGAGCACATGACGCCCTTTTCATTGGCCTGGTATAGCAACTCCAACAAACCTGGGCTTAGCCTGATGATCTCGCCATCACCTGTCATTATTTCATTCGAACCTATGCGCTTGAAAGGTGGATGCCTGCCAGGATCGAAGCTATTCGTCCATAAAGTTCCATCCACATCCAGTACGAGAAGCTTTACCGTTTCGTCGATTTTTATGGCTGCGAGCGAGCCAGGGTAATCTATCATGTTGGAGCGCCGAGATTGACGTTTACCAAACAGATGAACTTTCCCTTCAGGAGAATTTGAATCTAGAGATTTTGTGCTCATCCAGCATGGGCGATATGGGGACCAAACAGAGGGACGGGCTTATAAGAAGGTCAAATGGTGAAAAAAGAGCTGAGGCTGGACAATTGGGATCTGAGCGCGGTTCGATCCTTGTAACAGGAGGTGGAGGATTTGTGGGTTCGCATGTGGCTGAGTTCTACGCACTCAAAGGTTACAAAGTCATAGCTTTCGACAACCTCTCAAGGGCCAAGTTACTAGGAAGGCAAGGAGCAGATATGAATTACAACTGGACATACCTCGAGAGGTATCCTTCCATAAGCAGGGTCGAGGGCGACATTCGAGATCTTGGGAAACTCGAGTCCGTTATAGGAGATGTGGAAGCTGTAGTGCATACTGCAGCACAGACGGCCGTTACCACCTCACTCTCGAACCCCATCACGGACTTCGAGGTAAACGCCCTCGGAACATTAAATGTGCTTGAAGCCATTAGGCGTTCTAGGGAAGACGTAAGCTTCGTGGGGTGCTCTACGAACAAAGTATATGGTGGCAATGTAAATTGCATAAGCATCCTTGAGATGGAGAAGAGATATGCATTCGCCAAAGAGTATGGCAAGGGCATACCGGAAGACTTCCCGATAGACCATTGCGAACACACGCCTTACGGATGCTCGAAACTGGCAGCGGACTTGTACATCCAAGATTATGCCAAAACTTACGGGCTGAGGGCAGCTTCCTTCAGGATGTCCTGCATCTATGGAGAGAGACAGATCGGGGTCGAGGATCAGGGTTGGCTCGCGTGGTTTGCTGGAGCGACCATCTTGGAGAGACCCATCACGATCTACGGTACTGGAAAGCAGGTAAGAGATGTGCTCTACGTTAGTGACCTTGTCGCAGCGTTCGAATCTTTTTTGAGGGGGAATGGAAAACCGGGCGTATTCAACATTGGAGGAGGGCCAGATTTCACACTTTCCCTCATAGAACTGCTTGAGATGCTCGAAAAATTGACTGGAAGGAAACCTTTGGTAAGATTTGGTAGTTGGCGCCCCTCCGACCAGAAGGTCTATGTGTCGGACATCTCGAAAGCAAGGGAGCAACTCTTATGGAAACCGATTGTCTCGCCTATGGAGGGAGTGAAGAGACTTGTTGCGTGGGTGCAGGAGAACGCACAGCTTTTCCACAAATGTACCGGATAATGTTAATATTAAGGCCGATGGTGGGAAGTGCGGGGCAAATAAACGGCCGCGATGAATCTATCTGGCCCTTGAGCGCATGTGCTCTAGATCTTGAGTGTTGGAGCGGCCATGCCCCAGGAGTGAGGCTTGATGAGTGAGCCTGCAAACGCGATCCAGGCGGTTGGATTGAGTAAACTTTATGGAAGGACTTTAGTAATTGACAACTTGAATTTCAGCGTTCCAAAGGGGGAGGTAGTTTGTGTTCTAGGTCCGAGCGGATCTGGAAAGACAACTCTCGTAGGATTGCTTGCTGGTATCATAAAGGCAAGCAAAGGTAAAGCTTTGATTGCAGGCATCGATATTTCCAAGAGAGGTGGAAAGATAGAGCGAAAGATTGGCGTTGTATCTGATCTGGTTCAAATATATGACGATCTTTCAGTTGAAAGGAATCTCATCCTTTATGCTAGGCTCTTTGGATTAAAGTCCTCGGCCTCGAAGGAAAAGGCAGATGAGGTCATCTCTCTTCTTGAACTTGAAAGCAAAAGGAAAAAGCTCTGTAAAGAGCTATCGAGCGGAATTAGGAAGAAAGTCTTGATCGGTTCTGCAATCGTCCATGAGCCAGAAGTTCTCCTGTTCGACGAGCCTACGGCTGGGCTTGATCCTCACGATGCCCTCATAGTTAGGAACTATGTTTCGTCAATATCGCACTCTGGTCGAACGGTTTTGTGGACAACGAACGTTCTTTCAGAGGCAGAGAGAATCTGCCGCAGGATGCTGATCCTTGCTTCAGGAAGGATTATCGCCGACGACGAACCTAAAAGGTTCACCAGAGGTATAGCTGGAACAGGATCTGTTGAAATATTCCTGTCAGGTATAAAGGCTGAGAACATGGCTGACATATTCGGGTCAATTGGTATATCTTGGGAAAAGACCAATGATAACAAGGTTCGCTTGATAGTTGATAACGAAGGAGAGACACTTGACAGGGTTTTCACCTTGATAGGAAGGATGGGAGCTTCGATAATTTCTGTAGGAAGTAGGATGCCGACTTTGGAGGAGGCTTACTTGCAAGTTACGGGAGAAGTAAAGAGATGAGGATCACACCAATTTTGTTGGCGATAAGGAACGTTATTGAGACCTATCGGGACAGGACGATCCTTTATTCGTTGTTCCCAGCTGCTTTTCTTGTATTTGCTAACTTGTACTCTAATGATATTGATAAGTTTGGCTTATTTGTTGGTCTTGCTTTGGTTTTCGGTTCTATGGATTGTTCCATCTTGAGAGAGAAAGAAAGGGAGGCGATAACAAAACTGTTTCTATCCAATGTGTCCAGTTGGTCCATAACTGGAGGGAGGCTGCTCTCAAGCGTTCTTCTAACTCTTGTCAAGGCAACGCTAATTCTTTCTGTCATATATTATGGCAATCTCATGCCTGAAGGCATAGATTTACTTTGGATCGCCTATTTCTATGCTGTATCTTGCCTCATCACACTTTTGTCGGTCTCACTGGGGCTACTGTGTTTCTCCCTTTATCCAAGTTTGAAGTCATCCACATTGCTCACCTTGTCTCTACTCTCAATTTTTGCTGTCCTTCCTGCATTCTTCTTAGATGGTCCTCAAAATGGAATCCTCAAATACAATCCTTTTAGTGCGACGTATGATTTTCTAGTAAAGTTAATTAAAGATCATTCATCCATTTACATGTTTGTGGAAGATGATATGTCTATGGTTTCAATTTGGATTGTTCTCCTATATTTTTTAGCCAGCGTTTCGCTTAGGAAGAAGGTTGCGTAGAGCTAGTTGAAAGGACTGGATGAATTGTATCTATCAAGATATCGCTTCGAAGTTTCGCAAGTAACGTACTTCTTGATCGGAATCAATGTTGCTGTCTACATAATTGAGCTGCTGATCGGGCAGGAGCTTTCCTTCTACTACTTCAGCCTCGTTCCCATCATCCTCAGAACGGAGTGGAAAATCTATACTTTGCTGACATCTGTTTATCTTCACGCCGATCCTCTGCACCTCTTCATGAACATGCTCGCTTTGTGGATATTCGGACCAGGGTGCGAAAGGGAGATAGGCGGGAGAAACTTCATCATCTTCTACAATTTGGCAGGCTTGGCAGGTGGCATGGTGCACGTACTTGCATACCCATCGAGTTATGTGCCCGTCATGGGAGCTTCAGGCGCAATCTTCGGAATTATAGCAGCTTTCGCAGTCCTATTTCCATTGCGGCCGATCTTGGTCTTCATGTTCTTCCCAATGGTCTTGCCAGCTGCCGTATGGGCCATCCTGTATTTCTTACTTGAGGTTGCCTATGAGTTCTCAGGTGTGAATCCGTATGTCGCCCACATGGCCCACATAGGGGGTTTCGTTGCAGGTCTTATCTTTGCCTTCCTCTACAGAAAGACCTCCAGAAGAAGAAAGGGAAGGGAGGTGAAAATAATCTGGGTTGAGGGGTAGCTCGACGGTCTTAAAAGAACCTAAGGATGCACCCTCATTTTGCGATAGTTATGCATGATAAAAGATAATAGACCTTTTCTTGGCCTCGTAACCGATGGTAAAGGTCTCTGCGGGGCATGGCATCGAAATAGATCTTGATGGTATTCGGATTGGGCTTGACGACCACGACGGAAATGGCGTCGATTATGTTTTCGTGTCCCATGCACATGGAGATCACCTGCGCAAGGTGTCCAGGAATTTACCAGCTATTTGCTCCGAAGAGACAGCCATGCTTGCTGCTGCAAAGGGAGTTGATCTCAAGATAGCTTCCCTTCCAGGCATCGAGCTTTTCCCATCGGGACACATACTTGGCTCGATGGCTCTGCGCGTTGGCCATTCCCTCCTCTACACAGGAGATGTATGCGACAGGAGCAGGGGACCTATACGGGGTTTCGATCCGCCTAAGGTTGAAACGATCATAATCGAGTCAACCTTTGGTTTTGAAGAATTCAGATTTCCAAAGTTGGAAGATGTACTTGGCGTTGCGAAAGATTGCATCGACGATTGCTTTCGCAAAGATATTCCAGTTGTGGTCATGGGATATGCCTTGGGTAAAGCCCAGCAGCTCGAGTTTTTACTCGACGAATTTCGACCATCTTATGTCCATCCACTTTTGGCAAAGTATGACGACATCTACAGGCTTTTTGGAATTGGAATTCGGGAGAAGGTGAATGTGGATGAAGCGTGCAGGATGAAACTCCTTGAGAAGAAGCCCTGGATCATATTCGCACCGTGCCGAAGCGGAAGGAGCTCTTTCAACTTGTATTTCAAGAAACGGTTTGGGGCGCGTTTCATGGCCTTCTCAGGCTGGGCATGCGACAAGCGCTACAAAGATGCTATGGGGGTTGACGAAGCTTTTCCACTGAGCGACCATTGCGACTTCGATGGTCTTTTAAGGACGGTCAGGCGCTCAAGGGCCAAGAGAGTCTTCACTACGCATGGCTTCTCTCGCGAATTGGCTGAGCACTTGAGAAAGATTGGCTACGATGCCCAGCCATTGGCACGCGACCAAAGAACCCTGCATCGTTACCTCAGAGAGGACTAGGCTTGTGGCCGAGTTTTCGACCTGCTTCGTTTACCAAGCCATAGGCCATTGACGTCATGTCATCTAGGGAATTCGCATCTTCCCCCTCCATCCTCAGAACCAGGCAGGGTTCAGTGTTCGATGCCCTTATTGAAAACCAGCCACGTTCAAAATCGGCCCTTACCCCATCAAGTTCGTTAAATTCGATCCCCTGATCTTTGAGCGCTTCCTTTATGTGCATGACAGCCATGAACTTTAGCTCGTCAGGAAACCCAATCCTTATCTCTGGAGAGGAGGCCATTTTTCTGAGTTTTGACTTCGCTTCAGAGAGTGTCTCACCCTTTTGGGAGAGCGTTTCGATCATCCTTATGGCAGCGTAGATTCCATCATCATAGCCATAGTACCTATCGTGGATGTAGATGTGTCCCGAAAGCTCCCCACCGATCTTTGCATCTGAGTCTATGACGGCGTTTGCTATGTAGGAGTGACCGACCCTACTGAACCTGATCCTCCCTCCCAGCTCTTTGATTCGCTCTATAACAGCTCTTGAGGAGCGAATGTCCGCCACTACCTCTGCATTTCTTTCCCTCTCCAAGATAGGCTCCGCGATTATCGCGAAGGCTACGTCACCCTGCGTCCAAAGGCCATTTTCGTCGATGAAGCAGACCCTGTCGCCATCGACATCAAGGGCTACACCGATGTCTGCTTTTTGTCTTACGACTTCCTCCTCCAGCTCCTTTACGGTCTCCTCTCTGGCTGGATTGACCGTCCCATTCGGGAAATTGCCATCTGGGTCCGGATGCATAAGGGAAACATCGCAGCCAATCCTGGAAAGCGCTTCCCCAACGATGGCACAGCAGCCGTTACCAATTTCAACTAGGACTTTCATCGAGCAGCGCCGGTCGACATCCCTAGTGAGGTAATTCAAGTACTCGTCCTCCAAGTTTTGCCTCAGTTCGACTTTTCCGAAAGAATTAGAGAACTCGAAACTGGGCGATAGACATCTTTTTGCTATCTCCTTTATGCCTGTCTCGTATGAAAAGCTCAGAGCCCTTTGCCTGCAGAATTTCATGCCATTGTATTCTTTGGGGTTGTGCGAAGCGGTGACCATTGCTCCCCCATCCAAGGATTCATTGGCAACGCTGAAGTAAAGCATCGGGGTTGGAGCCAACCCTATGTCCATCACGCGCAACCCGCTCGCAGCAGCTCCTGCCATGAAGGCGTATGCAAGTGGTTGACTACTCAGCCTGACATCCCAGCCTACCGATATGGTCCCAGATCCTATGATCTCAGCGAATGCAGCGCCTATCTTCGTGGCATCCAAGACCGTGATGTCCTGCCCGTATATCCCCCTAATATCGTAGGCTCTGAAGATCGTCGGATCCATCTCGATCTTTTCTCTGAAACGGCGTTCTATGCTCAAGAGATAAAGATGTCGGCCATTTGAATTGGCATTCCTGATGGCAAAGCTTAATGGAGGAGCTTGGTTTCGATTTGGCAGCCATTGGAGATGGTCCCTTGAAAGGAGTCTACAGGTCAAGGCTGAGGAGGGAGCTTGCTGGCGCGCCAGCTTCCTTCATCTCATCTCTTTCTGAAGACAGGAGAATTTTCGATTACGACATTATGGGAACTATGGCGCATGACATCATGCTTTATGAGCAGGGGATCATAGGCATCGAGGACCTAAAGGCGATACTGATCGCCCTTCAAAATATCAAGGAAAAGGGAGAGCTGAAGGATGAAGGTTTTGAAGACGTTCATGAGTTCCTCGAATCCAAGGTGATCGAAGCAGCAGGCTCGGCGAAAGGAGGCAAGATGCACACTGCCAGATCTAGGAATGATCAAGTTGTCACCGCAGTCCGAATGAGAGCTAGAGCAGACATCCTGAACCTCTGCAAAAAGATCTTGGAGTTGGAGAGGGTTCTTCTCAAAATAGCCAGGAAGCATGCGTTGCAGATGATGCCCCTCTACACCCACACCCAGGGGGCTCAAGTAGGAACGTTTGGGCACTACCTACTATCACACTTCGATGCTCTTTCAAGAGATTTCGAAAGGCTAATGAATGCATTCGCCGTGGTCAACAGAAACCCACTTGGCGCCTGCGCAATCGGAGGAACTAGTTTCCCGATAGACAGGGAGAGGACGACAGTTCTCCTTGGTTTCGATGGAATTGTGGACAACTCGGTCGATGCTGTAAGTTCGAGGGACTTCATTATCGAGGTGAACGCTGCAATATCCATCCTTATGTCGCACCTGAGCAGAGTATCGGAAGACCTTATCCTTTGGTCTACATCGGAGTTCGATTATGTTGAGATAGCGGACGAGTACGCTTCCCCCTCAAGCGTCATGCCTCAGAAGAAGAATCCATGTGTCCTAGAACTGATAAGGGCTAGGACTGGCCAGGTCTACGGCTACCTTCTCAACTCTTTGACATTGGTCAAAGGACTGCCAACAGGTTACAACAGAGATCTTCAGGAGACAAAGCCATCACTTTGGAGCAGCTTCGACATCGCTGAATCATCGCTCACCGTTCTCAAGGGCGTATTTTCAACCTTGAAGATCAAAGCGAGAAGGATGGACGAGGCTTCAAGAACTGGATTTTTGACAGCTTTGGATCTTGCAGAACTGATCGTGCAAAAGCACGGCCTGCCCTTCAGGCAAGCTCACAAACTGGTTGGAGCCATAGTAGGTATGTGCGTTGATACAGAAAGGAAGCCCGCTGAACTTGATAGGGAAGAGATCAGAAAGGTTGCAATTAGGTCGATCGGGAAAGATGTAAGGCTGAGCAAGGCGTTTCTGAAGATAGCACTGGACCCACGCCGCTGCCTTCGAAGGAGGAGGTCTTCTGGAAGCCCGAATCCAAGGGAGGTCAGGAAGATGTTGCTTTCGAGGGAGTTAAAACTTGAAAAGATGGAAGCTTGTTTGAAAGTTCGCTTTTCTGCCCTTGAAAAATCTGAGAAGAATCTTCTCTTGACAGCAAAAAGATATATTTCGGAAAAATGATGCACGGGTTCGATTTGATTGAGTGAAGGTAAGGCTGTGGCTCTCGCCTATTCCGGCGGAACAGACTCGACACTGATATCAATACTGCTGAAGGAGAAGTATGGATTTGGAAAAGTGATACCTGTCCTAGTTGATGTTGGGCAAGGTGAGGAGGAGATAGACATAGCGAGGGAGAGGGCCAAGCAACTGGGCTTCGATTTAAGGTTCATAGACGCAAAGCAGCAGTTTGCGACAGAATATATCTTCAGGTGCATAAAGGCAAATGGAAGTTACGAAGGATATCCGGTTGGAACGTCCATGACGAGGGTACTGATAGCAAGCCTGGTGGCCAAGGTTGCGATAGAGGAAAAAGCTGAGGCTGTAGCTCATGGGTGTACGGGCAAGGGCAACGACCAATTCAGGATGGAGTCGGCATTCAGGTACTATGCCCCCCAGCTTCAAATAATAGCTCCTGTGAGAGAGCTGAACCTCTCCAGGATCGAAGAGGAGGAAATGCTCAGAAAACATGGCATCGATCCAAAGAGAAGAAGGGGTGTGCTTGGTGGCGACATAAATATGTGGTCACACTCAATCGGCAGTGGCCAAGTGGAAGACCTTCGGAGCCAGTTTCCAACAGACTACTTCTGGGTTGCACCACTTGAGAAGACCCCCGAAAAGCCAACAGTGGTAAATCTCAGATTTGAGAACGGCGTCCCGATCGATGTCGATGGAATCAGGGATCCGGTCGAGATCATATTGTACCTAAATAGAATTGGGGGGCAGAACGGAATTGGCGCGATAGACATAATCGAAGATGGAATCATAGGTTTGAAGTCAAGGGAGCTCTATGAAGCTCCAGCTGCAACGATACTCATTGCAGCCCACTGCGACCTTGAGCAGCTCACACTTACAAAGGAGCAGCTAAGGCTGAAAAGGTCGATCGATGCGCTTTGGGCAGACATCGTCTACCATGGTCTTTGGCTGCATCCACTGAGGAAAGATCTTGATGCCTTCATAGATTCGACGCAGAAGTACGTGACCGGAAGCATGAGGTTGAAGCTTTACAAGGGCACGATGAAGATTGAAGAAAGGAACTCCGAGAGATCTTTATTCGCACCAGAAAGACGTTCGGTCAAAAGAGGTGGATTCGACCAGAGGGATTCGACTGGAGCGGTCAAGATCTACACTTTGCCATTTGAGCTTTTCGGCGAGAAAGGAAGATAAGCTTCAACCACCTGTAATTTTGCAGATCTTGCTTTTTTACAATCAGAATCGGAGGACCTTTTATGAAGGGCTCAGGCGCTGCGTGAAGTTCATCAGGCGCTTCACCATTCTGATCTTTTCGGTTTCTCCGATCTTCGCTTCCTGAATAGCCTCTTGAAGGATTGAGATCGACCTGTCCATGGTCCTTCTCTTAACTGGAAATGGGATCCCATCCTTCCCTCCGAATGCAAAAGAGAACTTTATCGGATCCTTCCAGCTCGTGTGGGCGCCATATACAACCTCGGCAACGAGGGCTAGAGCCCTTGCAGTTGATGGGCCGAAACCCCTTATTGCGAGAAGCTCCTCGTAGTTCGAGGGCTTGATCTCATAAGCCTGCTCAAGGGCCTTCCAGTTGATCTGGCTTTCTTCAACGACAGCATAAGATGGAGGGCTTGGATTGTGATCTGAAGAACCAAGCCACATCTTGAGGCTCTTCTGCCCAAGCTGCCTTATAGAGCCTGAATGCCTCCTTATCCTGTCTGGATGTTCAGATGCCAAGTCAGTGCACAACCTTCTAGATTCATCGCTTTCTTTCGATGTCATGTCCAGTACGCGCTCGTGCACCATTTGACCAACTATGCCTTGGTGTGGCTCTTCAACGAAGCTCTTTATTCCATCGGAGAGCCAGTGGTACCTTCTGGCGGTCTTGAATGACGGATTCATTCCCTGCTGAACGACCGCCCATTTGCCCGCAGAAGTGATGAACATCGTATGGTGGTAAAGTTGGTACCCAGCCTGTATCGCGGTGTTGTCAACCTTTGCACACATTCTTGACGAATACCGAAGTCTTTCGAGAATGGGCTCCCCCAGTTTCAGCTCCTCAACAACTTTTGCTAGCTCTTGGGGCGTTTTGCGCGATGCTGATCCCTTTCCTCCAACACCCTTTATGCCAAGTTGCATTCTGCTCAGAACGTCCTTCAGAATACCGCACGTTACCGTTGTGACACCTGAACTGTCCCAGTCGTACGCCAGCACGCAGGAAAGAGCTTGGAACCACAGGGGATCTGATAGGTTCGCTAGAAACTTCTCCTGGCCATATTCATCTACGATCATCTCAACTATTACTGAGGCTAGCTTCCTCATCCTGACTGTCAGCCAGGCAGGTGCCCTTCCGCCATGCAAGCTGAGCTCGAAGCTTCCGGCTCTCTTCAACGGCGGGCATTTGGAGGGCATATGCTGCCTATTTACGTTTCTCATAAGGCACTGAATGAAAATATAGGCTCAATGGCCCTGCTCGTAAACACGCTTCCCGGAATATACCATGGGAAATAATGGTTGCAGAAGAACGCCGTCATCATTGCTATGCAATAAACCAAGGTCAGTGTTTCAAGATTGAGGCGCCCTTTCCACAACCTTCCAATCAACATGAATGTAAAGATTCCAAGGAAAGAAAGGGGAGCCAAGCTTAATGCACAACCAACATATCCCAGGTTATAGTTGACAACCATGTAATAACTGGGTTGAAGTGCAAGCCATGAATTGGCGATGAACGCGAACGCTGCCCCGAGAATGGCTACCGCTACAATAGAACTAGCGGTCATACTATCAGCAGTGGTCTTCTCCAATCTACAACCCGAAGCGGGGTTCCGATCATCGTTATTTAAAATTACTCATAGGCTCTGGAGCTTTAAACATTCCATAAAATTGGACCTTATGTGCAATGCAAATTTTCTCGCCGCCTCGGTGAAGTATCAAATGGAAGGTTCTTAAACTTCTATTCTATAACCAAGTTCCGAGACGACCTTCCTTATCGAATGGGAGAAGGGAGGGCTTAAGATTCCCGCCTCCGTCACTATGTTTGTGATCATTGCCGGTTCTGTTATATCGAATGATGGATTCAATATCTCGATGCCCCTATATTTTCGAACGAAGTTATTTGAAACGACCTCAAGCGGGCTTCTCATCTCGATTGGAATCGATGAACCTGTTTTTGCTTTAAGGGCTATCTTGTAAGTTTCAGCGGCAACGAAGACCGGCTTGCCCGTTTTGACTGCCGCCATGGCTGTAAAGCACGTGCCTATCTTGTTAACAACACTCCCATCCAGAGCTATGGCATCCGCCCCGACGAGAACGGCATCCACGCGGTCCATATAGTATAATGCAGCGGAATCTACGATCAGGTGGACTTTTACGCCAAGCTCTGAGAGCTGCCTTGCCGTTATGCGCCCCTGGTATCTCGGCCTAGTTTCTTTTACGTATGCCAACATGACCCTGCCTCTCCTAGAGGCTTCGGCAAATATCGACACTACCGCCATGCTGTGGCAGTGGGTCATTATGACCCTTCTCTCCCCCAAAAGTTCAGCGCCCAATTTTCCAATCATTTTCGTGGCTTTCAAAGAGTTCTCGATGAACTCCCTGGCCCTGCTTTGAACGATCGTTCTCAACTCACCTATTCCAAGTCCTTGGGCGGCCGCTTTCTCAAAGGGCACCATTATGTACTCCAAAGCGTTTGGCAATGAAACGGCGGTTGGCCTCGTTTTAAGCAGATATCCTGCAGCAATCCTCATGCGCTCGGCGAATTCGGTCGGAGAAGCGGCCTTTATCGAGCAGGCCTCTTCCACCATCGCCTCTGCTGCAGCCCTTGCAATCTTGCTTGCTCCCCTTATTCTCATCTCTCTAATTTTCTTGGCTGTTGAAAGCAGCAATCTCGATGGCATATCGTTCCAGAAATCGGGTGGCCTCTTGATATCTCTTTACTCCTTGTCATGAAGCCAGGAAAGCGATGTTAAAGCCGAACTCTAAGGATTTTGGAATTGGAGCCTGTTTTAAAATCTCTGCCAGAAGCTACTACAGGGTACGGTACATCTCCATCGTTCTGTCCGCTACAGTTTTCATTGAGAACCGCTCCTCGGCCATCCTCCGCGCTCTTTTCGACATGCTATCTCTTAGAGCTGCATCTGACAGGATTCTGTTCACGGCTGCTGCCAAAGCGTCAGAGTTGTCCGGCTGGACCTTCAAGCCCGTGACACCATCTTCCACAATTTCGGAGAGACCACCTGTGTCCGAGACCACAACCGGCACGCCTGACGCGGCCGCCTCAAGACAAACAATACCGAAAGGCTCGTAAATGGATGGAATGACCTGCAGGTATGCCAAAGAGAGAAGCTTTCTGATGTCGCTATCGCTCACATATCCTGTGAAGTAAACCTTATGGTCAACACCCAAGTACTTGGCAAGAGAGGACAGCTGCTCCCTGGCATATCCCTCACCTACTATCACGAACTTTGAATCTGGATGGACTGAAAGTATCTTCGGTACAGCACCTATCAGGACATTGACACCCTTCTCTGGAACCAACCTGCCAACGTAAAGTACTATCCTCTCATCTTGTTTTGCGTACCTTCTTCTAAAAAGGTCATCTGGCGGTGTTGGCCTGTAAATTTCGGTGTCGATGCCGTTCGGTATCATCCAGATCTTGTCTCTTGGGACGTTGAATAGCGAGGCAACCTCATTTACCATCGACCAGCTGCAGCATACAATTCTGCTTGCCTCATATGTTAGCCAACCCTCGATCTCATTTATCACCCGCTGGTAGTCGGTGTAGATCCCGTGCCTCCTGCCGCTCTCCGTAGAGTGTATCGTCGCGACCAGCCGACTGGAACTAGCATGTTTTAACGCAATGCACGCTGGCGCGACGAGCCAATCGTGACAGTGTATGATGTCGAACCTTTTTTCAGCTACAAGTTCGGCACCAGCCTTTAGCAAGTTGACGTTCATGAGCATGGTCCAAGTCAAGAAATCTGGCGATGGAGCTGAGTAGACATTTACCCTGTGCACAGTTGTCCCTTTGATGGTCTCGGTCTCGGGAGCGCCAGGAAAGCTGCAGGTGACGACATGGATCTCGGCGATCTCTGAGAGTGCTCTTGCAAGTTCGTACACATGCGTTGCCAGACCACCAATTTTTCGTGGCGGGTACTCCCAGCTAACCATCAATATCCTCATTTCTGCACTCCACCAATTTGCGATAGATCGAGAGCAGTTTCATAAGATCACCTTCGACTCCGAATCTAATGACATGGACATTATCATGCAGGCCGTACTCAGCACTGAGCATTTGAGCCGTAATCTCGTTGGTAGCGGTCACGGCGTCGCCTGCGCGTGCTACCTCCCTCTCTAAAAATGAGATGCTCTGCGATAGCGGAGAATCCTTGGATGCTGTTCTCTGGGCTTCGATGGTGTGGAATGTACACACAAGTGGCAAATTGTGAATAGTCTTTAGCGTCATTGCAGGAATGCCCGTAGTCCACTCAAAGGAGTGGATTAGATCCACACCTTCTCCCCGTATGATTTCGGAAGAAGCTCTCACGAATTCGGGCGCTACCAACGGTCCCCAGGTGAGTATCGAGTAGAATGTCCTAACATGGGTAGTGACCCTGCATACTCTGACCCCCTCCTCAACCGTTTGTCCAGGCCTCCAGTCGTCGAATGTGACGACAGAAGTAAGAATGCCTTCCCTCACCATTCGCTTGGAAAGGACTTGCGCACTTGCAGCTACTTCGCCAATCGTTCTAGGTGGATATTCGGTAGTTAAAATCAATACCCTTTTCAGCGTCATCTGCTCTATCGCTAGGTGAATATTGAGCAAGCGGCAATGATGCCGCTACTTGTCAGGTAAAATTTCCTTTTCCCATCCGTTTCTAGGTAAGTTACCAACGAATCCGAGGCAAGTTTGTTGAGCGCCTCCACGGTTTCTTCCAACGACAATCCGACCCTTGGGGATATCTCCTCTACACTTGAGGCCAGCTCGGGCATCGCGATGCACAACTCATGCAACTTGGAAAGAACGTAGAAAGCGATTCCCTTTGACTTGATCTCTTGCTCATCCATGCCATTTTCCTCTCCTTGCATAAGGTTCCATTGCGTAAAGCTTCTTCCTCATCCTGCTGCAATAGCCTCTTCATAAGCTTTCATCGTAGCTTCCGCAGCTTTTTCCCATGTGAACATGCTCTTTACCCTTTTTCTGGCATTTATGCCGTATATTTTGTTCAATTCCTTGTTGCTTATTGCGGCGATCAACCCCCAAGCTATATCTGAAGGTTCGTGGGGATTTATGTGAAAGCCGCACTGGTCAGGACCGCTTGGAACCACCTGCTCCCTCATTCCACTGACATCCCTTGCACCAACGACGACCGGTTTTCCCATGCTCATCGCCTCCAAGCTCACTATCCCGAAGGGCTCGTAAAGCGATGGGAAAGCTGCAACATCGCAAGCAGCATAGTGGACCATCTTTTCCTTGTCGTTCAGGAATTCGTACCTCCTCACAACCTTGTCTTGGAGGTTAAGGGTTGATATCAAGTTATCCAGGTGCGTCTCGAGGTCGCCAATTCCGATTATGACCAGTTTGGCGTTTGGTACCTTCCTGAGGACATGCGGCATGGCCATGACAAGTCTGTCAACTCCCTTGACGCCCGTTAGCCTTCCGACGAAGAGGATCATCTGATCATTTTCCGAAATCCCGTACCGTTCTCTTAGGCGGACTACATCTTCGCTCTTTATTTTTTCAGGGTCCCACACTTCTGGATCGATGCCATTGTACACTACCCTGATCTTCCTTTCCTCAAAGCCTAGACTCAGAAGCTCGTCTCTCATCGAGTATGAAACTGTTATGACCATCTCCGAACGCCTTCCAGCCTCGTACTCCAAAGAGTATATTGCGTTGCTTCCACCTCCGAAGGTTCTGCCCTTCTCGGTCGAATGCACATGGAAAACCATTGGAAGATTCAGCTCCTTCTTTATTGAAATGCCAGCCAAAACAGACAACCAGTCATGGGTCGATACTATATCATACTTTCTGCTTTCCTTCTTAACCAGGTCGTTCAAGAGTATTGAGGATGATGCTATGTTGTAAGCGAGCACATCCCCGAAGAATTTAATCCCCCTTCCCCATCTTTCGAAGCTGGGATGGAGAATGGTCTGGAGAATCTCCGAGATGTCCGGCGTCATGGGCCTTATGACCTCTACACCCCGCCACAATTCCCTTAGGAGCAGATTTCCATCATTCATTGTGAAGACGGTGATATTGTTTCCTTTTCTCACGAGTTGGATGGTCATCTCTGCCGCATATGTACCGAGCCCTCCCACCGTCCTTGGCGGGAACTCATATACGAAGTATGGTATGTTCATCAGCCTGCTTACCTGGTCCTAAGCCACATTAAACGCTTATACGCATTGGCTGAACAAGTCCAAGCGGGAAGGGAATGACAACCAGGAAGCGCTTGGTACCAGAGGACCTCGTGTTGCTTCGAGCTCTATCAGCGAAAGGCGGTACTGTAAAGAGCTTGGCATCTTCCACCTCCTTTGACAGGGAGCTGGTAAAGAGAAGGATTGGAACATTGCGGAGGCTGGGCTTGATATCCCCAAAGCCTGGGGCTTTGAGAACATATGTGCTCACTCAACTTGGAAACAGGCTCGCGGAGACTGGAGATGTGCACTTGGTCGAGCCATACTCGCCTGGCGAAGAGGTTACCAAGGACCTAGGATTCAGGTTCGCCGTTGGTGAAGGACTTTACACAGGCGATATTGCCCTTTCTTATGCTGAGTTTGCCGACCTTATTGGCAAGATCGATGCTCGTTCGCTGATTTTCCATCTTTACAGGGGAGATTTCGAGAGGTGGGTGCTCGATGTATTTAAAGACAAGAAAACAGCCCAAAAGTTGAAGAGGCTTGCCCTAAGGCCGATGCAGCCTGAACGTTTGAGACCTCGCCTAATCAGGATCTTTTCAAGTAAGATCCGAGCACCTGAAAATGAAAAGCAGCCCCTAGAGCAGGGAAACCTTTAGGGCTCCACTCTCACATTCCTCGATGCATCTTAAGCAGAGTGTGCACTCAGCATTCGAAATGTTCCTCCATTCCTCCTGCAAAATCGGGATGTCCATAGGACAGGCTCTCTGGCACTTTTTACAATTTGAGCACCTGTGAAGTTCTCTTCTTAGATGAAGGAAACTGAACCTGGAGGAGAGAGCTTGGGCCGCACCTGAAGGGCAAGCATACTTGCACCAGAACCATGGGACCCTGCTTGCTCCAAGAACGATGATGAAGATCGTAGCAAGCCTAATCCAGAATATTGAAGGCACCTGGACTAGCAGGGAAAAGATATCGAGAGAAAGATTTTGCATCGTTATGCTCTCAAAGCTCGACCGGATTACGACCGGCAAAAAGTCGAATATCAGCGAGGAAGGATCTACCAAAGTTGCCGGAAAGGAGGAGGAGCCCAGCGCGTTCTCCAGATCCGATACTCCTTCAGGGTTCGAAAGCTTTTGGAGAGCTATAACGAAAACAATGAGAAGAGCTATGGCGAGTAGAGCATATTTTGTCTTTCTGTAAACGGTGATCTTACCTTCCTTTCGCCTTGGAGAGGAGATCTCGTGGAGCAGCCCGATTGGGCAGACCCAGCTGCAAAGGGATCTTCCAAAAACAAGCGGCAGGAGGAGTATGATTGCGAGCGGAATAGCTGGTAAAGAGGCGGTGGAAAGCATTGAAAAAGCAAGGTCCAGTGCAGGCACAGCGAAATTCCGGCCCAAGTTTGGAGGCAGGCTTATCGGCAATATCAGTGGATTGTTAGGCACATACCTGAATGGAAAGCCAACCAAAAAGGCTAGAAATGCCGTCCTCAATATCGTCCTCGCAATAGAGTATCTGTTTGCAAAAAGGAGTTTCTTAAAATGTGCCAACCATGCTCACCGTTGCCAACCTACTGATGGCTTCATCCAAGTTCAGACCGGTCCTTAGGCTCACAGCTAACAGGGAGAGGGCAAGCAGTAGCAGCATCGATCTTATCAGGGATTTCGTGCTTCTCATTTGTTTCCTCTTGCAATCATCGCCTAAATGTTGCCGAGCTTCTTACTGAGCCTGGACTCAAAATCTTCTTCTCCAAGTGGAATCTCAAGGGCCTCCTTCGTCTTTCTCTTGATAGACCTTCCGCAAAGCCCATCTGGAAGCAGAACGTACTTAGCACAAGAGGCATATGCACAAGACTTTACGTTGCACAAGTCATCTACCCATCTGCAGTAGGAGGAGCTTCCCCTTTTCGTCAGAGCTCTTTGTTTGCATACAAAGAAAGGGCAGTCTGGCTCGCATTTCCTAGGCTCGGTGGACAAACCAACCACCGCTCTATTGCGACCTCTAATCTACCCTTCATATAGTTTTCCCTGATGGAAAATTGGAAGGTTCCTGCCATCTAGGAGAAACGATGTAAAACTTAAGTTTGGGGAGGTTCTGTATACCAGAAGGTTTGAGGATGGTACAATTCAAGAAGCTTGGCTGGCAGAATGTGATTCTTGAGGTTCCGTGGGAATGGGAAATTACAACAGAGTCTGGAGGGAGGCGCGGCGCCTACTTCCGCATGGATGATCCTTCGCAGAGCAGGATGGAGGTAAAGTGGGAGCCGATAGACAAGCGAACAGTTCCTCTAACTCTGATATTGGACAACATGGTCGAGAAATTAAAAAAGGACAAGAGGGAACTGAGGAAGGCCAAAATCGTGGCCAGAGGATCCTCAAAGATATGCGGTCACACGGGCTCTTATATCATTTGGCAAGATGGAATGAGGGCGCTGGCAACGAGCTGGTATTGCGACGATACCAAAAGGCTCTTCATGATTCAATTTTTCTACAAACCTGAAAACGAGAAGGTTGAGATGGAACTTTTCGAAAAGCTACTGAGGACCATCATTTGCCACACAGACGAGGAGATGGTGCCATGGACGGCGCTGGATGTCCAGTTTGAAATACCTAAGGACCTTTATCTCGATTCCAGGAAACTGCTTGTGGGAAGAGCGAACATGTTCTTTTCCGCCAAGGATCAGGATCTCCTGGTTGATTGGTACGGTTTCGCCACAGGCCTTCTTGAAAAACACGGCTCCCTAAGGAAATGGTTTGAGAGCAGACCTGCAAAGGATGTGTCGAAGGCGCTTAAGGCAAAGCTTCCTCCACCCAAGGAGGGGGAGGGATTTCTTGAGTACAGAAGCGCCGAGAAAAGCATCCTTGGCGGCCAGGCGCTTGTCATTGGGAAGGTTTGGTACGTTTCGGACCTCAACAAGATATTCTCGGTCTTCATGAAGGGGAAGAGCAAAGACACGGAAGAGTTATTTGGAAGGATCGTGAGCAGTTTCAGGAAGGTTTCGCCTATGGCCCCGAGGTAGATCGTAGATGAGGTTGTTCAGGAGAAAGAAGCAGGAACCCACGATCTCAAGGGAGCAGCTATATGCAGCAAGGCCCGTGAGGAACCCATATCTGAAATGGGAGCGAAAGGAGGGGGGTGAGGTCGTAATCTCAGTTCCTAGGGATAGGAGCAGGAAGGCGAATGTTCTTGCAAAGCTGAGCAATCTTCCAGAGTACAGGCAGGTGCAGCTGGACAAGATAGGTGGGGAGGGCTGGATGTACTGCGATGGCACGAGGACGTTTAAAGATGTAATGGAGATACTTCAGGAGAGGCACAGGCTTTCTGGGAGGGAATCCGAGATATCTTTATCCCTCTATATGAGGAAGCTCATGGAGAAGAAGTTCCTTGCCCTCATGGTACTGGGGGAAAAGAAGGAATCCCTGTGATAGCCTTAAATAACTAAGAAGTGAGCGTATTTAGTTGAGCATTGGGCAGAGGCACCGGAAGCGAATGGTAAAATTCGTTCGAAGAGACAAGCTGGTGGACATGCAGGTTTATGATAGAAAAGGCCGCTTTGTAGGCACCGTTAGGGACATAGGATTCATACCTGGTGAAAATACCGTCGGGCTTGTAGTCACTACCAGGGACAAGACTGAGATCGAGATCCACTGGTCAGAGGTAGCCTCCATAGAGGATATCGTGCTGCTGGGCAAAGATTTCATTCCTTCAGTGGAGCCGGCAGGAATGCAGGCTGAGATGGAGGAGGAAAAAGGAGTTATGCCTGTACAAAAAACTGAGCAGGTAGAGGTGCCCGAAATTCCAGCAAAATTGGAACAGAGTCCTTCGACCAAGCAGGAACCGGTCCAAAGGTCCCGCACCAAAACTTGCCCGAAATGCGGGGCTGAGAACGACCCAAGGTACAAGTATTGCCACAAGTGCGGCGCAAAGATCTCCGCAGCTTAATGGCTAAGCGAGCGGCCCTTTAAGCACTATACCCTTGTGCTTTTCTATCTCGAACCTGTATATGGCGGGCCTGGATTCGGTCCACCTCATCTTCCTTATGTAGAGTGATCTGACTATCTGGTTGCTGAGCCTTGCGAGGCCAAGGACGATTATTCCAGAGGCCAAGAACTCCTCCACCCCGTACCTGCTGATCGATGTCTCGCCAGTTGGAACCTCGGAGGTTATGATGTTCGTTGTAGGAATCTTGCTCTCGATGGAGAAAACCAGACTTCGGATGTATTCCCTTGTCCAGGATAGTTCTGTGGTGTATGTCGCGACAAGGGGCGCTACAGGATCTATCACGAGCCTTCTGGCATTTACCTGCCTCGACCTCTTCTGCAGCTCCGTTACGATGGCGTTTACGACAACATCCATGTCCCTCCCCCACATCTTGGTCGTGAAGTACTGCCTCACAGGAAGGATGAGCAACTTGCTTTCCCTTACGTACTGCTCCAGGGGCCATCCGAACCTGTTCACGTCCTTGATCAGCCTCTCCGGCCTCTCATCGATGGTAACGTAGATTCCAGGTTCTCCATTCTTTATGCCCTGAAGGAGGTACTGCAGGCTGAATATGGTCTTGCCCGTTCCGGTCTCCCCGGCCACTAGGTATGTTTTGCCGCTCTCGAGTCCGCCTTCGAGAAGGTCATCTAGGCCCACAGGCGTGCCCGTTATGCCAGTAGGAACCCTGTGAGGCTGGTGGGCTGAAGGCCTCGGCGCGCCGCAGTTTGAGCAATACTTGTGCTCAGGTAACAGCGGGGCTCTACAGTTTGGGCAGAGTTCCACTTCCAAATTATCTCCATCTCGAAGGGCTGTGGCGCAATACCTTCTTATGTATCGGCCTTATTTTTATCTGTATTGCATCTTCGGATTTCCTCAAGATTGGTCCAAATTCCTCGTTATGTCCGATCTGAGGGGGATTCTAGATACGGAGCCGCAAAGAAGGCAGGTTATAGACAGATGACCCCCGCCCCCTCGACGCACTCTGAACCTGCTCGTTCTGCCCGGAAAGATTGGGCGCTTGCACTTTCTGCAGTACAACCTCCTCAGCAATGGCGGCTTTCGAATCCGGTATCTCTCGCAGATCCTTCGTGCCTTTTTAAGATAGCTCTCACTCAGTGCTAGGTCTTTAGGGGCAACTTCCAAGGAGGCAGCAATGAGCCTGCCCACACTTTTGGCAGCCTCCCGCCTCACTAGCCCCTTCGGGAGCCTCCCCATAAAAATCCTGCCCTTGGCCTAGGAAAGTGCGGCGCGCGGGATCTGTTCGAGTCTTTGCAGAGCCCATTGAACCCGCGCTTTCCAGCTGTCCACCCGCAATGGATGGAAGGCTGGTGTCTTAAACCAGATTGTCTCGAACAAGCGATGCTTGTCACGTCTGGACTCGCCAACGTTCTAGCGCCGCGCCGCGCAATGGCTTTGATTATGGTCATGAATAAATCTTACCATGGTATAGATTGGCTGGAGCGGTTAAGTCTAGGATGAAGATAATGGCGTGGATCAGAGCGCAGGTGAAAAGGCCAAGCCAAGAGATTGATTCTTGAATCCCAAGGCATGGTGCCATCCAGTTCTTAAGCAAGCCCGATTGTTAGCTGGCAAGCCTTGCAGATCTCTTTGGTCGAAGGATAGCCACATATCATACAGCTTTTTAATCGATAGCCTGTGCTCAAGCCACACGCTGATCTCTCGATCGAGCGTGTCAATGCAATAGAAACATTTGGGCAAATTTTTTCTATTTTCTTTAAGGTTGTGAGAACCTGCAGCCTTAAGGAATCCGTTCTATATGGACATGCATTTTCCTGGAACTGAACATTTGAGAGGTATGCGTAAAGAGCCACTTCGCGTTCGTTAATGTACCAAAAAGGTTTGATGCGCGGTATGAAGCCCTCGATGCCCTTTGTGTTTGGCGTTGTCCTCGCTAGCCTTTGTGGCTCTCCCCTGACGAGATTCATGAGGAATGTTTGAGCATTGTCTTCCCTTGTGTGCCCTGTGGCTATCACGTTGCAGCCAGCTTCTCTGGCGGCAATATCTAGAGCCCTTCTTCTCAGGACGCCGCATGTAGAGCACAGGTTTTTGATGTTTTTTGAAGCGATGCTGTCAAGCTCAACTCCGAATAAATCCCTGAAGCGAATTATGGTATGGTCTATGCCCAATCGTTCTGTCAAAGACTTTGCTATCTGAATCGCCTCATCCCTGTAACCTGATATTCCCTCGTCAAGCGTTATTGCTACCAGACTGGAAATTCTAATCATTGGTGCAAGCTTCTTTAGCATGAGAAGAAGGGCTGAGCTGTCCTTTCCGCCCGAGAGTCCAACGCAGACCCTGTCGCCAGGCTTGATCATTCCGTACCTTTCTATCGCTGTTTTTGCCTTTTTTTCTACGAGGCTGAAGAAGCACTGAGCGCAGAGCGGCGTTGAACCTGAGGATGCCGAAGCCCTGCGTTCTGGGTGGTTGATGCAGGCAAACAATCACTACCAGCTCTCTACAATTATGATGATGTTTAGGCCCTCCTCAAAAATAGAGATGTTTTTTAGCGAGGATTCGGCAAGCTCCCTCCTTGCCTCTTCAGCCGTAAATAGGTGGTAGTACCTCTCGCGTGCCACATCGGAACTCTTCCAGGGGATGAGGTAGTCCCCTTTACGATCTGCCTCTTCTCTGGCGTCTGGCCTTATCTTCAGTGCCCTTTCTGACCAGAGCGTGATGACCGCTATACCACCATGCATTACAGTTCTCTTCAGCTCCTCTAGAGCCCTTTGGCGCATCGAAGATGGAAGATGGTGCAATACGGCCGAGTAAAGCGCTCCCGTGAATGCACCTTCCTTGAAAGGAAGCTCCGATATTTCACAGAGCACGAGCTCTACCACTGAGTGCAAACCTTCCCTCTTCAGGTTCCTTTTACACAATTTCAGCATCTTCAAGGAGATGTCTGCGGCGACTACACTTCCTCCGCAGCCAAGAATGGATGGAATATGCCTTCCATTCCCTGTTCCTGCATCTAGAACGCATCTGCCCATCGGAAACCTTCCACAGATCCTTTCGATCGAAGAGAATGGCCTACTCCTTTTCGCATCGAAATCCTCGGCTATGGCATCGAATGTATCTCTCACCATGCGCACTATTTCCAAATCTGTCATCACTTCAACACAGCTGAACCACAAAATTTAGGAAAGGACTCATCATCGAGCTATGGGCTCAGCCTGAACCTGTCCCTTGGGAATAGAACAACTTCCCGGATGTTCTTTGCTCCCGTGATGGCCATAACGAGCCTGCTGAACCCTATGGCCCAACCTGCATGCGGCGGCATTCCATAATCGTAAACTCTAAGGTGGTAGTCGAAACTCTGTGGATTCAGACCCTGCTGTCGCAACCTCTGGACAAGTTCATCCTTTGAGCTGACCCTCTTGCTCCCAGATCCAAGTTCCAAGTCTTTGTACATCATGTCGAAAGATTCGCTGAGTTCCTCATTTTTTTCGCTCTTAGCCGTGTAGAAAGGCCTAAGCTTTATTGGCCATTCAGTTATGAAGTAGTAACCTTCGAAGGACTTGCCGAGACTTTCGAGAGCTTTTCCAGCCAAGTCCTCGCCGGACCTAAACTCTTCTCCAAGGTCACGTATTTTTTCAACAGCCTCCATGTATGTTATTCTCCTGAAGGGCGTCTCCGGAACTTTTATGTTGAGCCCCAGAATTTGAAGCTCGTTGGAGCACCTTTTCAAGATATCTTCATGAACCCTCCTCACCATGCCCTCTGCAAGGCACATCACATCCTCGGCGTCGGCGAATGCCTCCTCAACATCGATCGAAACGAATTCGTTCAAGTGCCTAACGGTGTTGAAAGGTTCAGCTCTGAAATACGTTGCGATCTCGAAGACACGACCAAGGGATAGTGTAAGCTGCTCCTTGTAGAGTTGGGGACTTTGGGCCAAAAAAGCTGTAGTTTCAAAGTATGGAGTTGGAAAGAGGGAGGCACCTCCTTCTGTCGCTGTGGCGATTATTTTTGGCGTTATGACCTCCACCAATCCCATCTCCGAAAGGTAGTTTCTGCAGGAACTCAAGATTGCAGCCTCAAGCCTGAAAAGTGCGACATTCGATCGTGTCATGAGATCTAGTGCTCGTGCGTTTAGCCTGGTGTCCAGTCCAGACTTTACCTTGTCCGTTGGGTCTAGCGGTAATGGATGCACCGACCTGTTCAGTACCTTGATTGAGGTTGGAACGATCTCTATTCCACCTGGAGCCTGCTTCATCTTTCTAACCTTTCCATTAAGGAGAACGACATCGTTAATCTTCAGGGTGTCGATCAGCCTTCCGGTCTCCTCGTTGGATCGGTCCCTCGTCCAGGTAGCTTGAACAAGGCCGAGGTGATCCCTGATCAAAAGGAACTTGATTCCACCAAGGTCCCTCTTCTCGTGGACCCAGCCAGCCAGGCAGACCTCTTTTCCCTCGCTTTCTTTTACAACCGAGGTGTCGATGTATTTCAGGTGAGCCTCACCCCAAGCTAGGCAAACTCGATCCTTATGTCGATCCCTTTGATCATCTTCGCAAGCCTTTTGAGAGACTCGATTTCCGACTTTTTCCGCCGCACCTGCCTGCTGAGAATTATTTTAGTCTCGGTTGTGCCATCTGGCAGCCAGATGGTGTTCAGGGCCATTATTGTAGCGGGAGCGAGCAAGCTCTCCAGAAACTCCCTTACGTTCTGGCCATCCTCGATAACCTTGACCCTCCTTCCATACTTCCTCGACAGATCTTTGATAATTTTCCTTCCTTGGGTCAGAAAGTTATGGGATTGGTTCTTGCCAAGTACCAGTACAAGGTACTCCCCATCCAATATCGCCTTCCTGAAAACTGTGTCCGAAAGTTGGTGAATGCCTTGGGTCTGCTCCAAAAGAAATTTCGATATTTCGAGATCCGTTTGTGAGTACTCGCCAGATTTAATCTTCCTGTCACAACTCTTGCAGAGGACATTGCTCCTTAGGCAGAAGTCATCAAAAGGAGTCTGCATCTCGGCTCCTTCCTGCGACGAACTTTTCTGCACCCTTTATGTGAAGCAATCGCGTCCTCTCCAAAATGGTTTTTAGCACATAGTTCCAGCAAGCCAAAATGATGCCTTAAATCTTTTCTCTCTAGTAGACCGGTAGAGCATGAAAAACGCCAGGTTGTTAATCTGGCTGAAGGCCCCCGAAATCGATTCCCAACCCTAAAATTCCATTATGATGGATTTGCTCATCGTTTGGCTTGTCTAAGGCTTAAATCCACCCCACGATCCGACTATCTGGCGAGGAAAGTTGCCGATAACGGACCCGATCCTGAAGCAGATAGCGCAGAAGAGAAGGCTACATTTCATGATATGCAGGGACTGCGGCTCTAAAAATCCAATCAAGGCCACAAAGTGCAGGAGATGCCACGGAAAAGACCTTAGGCCGAAGAAACGTGAGGTACAGGCAAAGAAGTAGCCCAGCCATAGCTTAAGGTATACACTTGCTAGGCGCTATGCGCTAAAAGTACTCTCGATCCAACCTTTGATTTCGTCCCTCACCTTTCTGACATCTGCAAGTATTTCGTCATCGGTACCCCTGAATTGAGATGGATCTTGGAAACTTTTATGAATTACCTTCTTGCCTGGAAAGAAGGGACATGCTTCTCTGGCATCGTCACAAACTGTAACGACATAATCGAAATTTTCCCCCCGGAACTCTTCGATGCTTTTCGAACGGTTGGCAGAGATGTCTATTCCAATCTCCGCCATCGCCCTTACTGCGAAGGGATTTATTGCTGTCGGAGCTATTCCAGCGCTGTGTGCTTCGTATCTGGATCCATATAGGGAGTTCAGCAATCCCTCCGCGATCTGGGAACGGGCGGAATTGTGTGTGCAGATGAACAGGACGCGCTTTTTTAACGGACCAACCATCTTGCGTCTTTCCATTTCCTCATTCTGAGTGCGCTTAATATCCATTTTGATCAACTACATGTCGAAGATTTCTGTCGAAAATTCAATTGGCTTGCAGTTCCTCTCTTTGCGCGCATATACTGTGAGATGAATATCGTCTGAAACATCGAAAATAGCAGTACAAAGCGTCCACGGGTTATAGATACTATTTGGCTCGTTCAACATCGAGTATAGGATCTCGAGTATGCGCTTTTCAGGTGCACCTTCCCCATTTGACATCATTTTGACTCCATGCTCATATCTGATTCGACTCGATTCGCTCACCCTTTGCACGATTCCGCGAAGGCCTGTTGAGACGTAGTGGTTGGTATGGAAGAACCTGTCCTCGACCTCTGTTACATAGTACATTCGACTTGTTGTCTCTAAATTTACAGCCCTTTTCTCATTTAGTGAAACGATATTATAGCTGAATCCGGAGGCCCTTTCAGGCAAAAGTGCCAGATCCAGGGCATCTTCTATCGAGGAGGCTTCGAGCATCGACCTGTCGATGAGGTGCCTTGGAATTCCTACTATTGGATCGGGTGTTGGCATGGCGTTCCCGGTCATGACGATACCTCGAGAGTTGAAGGAGAAGGCGTTGCCAGGTATCATTCCAGGATAACAATAGACGAGAAATGGAGTTCCTTTGTCAGGTTTGGCTACCAAGATGAAAGCATTATTTTCGTTTTCCCTTTCTCCATCTTCATTGTGTCCCAAAACAATCCTGTCTTTGTCCTTGAATATGACGGTTGAACATCCAATTGTTGGATACTCATACTTGAAATTGAGGAGAATGAGATCATTGTAGTCAATGCCTGAGCCTTCCGAGATCCCCCTGATCTCTTCCATGTATAGATGGAAGTGCTTGTTCGCAATTTCAATCAGTTCCTTATGTTTTCTTTCATTTAAGTTTCCTCTAATACTCTTTAGCGTCTCGCTCGATTCGACGAACTTTTTTATCTTCTGCTTAAAATGGCTTCCGATCTCAAAGCCCATCTCGTAGTTTGAACCGGATACGTGAAAGACTTCTATTGGAAATTCATTGCTCATGATTTGAATGTAACCGTTCGTATCAAAAAGCCTTTCGTTAGGGTTTTGGCACAACGGATAGGAATCGCTGAGGTAGGATTAACGATTACGCAAATGGTATTGGATGGGTCGGGCAGGATTCGAACCTACAATCTCCACCTTTCGTGGGCGTGCCACATTAGGGCTTCGCGCCATGTAAGGGTGGCATCTTAACCAGGTTGGACGACCGACCCATCTTGTGCTCTTCGTTTCCGAAAGTTAAATTTTTTGGTTCTACGCAATGAGCCATGTCATGGCATCCAACTGGTCTATTTTCGATGAACCTTTTAAGTGATCTGCATCTTCGTAAATTCTACAAAATCATTTTTTGCAGGATCTAGTCCAAGGTTGAAAGCAGAGTAAAAGGAAGTGTAGATATCGATTGGGCTGGAGACATGGTTGTGATTAGTGCGAAATCTTCAAATCGAGATATGAATTGCGAATTATAGTAGCACGCATGCTTTGGCCAATGCCTGGAAAATGGTCTTGCTCATTTGGAAAAATCCCTCAATGCGTATTAACTGGCTTCCGGATGCCCAAATGGTTTGTCTAAGTTTTCTGCCTTTCAGAGGAAGCTTGAGGTTTTTTCGTCCTCTTCCTGGTAACTACAACAGCCAATAACATGACAACTGCAGCTGTTGCCGATGCAAGCGCCACGTACTCGTAAGTTGTCACAATTTTTCTCTGTGCCTCGAGCTGAGACAGGACAGAGTAGTAGTTTTCGCGGATTGCATTGTTGTCATCCTGAAGCTGCCTGTAGGCTGCCTCGATATTTTCATAGCTTTTTGTAAGGTTTTCAAGCCTCGCCTGGATGTCCTCGAATTTCCCCCTCAATTCAAGATATTGCTCTTCGAGCTCCGTGTAGTTGTAGTACTTCTGCGATAGTTCCTGGTTCTGGGCCATGAGTTCGTCGAAGGTCTGCGTTCGAGCATATGCAAGGGGGATCGTCGCATCCCCGTAACCTTGCTGATGTTGGCTACCCATCGAGAGGTCGTACTCAGCCTTCACTTCAAGGTACACCATGCCCTCTGCGCTTGGCCTAATGGTGATCGTACTTGGTATGCCTGCGCCTTGCGGAAGACTCGTGTTCTTGTCGCTGCTCTCTTCATACGCTGTTCCAGCGCCATAGATCCTGATCTTGTAGTAAGTCAAAACGATGTCGTATGAGGCCCATACCTCCATCCTTATTCTCGTCTCTTCCCCAACCTTGGTCTCCATAGGCGCTGAGATCACGTAGTACAGATAGTGGCCGATGTGGCCCGATCGGCTGTAGTTCTCTGGCTCTGATCTGGCTGCAAAGTGTGGTGGCATGAAGAGAATCAAGAGGGCGAGCAAGGAAAGCTTGTTCACCTAACGTTCCCCGCGGTGCGCCAGCCTGCACGCGTAGTTAAGAGTTCCGCTGCGGTATCTGTAAGAGTTAATTAAATACCATTGAAAGGCTGTCGGCCAAGAGGAGAGAAACGGATACGTGTTGACATATCAAGTGTCGCAGGGGTTTCACAGACCTCTCACGCTGCCTTTCCTTTTCATTCTTCTAACTATTCTCTTGCCCTCCGAAGCTAAAACCTGTCAAGCTATGCAACACTCCAAGTGGATTTTTGGCCTCGTTGACGACTGGGGGCTTCCGGTAACTGAGGCTAGAGCATACCTTTACAACTCAACAGATTCCCAAGATTATTCCAGCTGGAAGCTGATTGGGTGGGGGGATACCGATGTTTCTGGAAATGTTACAATCGAGGGCCTCCCAATGAGCTGGGATGCTTCGAGTGTGCCAGGCAAGGTCCTGGAGTACCGCCTTACGGTGAAGATGAAGATTGGGGGAGCTGCATCGCCCATAACGCTGGGGAACTGGACGATTATGACAAGAGGCTTCGATCCGAACGCGAAGCTCAAGCAGCTTGGGGCCATTTTGAATAGTTCAGCTGAGTACTCACTTGGGCCCTATGGTACACCACCAGATCAGTGGGGCAGGTTCAAGGTTCGAATCTTCTATGTCGCATTCAAGGTTGTGGACGAAAGGGGGTATCCTCTGCCCAAAACAGAGGTTTCCGCCACCTTCTGCTCCGAATATTTGTTGGGTTCGTCGAAAGGGACGCTCATAACGAACAGGGTCGTGCCCGCCTGGAGGAGTTCTATTTTTCCACTAACGAGTTTGGTATGGCCAGTGCCGATCACGAATGGAAGCTGCGGCCAAGAGTTTGCTTCCCTTCAGCCATCCTTCTCTCCAAACACCGCTCCCGGGGAGTTCGGGGGTGTCGGATGGATCGTGGTCAGGATTCCTTCGATAGATGCCACCAGCGGCGAGGAATCTTCACTTGTGAATAACATAACGCTAATTTTCAAGTACAGGGAAACAATTGTTGGAAACTTCACCGCTACCAGCTTGTTATTACCAACCGGTGCGGCATGGATGGCTGGCACCAGTATCGATGGCAGGTTGGATTCGGACAACCACGCGACGACCCTGAACGCCGAACTGCAGGGAAACAGGACCCAAGTTGTCATATGCTCCGTTGGCTGGGTCTATGCCAAACTTTACGACCAAAATCATAACGCGTGGCCAACAAGAGCTGCGAAGCTAACCGCATACGATGTTGGTGCTGGAGGGGGCTACCCCTGGCCAGGAGTGGTAATGCCGGCGCTCCCCTCTGCGCTGCCAAATCTCAATCCATCCTTGGCACTGATCAGGTATCCTAAAGTTAACACGAGTGTCAAGTTCGTTGTGACTTGGTTTGGCGTTACTGTAAACGTAACGATCTTTCCAAGCCGGCGTGGCATGCCCGGTGGAATGCTGATTCCAGGAAGGCCCGGGAGCTGCGACCTGAGCAATCCTTCCAACTCCGAGCTGGACGGTGTTGGAAACTTCGATCTCTTCTCCGACATGGTCAGGGTCAGGCTGAAACTTCTTGGCTCCAACGAGCTTCCTGCCCCTTTGGAGCCCGATGAGGTGGACGAGATAATGTTTCGGCTGGAGAGCGGCTTCCTGCCGTCTGTAACTAGCGCAAAGTTGTCTTATTGGCATGGATATGTTGCATTGCCAGACAGCCCCCTATCTTGGTATCTTTCGTCTTCCGATTTGGCATGGTTGGAACTTAACGAGGCCGAAGCTGCGACGGGCTGGCTCCCAAATGGTTCGAGAACGACCATCGATCTTGTGGTCAAGTACATGGGAGTAGAGGTTCTCGATACAAGAAGATCTTACCCCTTCAATTCTACGATCTCGCTCAAATGCCCGGGATTCGTGAACGGTCTTCCAATTACCGATCCAGCTCTGACAGATTACGATAAGACATTGAGCCTTTATGTTGGAACTTGTGACGTTGTTTTCAGGGTTTTCCTGGGAGATTCGCGCAACAACGTTTCAGCTTCAAATGTTCCATTGTTCCTTGTTCTGCCAAATGGCCAAGGCACGATGGTTTGGACCGATGGTGGCGGAGCTGTTACCTTACGCGATGTTCCTGAAGGAACCTATGGAAACTTTACAATTCTCTACAAGATGGTTATGCTGAAGGCTTCGAACGTAGGTCCTGAAGGCTTCGAGGTTCGGAGAGGCACCAAGCCCTCTGTCGACCTTCTCTTTCCATCGTTCGACATGAACTTGACCATCTGGAACTTCCACAAAACATTCAAGCTTGTCAATGTGAATGTGAGCCTCTACATCTCAGTCAACTTCTCCGACTTCGGAATTACGGGCAACGTACTGGACAGCATCCTATCTTTGTCAAGGTCTAGGGAGAGCGTTCTTCCGGAAGGTTGGACGATACTCAGCATGACCCCTTCTGACCCTTTGAAGTGCCCCACGGTCCTAATCAGAACGAGCTTCTGGTCAACAACATCGAGCTGGCCACTCGAAATAAAATCGATGCCTCCTGCAAACTACTCAGTCAGAGTTTCCGTGCCTTTGGGCGCTCGTTCTAAGAAAGCTGGCTTTAGGGACCAGGACTCAAATGCAACGCTCTACTGGAGCGGGGACCCATGGGGGGAGAAGATCGTTCTTCGAAGTTCGCTCTCGATCGACATAAGGACATATGTATATGATGCGCGTGTAGCAACATTCGACGCATCAGGTTTTCCCCTCTACCTTTTCGAGAACTCTGCCATAATCATGGCAGAGCCTTACCATCCAGCCGCTTTTGAGGGCACATGCTTGCGTAACCTGCAGCAGACCGACCCTGAAAGGGACGATTATAATGCATACCTTGTAAGGTTCAATTCTTCATCAGTCAATGTTTTCCACTCCGTAAACGCAAGTAAAAATGTCAACGATACGGACATAATTCGAGCCTACCTAGCGGACAACTACCCGCAGCAATCGAGGTACCTGATAGGAGCTGGAAATCTTTCGCAGCCCGAATACAGATTCATCGTCTACTTCAGGGGAGTACTAGTCTTCAATGGTTCGATAACGCTCTCGAACCCCTATGTTTCGGAGGAAAGTGTCATTGTCACATCTACCTATGATTATGTATTCAGGGTCCTGAACGATCCTTTTGACGGTGCCAGTTTCGGCATTCCGGACCTTCAGGCACAGGTGAGCTGGGCAGGCCTCAACACATCATTCTGGCCCACTGCAAACTTAACGGGCACGGAGGCGGAAGATGAATTCTTACTTCTTAACGCTACAAAACTGCAGGATGGCTTCGACCTCGATGTTGTTAGGAGGATGTGGGGGCCTCCTGCTGACGAATTCCAACTTGGCCTTTTGCCTAATGAGAAGGTCTCCCCCTACTTCTCATCCTATCTGGTAGGCGAAGGGGGTATCACAGACTCGAATGGGGAGATTCGCGTGCTCATCCCAGTCTGGAACGGCAGCTCAAGGACGTTTGGAACGCCCACGTACTTCGAAGCCTGGACCGTGCCAGGAGTAACGGCCGGCGTTCCTAGCAGCTCAGGAGCAGCACTGGTAGGCTGGATCGATCGACCCAATACCCACCTTGGAGACCCACCATGGTCAGGCCAATATCCTCTTTGGACGGAAACATGCTGTGCGAACCTAACCGGTCTCGTAGATCCATTTTCAGCTTCGAACCTTGGTTTCTCTAGGTCGAACTTTACTGGAACCTTGCCTGGGGGCTTGCAACAGTCACCGATCATCATAAGAGCATTGGCTAACGACCTGTATGTCGCTGTCAAAGACGCTTCTGGTAACTGTCTGCCGCACCAGAGAGTGGAAATATACTCCCAGGCCCTCTCACTGCAATTTTCCTTCTACACCGGAGGTGGGCCGACGGCCCTCAAGGCAAACAAATCCTTCATCCTCTGGGGGGCTTATGACTATTACATAACGACAACCAACCTTACAGATCCAGACCTTTACAGTGCTTGGCAGCTTTATGGACTCCAGCAGCTCTACACTACTCTGAATCCAATCTGGACAAGCCAGGTGCTGGTACTTCAATGGCCAGCCCAACTTATCGTCCAAGTATTTGCTGGAGATGGCTGCACGCCACTAGAGAAAGCTTGGGTTTTAATTAGCTATGGTACGAACTTGGCAATAGATGCGAACAGCGGATCAGCAATGGAAGTCGCTGTTGGAACAAACGTTACCGCCTCGTTGACCGACTCCAGAGGGTTCGCAGGTGGTTTCGTTCCGATCACCACAAAGGGAGGACTTGTTCTGGGCCTTAATTTGTTCAAGGGAACTTATCTGATAAGGGTTTACTATTCGGTCAGAGGTTCGCCCAATATTCTCCAGGCAGTAAACGGAATCTTGGTATACGATTCTTTCACAGACCAACCCCAGCACAGGTATGTGTATCTTGGAACTGAGCCTCCTCTCGACTCTGGGGAGGACTGGAGCCCAGCACAGTTCAGAATAGTGCAAACGAAGGTTTGGAGATTGAAAGTTCGTCTACTTGGTGACTCCAACATACCATTGGTTGGAGCCAGGGTCAAGATGGTCCATCTTGGCAAGGCATATGATTTCGACCCGATCAAAGATGGCATAAGCTCTACAACAGAGGATGGAAGCGCTTGGCTTGATCTTGTGCCAGGAGGAATGCACGACATCGAGGTTGAGTGGATGTCGCCTTTTTGCAAGAAGCCCACGGTTGTACTCAGAACATCTGTAAACGTAAGGGGAGATACTTTGGAGACGCTCCATGCATTAGTGCATGACATAAAAATTAAGTTGGTTGATGCAAGCGGCAACCCTATCGCAGGATCTAGGGTCCAGATGGAGGCGGCCGAAAACGGCAGGATGCAGAACATAGGCACGACGGACGATCTTGGCCAGGTTCAAGTGAACCAAGTCCCTTCAGGAACTTACATCGTAAAGGCATACTGGCACGGAGAAGATATCAGCCCTGATGCGCTTGTCGTTACCGCCTCTAGGGAGTATGTCCTGGCTGCGAAGAACGTTGGCAATCTTGTCATCCAGGCACTGGGGGCAATGGGCCAGGGCTTGCCTAGTTCTAATGTCGAGATTTGGAAAGGAGGTGAGAGGGTTTTGTCTGGCATCACAAATAGCCAGGGCTTCTCCTCCTTCCTCCTACCTTATGGCGAGTATGTCGTGAAGGTTACGCATGGTGGACTGGAAGCAACAAGCTTGGTCGAGTTGGAAAGCTCTTCTGAAGTCCTCCAACTTAATCTCGGAGAATTCATCGTCCTCTTTGGTGTGGGATTGAAGCCCATCACCGCTGCAACCTTTGGAATACTCTCTATCGCTCTTTTTTTGCTCCTAGCTATTATGGTGCATGAGTACGTAATCTGGAGAAGGGGGCGCCTCTACCAGCCCTTCAGGTAAGGTCCCATCTATCGGTCGTGTTATGTATTGGCTTCGAGCCTTTACCCTTTGGCCTCTGTATCCGACTCAAGGTGCTTGTATGCATCAGGAAGTTCGGGGAAGGAGGTCTTCATCCTCTGCGCAGCTATCTCGGAGGCTTCCTCCAATACCTTTCTAGCCTCTTGATCTCGGACCGTTATGTCCAAAGTCTCGCCCGTCACCGTTCCAGCCTCCACCAGAAGAGTGTCGAGCATCTCGTCGACCTTGGACAGATCGCCTGCAACTTCCGGTACAACCCCTGACAAATCTCCCTGGATCTGCTGCACCACATTCACGGCCGGGCCAAGAACGTTCATCACGTCACCAAATTCCTTGACGGTCTCCAATCGAATGATGACCTTCTCTAGGGAGTGCTGGCTCCTGAGAATCACTCGGTTCATCTTCCTGAGCTCTGCTATCTCGTTGGCATACATCGAAGCTCTAGCTGTATCTTTTTCCGTCTGGGCGCGGACGCAGAGGTCGAAGAGCTCCTTCGCTCTTGCCTGAAGCCTTTGGGTTGTTCTGTTAAGTTTTTCAGATTGAACCCTTAGTTTGGTTATAATCTCAGTTACCCTGTCCCTCATTGGAGGCTGTATGGGTTGCGGTGGGATCTGCACTTCCTTCTTCCTGCTCCACGGGAATTTTACGATATTGACGCACGCTCCGTTGACCGATAGGGTCATAGTGCGATATATAAGTAACTATGCGTTGGAAACCCCGAATGGCCAGCCAACAATACTAACACATAAATTCGAGGGCCGTTTAGCTGTGCTATTGGCATAATGGGATTGTTACCCTGGTAGACGAACTTGATGTCGCAGGAGTTAGAGCAAACGGCCGCGCAGAGGGCCAAGGAAGCGGTGCAACTTGACAGGCAGGGCTCAAGAGCCGCAGCGATAGCCAAGTACCAGCAGGCAATACAGCTGCTCTACAAGCTTCTGGAGTTGACCGATGATGATAAGATACGAGCGGTCTACTGGGAAAAGATCAAGCAGTACCAAAGCAGGACTGAACAGTTGAAGTCTGCGAAGCAGGTGGAGGAGCCACTGCAACAAGGAAAGGCAAGGTTCGATGAGTTAGTTGTAACAGAGAAGCCGAAGGTAACGTGGCAGGATGTCGTAGGACTTGAGGCTGCAAAGAAAGCCATCCGTGACAGCATCATATTTCCCCATAGGCGACCGGACCTCTACCCCCTAGGTTGGCCAAGGGGGATCCTGCTCTTCGGGCCACCAGGATGTGGAAAGACTCTTCTGGCAGCAGCGGTGGCGAACGAGATCGAAGCTTACTTCTACTACGTTGATGCTGCATCTGTCATGTCGAAGTGGCTTGGTGAATCCGAGAAGAACGTTGCGAACCTCTTCTACTCAGCTCGTGAGTCATGCAAGGATGGCCATCCAGCCATCATTTTCATAGATGAGGTTGACTCGCTCACAGCGGTGAGGCAGGTCGAAGTTGGAGGGGAGGCAAGGGCAAGAAATCAGCTTTTGAAGGAGATGGATGGCTTGACTGAAAAGGGCAGGAATGAGCATCTATATGTCCTTGCGGCGACAAACAAGCCCTGGGATTTGGACGAACCGTTCGTGAGGAGATTCCAAAAGAGGATCTACGTCCCGCTCCCAGATAGAGCCTCAAGGCTTGATATGTTCAAGCAGTACATCTCGCACCTCAGGGTTGATGAATCTGTGAGTTTGGAGGTATTGGCTGATGCCACGCCAAACTACTCAGGCCACGACATCCACGACATCTGCATGGAAGCGCAGATGAAGGTCGTTAGGGAACTTTTTGAGTCTGGACAGACTGGACCTGGAACTAAGCCCAGGCCCATAACGATGGATGACCTACTCGAGATCATAAGGACTAGGAGAAGCAGTATCTCGATGGAAACCATAGCCAAGATCGAAAGTTGGTCCAAGATGCACATGGCGCTTTAAGTTAAGTATGCTCAAGTTCACTCGAGCTCCCTTTCCCTCTTCTCGAGGACGATCAGCCCCTTGCTTTGAAGCGATCTAAGCGCCTGCCTTACCTCCTCCTCCGAGATCCCCAAAGCTTTGGCACATGCCGAGATATCGAAGGTCTCTGGGCTCGCTTTCGCATACTCGTATACAAGCTCCTCACTCCCTATGGAGGGGAGGTCTGGAAAACTCTCGCTGACCTTTGCAGCGGCAGCATTGGAAGCTTCCTCAAGGATACGTCTTGCCTCCTCGTCGATCTCTGTGGCCAGGCTCTGGTCCGCCGATTCGGGCGTGGCAGTTGCAGCTATTATGCTTCCAATGTGAACATTTAACTCATCGAGGGAGGCTGCGGCATCTGGCAGGAAACCAGACAACTGCCCCCGGATCTCGTTGATCACGCTTGTAAACGGAAGGAGCTCGAAAACTACATCCCCGACCTCCTCCAAAGTTTCGAGCCTAATCTTTACCTGTTCAAGGACAAGCTGGCTGTGGAGGACCTTTTTGGCCATCTTCCTTATCTCGACGACCTCGTCAGCATATATCTTGGCCTTCTCCTTGTCCTTTGAAGAAATCGCTTCTATGCAAACCTGGAAGCACTGCTTGTCCCGTTCCTTCAACCCCCTGTACACGTGGTCCAGCTTTTCGATCTGAACCCGGAGCTTCGTTAGGGACTGCTGAATTTTCTCGATAGGCAACCTGTAGCTTTCTAAATTCGCCCCATCGGATGGCTGGCTCTTTGGACCGGGACCCGTGCCGCCATTCCACTTTTTCATCTAGTCCGAGGGCTCCTAGATTTTGATGCTATGACTAGGATTTCTACCTTTCGTTGTCGTTCAATACCGGACAGGTCCTGTGGTAAGACGTTGGATCAAAATGGTCGTTGGCAGAAACTCTAATTCAAAGAGTGCGCTATTGGAAAGGATGGTCTTTCATCTGCGCCTGGTTCACCAGATTGCCTTCGCTTATCATGGGAGAACAACGGGGAGCACCATCGTAAAATAGGCAGCTAGGAAAGCGGCCATGCCAGCAATCGATGTTGCCAAAAGCAAAGTTTGTCTGTTCTTGAGAAGCCTCCAGAGCGCCAAGAGGCATACGACTGAAAGGGAGACCAAGGCCAAAAGAATGGTAAGAGTATATTCGCTCCAAGGACCGGATGCGGTTAAAAGGGTAAAGAACCAGAGGGTCGACATAAGTGCCCAGGTCAAGCCCGAGAGAATCTTTTTCCTGTCCATCCGTTAACGGCCTAATCATTCAGTTGGCAAAGATAAACCTTGGTACAGGTACGGTGCGCTCTTCATTAGCAAATATATTCTCTGGAGACAAATTTTAGAAGATTGAACTCAATTCAAGTGCTTCGTTGTGGCATGCCTGGATTGGAAAACCATTGGGAAAAATTCTCTGGTCTAACTGCACCATAGGAGAAAAGGTGGAGCTTGCCTGCTATGTAGGTCTTAACATCGTGAAAGCTAGGGTGCCAGCTATGATGGCGTTTAGCACATCTCCGAGTATGAAGCCCCCTACGAATGGCACAACCCTTTCGCTGTAGAGCTTGCTGCCACCGACTCTAAGCAACATCCACTTTATGACAGCGCAGATCGTCGCTGCCGCCCAAGTTCCGTGTAGCCCCCCTATCCAGTCCCAAGCGACTATGGCCATCGTTGGATCCGGTATCCAGAGGAGCCTGGCCTGAAGCAATTTCATGATAACCACGAAAACGAATCCAGTGGTCAGCCATGGAACGATGTCTGTCAATGGGTGTGGTGAAGGTGCATTCCAGAAGGTGTTGATCCTCCCCTGCAGGTCGTAAGAACCTCGCATAGTTGGAGTGGCGCTCAGCCCATATATTCCAGGAATCATCACGTTCATTATACAAGCGATGAATGCAGCTAACGCCAAAGTCAGGAATGCTACTATTATCGCATTTCTCGGATGCACACCCATGAGACTTGACATCTTGTAAGATCCCAAAGTTGTGTAGAATGTTGTTGCCCAGGGAACGCTTGGTCTGTGAGATGCAAGCTCGTAGGTGATCGTGGGCGCCAGAGCCAGGTCGGTTGAAGTGACCGGCAGGCTGTATTGGGTAGGCCAGACGAATATCTTCACGAAAGCTGGGCCGAAGTTGTAACCGGGCTCGTTGGAGAAACCGATCCTTCCCCACAGCTGGCTTGCTGTGAACCACGTCACGATTCCAGTTAATGTCACCACGAACGAAACCCAGGCGCTCATTCCTGCCGACATGAAGAGAGCTATCATCAGCGCTGAGGACACGAATGTTATGATGTACGCATACCTGTAAGGCATCGCCTCTCCAGCCTCGTATGCCTCATCCCTCAGTCCTCCGAAAGCCATCCTCAGAGTTTTTGCAATGTGGCGCCTCTCCAAGAAAACCGTCATTACGAAAACACCCAGGAAGACGCCCGTTATGAGGGAGCCAAAGTTGAGAGGCGGGTCTGCAAATGGTGTACCTGGTGAGCACCAGCTCCTACCGCAGAATCCCATGTCGGTATATCCGGTATAGCTTCCGGTTGCAAATGCAGCTGCAGCGAGAACCTCATACACAAGGCCATAAAATGTTATGCTGAACAATGAATGAAGAGGCACAAGCATCAGCAGCGCGTATAGCGGAGTATGCTTTGCAACACCCATGTGCAATGGTATGGCCCCGTATGCTATCTGCTGGTTTCCTGGACCGCACGTATTGGTTCGGAAGGCAAATATGTCCGGAAACCATGGGAAGAAGGCGCTGAGCATCCTGATCATCTCAAGAGCCAATCCAACAAAGAAACCTGCGATGAATGGTAACCTTCCAGTCCACTTCGAATCTCCCAACTCCCTAGCGCCAGCCATCGCGCTGTGTGCTACCATTACCTGCGGATATGGCAGCATCTCGACATCCATCCACTGCCTTCGGAATATGCTAGAGATTCCAACACTTATGCCTATGAATATTGCAAACGACAGGAAACGCCAGATCAATGCGGGGAAAAATTGGGCCCAAGGTATTGCCCCTATGCTTCCTGTGCCGCTCACAAGAGCATCTAATGCCGACCTCGGAGGTGAAACGAACTCCGGCACGTGCCTCAAAATCTCTTCTGAAGTTCCTATTCTCGCCGTAATCGGTTCGAAGGCCTCCCTCCATGGAGAATCCTGATTTGCGAAGGCAGAAGATGCCAGAGCCACAACATAGAGGAAAACCAAGTTCTCGGCCGTAAAGTACCTTTTCACAGACGGTATGCGCATGAGCACTGCAACTATGAGGATCATCACAAAAGGCATCCCAAGCATGTCAACCCCTGGCGTCGGTATCAGGTCACCAAAGTTCTGGTTGCAAGCGGCGATCGATGGAAGGAAGTAAATGAAGAAGTTCCCTATCACCGTAAATAAAGTTGTTATGACAACTGCCCAGATCAGCATTGAAATTGATAGCTTGAATTCTTTAACTTCTACCCCCATTTTTATACCACAAAATGAAATTTATACACTTAATATATAAAATTAACCTGATTGGTGCTGATTTGGAAAAGAATCGAACCGATATGGCAAGCCACACTTTGGCACAGTTCTGCAATTGAGTTCTGAAATGTAAGAAAGCAAATTCTCTGGAACTTGTTGAATTTTGCTTTTAGTGAAAAGAAAGATAGTAGAGCTTCAATCTCCCTTGTCGAACAAGCAAATCGATTTCTTTAGGTTCGGGGTGCATTTCCATCGATCTGCGGAAAAAGGGACGTAAATGCATGCTTGCAGCTTTTCACGTTTTGGGGAGCTGCTGCATGATAACTTGCAAAAATTCGATTTTAGCCACCCTAATCGGCCTTATGACCATATCGTATCGAAAACGCTTTATATTAGTTTCTTATCTACCAAAATCGGTGAAAACTGGGCGGAGGTGAATGAATGTCCGAAGAACTTTCGCTATCGGCAATTCATAGAATCATTCGCAAGGCAGGTGCTGAAAGGGTTGGGGAAGATGCTGCTGAGGAACTTGCAAAGGTACTTGAGGAGCTGGGTGTCAGGATTGCAAAGCAGGCCGTCGAGCTTTCGACGCACGCGGGCAGAAAGACCGTCAAAGCTTCAGATGTGCAGATAGCCGCCAAGCCTTATACTGAGAAATGAGTTCATATGTCGAAGAGAACCCGCACCTCGCAGGAATCATCATCACACGTTATCTTCATTCCGTGGTACGTTACAGCTTTTACCGCAACACCAGAAGGATGGATTGAAGGATCGTATTTTTCACCACCTGCAATTGCCCTAAGCACATAATCACCATCCCGCCTGCTCACATCAACGGAGTATTTGGAGTACAGCATTCCCTCAACTTCAAACTTGATAAGCAGGGACTCAAGCCACTTGTAAAGGAGCGACTCCAGGTCTTCTGCCCTAACCTCGACCTCATAGGTCTCCTTCGGCCTAACCTTCGAAGGGTCGGTAAGTATGCTGCACAGAGCCAGGGCGGCGGAGGCGAAGGCTTCACCGAGATTTTTGCCACGGGCTGCGACGTAAGCATCTGAAGCATGTTCCAGGAACTCGTAAGACACTTCCGACACTTGGGCTCCTCGTAACTGCGCTGTGCGCAAAGCTATATGTGGATTGCTTTTAGGCATCGCTGGACGCATCGGATTTTTGGTAATGGCCTAAAGTGATAAAGCTGCCAGCTCCAAAGATCGCGTGGGGTTGTTCTGGGACATTGAAGGGCAAGTTCAAAGGCAGGGACTTGATCTCGATAAGGGACCTCTCAAGGCCAGATATCGAGGAGATATTGGATCTCGCAGAGATTATGTCGAAGACAAAAAGGCTCGAGGTGGCCCATGACAAGCTTGCTACGCTATTCTTCTTCGAGCCAAGCACGAGAACAAGGCTCAGCTTCGAGGCCGCGATGTACAGGCTTGGGGGCCATTGCTTGAGTATTCACGACGTAAGGAGTACTTCACTTGAAAAGGGAGAGTCGCTTTCCGATACTTTTAGGGTCCTCGATTCGTATGGCGACGTGCTCTTGATACGCCATTCCGACCCTAGTGTAGTCAGGCTTGCGGCTGACGTTGCCGTGAATCCGGTCATAAATGCTGGCTCTGGAGCGGACGAACACCCAACGCAAGCCCTGATCGACGCATACACGATAAAGAAGAGCTTTGGAAGATTGGATGGTTTGAACTTCTGCATATTCGGGGACCTAAAATACAGCAGGGCGGCACGATCGTTGCTCCTTCTACTTAGCAAGTTCAAGACGAAGGTATACTTGGTGGCGCCACCGGGTTTGGAGATGGAGCGGGCGATAACAGAAAGAGCTGGACAGATACCTTTGGAGAAGGGTGAGCTGCGGGAGATCATAGGCGAACTGGATGTGCTCTACGTGACAAGGTTGCAGAAGGAGCGCTTCCCAAGCATCGAGGAGTATGAGAAGTACAAAGGTTCATATAGAATAACATTGGATTCACTGAAAGGATGCAAGGAAAGCCTGATCGTCATACACCCTCTCCCAAGGGTTGATGAGCTTGACAAAAACATAGACTCCACGCCCCATGCGATGTACTTCCAGCAAGCGGCTCTCGGCATAAGCCTCAGGATGGCACTTCTTGTGCTCACGCTCGGCTTGGAAGAAAGAATCGGCTGATGCGCTGTCCTTGCCTATTTACCTGCCTCGCCATTTCACAAGGTTCAGGTGCTTTCTAGCAATATTTGCAAGCTGCTCCATCTCGGAGTCGCTCTGTGAAGGGAACTTCCTCAACCTCTTAGACCAAGCGTTTTCAGGCTGGAACTTCTGAAGCACATAGAGCCTGGCACCCCCGATCCATTTGGCGATCTCCTCGATGTCACGCTCAGAATGGATGCTTGGTACGACGGTTGTCCTGAATTCGTACTCAATGCCAGAGTTTAAAAGAAAGGAGATGCTTTCCTTTACCGACTCAAGAACCTTAGAAGACCTCGTGCCAGTAGCGATACCGTACTTCCTTCTTTCAGGCGGAGCCTTCACGTCCATGGCCACGTAGTTGACCAGACCGCCGGAAACGAGTTCTTCCAGCAGGCCCGGATTAGTGCCATTCGTGTCGAGCTTTACCTTCAGGCCTAGAGAGATGATTTCCTGGCAGAACTCCTTAAGGCCCTTCGCGGTCGTTGGCTCCCCTCCAGTCACGCAGACCCCATCCAAAAAGTCTGCATTTCTCTTCAAGAAATCGGTTATGGTTGATTCTGCAATGTCGGGGTATTTCTCAGGGTGAAGAATTAGGCGGTGGTTGAAGCAGAATGGACAGCGGAAGTTACATGTTGGAACGAAAAGGGTTGAAACTATTTTCCCATCCCAATCGACGAAGCTTGTGTCTACGAATCCCTTGAAGCGCATCGAACCACTGCCCCAAGGAGAGCTGATAAGTTTTCAGCTGCGTCCTTGCAGCCTTAATATCGCTTCAACTTCAGGAGCTTCCCCTCTCCAAGACGCTACTTCATTTCCTCTCCGGTCCACAACTATGGTGGTAGGAGTCGATGATACCTCGTAGAATGCCGCTTCTGCCATTCCTTCGACTGTGTCTACATCGAAGTACTCGACCTCGATACCTTCCTTCTCGAGGCGCGCACATGCCGTCTTCGCTGGCGTGCACATTTTGCATTCCTTGCGCCAGAACAGCTTTAGCTTCATCTTTTTCTCCCGATTTTGGGCAGAAAGCTTCATTCGAAGTACTCCCTGTCCCGCCCCTTCCTGTCATTCAGTTCGGCGATCTTGCCCCGGTTCCAACCCTCCACCTTAGAGAAGAAGCCTGTTACCCTCGTCATCCTCTCAACGTTCTTCGAGCCGCAACGGGGACACCTGTCCTTGAGGCCCCTGAAAGTAGGTTTTTCCATTATTGCTTTGTCACCTCCATCTGGCTCCTCCTTCCACAATCTAGGCAACAAGTGAATTCCGGACTGAAAGTGATCTGATCGTTCATCGTGTTCTTGAAGGTCTTCACGATGAAGTTAGAGATCGAGTCCGGGTTGGGCCTTGCCTCCCCTATCCACACATGGGAAAGGCTTCCAGCCTCGATAAGAGGATGGAACAATCCCTCCTTCTTCACCCTCTCTATTGGGCTCATACGCACACCAACATTTAGGTATGTTGAGTTTGTGTAGTAAACATCGCCACTTGCAACATTTCCCTTCACAACCTCCTTGGCCTTCCCATTGTAGTGTGTAAGGTCGAGTGTTGCAAGCCTGTATGCTGTAGATTCAGCAGGGGTCTGCTCCAGTACAAACCTCATACCGTATTTCTCTCCAAGCGCTTCAGCCTCTTTCTTCATGAAGGCGATGACCTTAAGACCAAACTTCAGAGCATCATCAGATTCATGCAACTCCTTGCCCAAGTGGTACTGTACCATCTCGTTGAGACCGAGCATTCCAAACAGAAACGTCGCCCTTCGCATCCTGAAGTACGGCTCGTCATCCAAATCCATTGCCAAGAGGCCAAGCGGGCCCGTTCCCTTCAGACCTAGAAGCGATGATATGAAGTCCCTCTTCAGGCGGTGAGCCTCGGCCACAATCCTCATGCGTTCTGCCAATAACTCGAAGAGCTTGGAGTCGCTACCAGAGGCCTCATACGCAATCCTTGGGAGATTCATGGTAACATTCTGAACTGCAGAATACCTCATCTTCCAAGGAGATTTTGCATCTTCAAAGTCAGACTTTTCAAGCTTAAAGGACAGCCTGCAGCACTCGCTTATCTTTGCAGTGCCCTTCCTGTCGAACACGTAGTAAGGATTTCCCATTTCAGACGAAGTTGTGGCTACTAGGCGGAGGAAATCCTCGTGACCCTCGCTGCTGAAAAAATCCTCCGTTATGTGGACCTCTGGCTTTGGAAAGAAGAAGGGCCTTCCGAAAGCGTCGCCCTGGATGTAAACCCGGAAGAGCGCGCTCACAAACCTCCTCGACTCTTCGACGAAATCTTCGTAATTGTTTCCTGTGAACCTTCCGCCAGGACCGATAGCCTGAACATCTCTGAAATGCTTTGGCACCTCCCAGTAGAGGTTTAGGTCGCTGAAGATCGATTGCCCGCCCCTCGCGACAGCCTGCTGGGCGAACTCAAATATGAGCATCTGGGCCAATTGTTCCATCTGCTTGTCGTCGACCCCAACCAAGAATGGGGCGAAGAACAGGTTTACAGCATCCCAACCTATCGCTCCGGAAAATACTCCCTGGAGGGCAGCTGAAAATTTTATCATCTGCCCAATCAGAACCTCTGGATGCTTAGGTGGCTTTGCTATCGATATGGCGTTTGGAAGATTTAGGCCAAACCTCTTTATGTACTCTAGGGAGTTTCCAGAACAGTATGGCCGGTCGATCATTCCCAAATTGTGCAGATGTATGTCTCCCCTTTCGTGCGCCGCAGCTACCTCAGGTGTGAAGACCTTCAGGAGTGCATACTGCTTCTTTATGCTCTCAGCAAGGATGAGGTTCGTGGATTCTGGGCCATGGGGAACATTTGCGTTCTCCTTGTTCTTGTAGACTATCATCTGTTCAACGTCATATATTGGAAGGCCGAGGCGCGTGTGCTGCTTCCTCTCCTCCTCCAGTCCGTTCTCGATCAGCTTCTCATTTACTACCTCCCTTATGAGGGGCGCCGTTATGAACTTGATCTTCGAGTCGACGATCGTCTTTTCAACTTCTCTGCTGATTCGCTCGGCCATCTGGGCCGAGATCTTTGTCTCCCTCAGGAGAGCCTCAACGATCTTGGTTCGGTCCCACCTCACGATGTCGCCCCTAGATACCTTTACGAAGAGCGCCATGTCCGTAACATCCTTTGCTCTCTGGCCTGGACGATCGATTCTAGTTGCGCTGGATGGCGAACGGTCTTTGCCAGTAGTTTTGTGCAATGCATTACTCCCTTTGAGGCTGGGGCTTTGAAGCAGTAAGTCTACACTATTTTATGCTTTACTGTCAATAATTCTGTATTTTCTCAACATGAAATAGCGCCATATTTGAGCTTAGAATGGCCATTTTTAGTTTCTATTGCTCACTTTCCAATGAGACAAAATGGCTATGGTATATGTGCATAAAAGATGGCACTTTTAAGCACAAAAGTAAATTTAATTGACACTTTGAGTGAGAAGTTATACAAAATTGTGACAAGTTCCGCAGCCTTTTTAGCCATATAGATATTAACTAGATGGTGGTTCTCCGGAATATCAACCGCTATTCCTCTCTCTTCAAGTTGTGCCACTCGGCTCATATACGGCAACATGCGATTCTCTCTTATGCATCAGCATACTATTTTGTCTTGAAGTTAAGCCATCAAGGACAAGCATAGTCATACACCTGCGGAGCTTTTTGTGTTCATGAGGAATTGTTCATGGATTGGAGATCTTCGCGCTTGCTCTTCTCTTATTTGGGGATAATCTCCAAGACCGAAGTGAAGAGAACATTAATCCGTTTCTCATGGTTAAGCCTGCCAAAATTTCACGAAATGAACTTTTCTTCTGTCAAACGATATCTTATTTCCAGTGCCAAACCTTTCGTTTTCGCAGAACCCTCTCCTACCTAATCGTACGCATGCCTTAAATCGAAGTTTGCGCGCGCTTATAGACTATCTTCTATCGAATGGAGTAAAATTGATGCGGATGATATCTTTGGAGGGATCTAATCATGGGAGAACCTTTAGTCATAATAACTAGCATCTTTCAAGCAAACCATATTCTCAATGTGATAAAGGATCCTGATCAGCTCTACTGGGAGTGGGGACCGCACCAACTGAATGTTGCGGCAAGATGGCTTCCGAAGAAGGGCTTCAAGATATTGCCAAAGATCTTCGATGCGAACTATAGGCCTGGCTCTGTTGGTGATGATGGGGACAGGATCATAACAAATGCTCAGGTGTGTGACCTTGAAGAAGTTATGGACAAAGACATACACATTCTGATGTGGAAAGATTGTGTTCTAAAACTTCCGGAGATGAGGGAGGAGCTCAGAAGGATAGCCGAAGGAGGGGTGCTGGACATGAGCTTCGAGGAGGAGGTCGTTAAAGAAATTGAGAGCATTCGTGGCAAAGGCAAGGCCAATTATGAAGCAAGTGCTAAAAACCTTTACCAGGACAACGAAGCCTTGAAAGAATTTGGTAAGATCCTCATGATGCTTGCCGATTGCATGGATCAGGTGAAGAGGACCAAGGGCTTTCTGCCAAGCTTCCAATTCTTCATATCTAGCACAGAAAGAAGCTAAAACATTTTCACATGATCTAAGCCTTTTGGTTCAACTGCACGTATCTTCGCTCGTATATCTAGGAAGGGCTGCCAGCCCTGCAGGAAGGATTGATCGGCCCAATTATGGCCTTAACTATTTTTGTTCTGACACTTCAGACGACGAAAGTTTTAGCATATTATTGCTCTTTGGATAGATAATTTCCTAAACACGAACGAAGTTTAGTGTATGCCAGATTCTTGGCCCATGCCCATAAGGCCATTGCTCCAACGAACTCATTTTTACGCCTAAAAACGGGGAGATCTAGACCTTTTGAGCTAACTTCCTATGGAATCTAAAACTAAGCCTCATAAGAATGATCTTGCTAATAGGGAAAGCTATAATACATCGAATTGGGTTTGTGATTATATGAAAATAACCACCAAAAATAGAATAGCAACATAAGGAAGGCTAGCTGGAAGGCCTCATAGTGGAGGAGAGCAATCGATACTGTTAGGGCGTTGCTAAGATCATTCCAAGATTGGCTAAATTTTGTAGAAAGATTGTTCCATGCATGCCCGTAACATCAATAACCCTATGAGCGGGCAAATCCAACAAATAGAAGTTCACAGAACCAACTTAAGTATAGGCTTCAAATCGTTCTCCCTTAAAATTGATGAATCACACCAGGTGAGTGATGGTAAGCAAGGCAAGTTTGATGTAGAAGATCCATTTTAACTTTATTTAACATTTTAAGCCGCATAGCTACAAGTCAAGTGAAACTTTTCTGATTTTTCACTACTTTTCAGTTCAATGCATTTTAAACTCTTAGCGCATTAAGTTCCTCGGCTGCATGAAACCTCAGAATCGCTCTTAACCCATCGATTTTCTCGAAGAGAAGTTCACCTTTGAGCGCTGTAAGCTTGAAGGTTGGAGGAGCATAATCTAACAACTGGATATCGATAGGCAACTTAACTTCCTTCTCCATTTCCTCCCTTAGCTCATCGATATATACCGGTTCCTCATCATAATTTATCCTATATCCTGTGTAGACAGCAACATCAACATCCCTGAAGATGATTGATCTCAGAAACCCTCCGTGTACAACTGCCAGCAACATTTCACGATGCTCGTAGAGACGCCTACGTAAAAATTCTTTTATTTCTCTCCTTTCATCGAAAGGCATTGACTTCGGTAGACGCCTTTCCTCCTCAAGGATCCTTAGTCTCGACATAGTCAGTCATCTCCTTGATGAAGCGTTCAATAGTCCCCAGGCCATTCTCCTTAGCCTCTTTATAAATTCTTAAGTCATCTATGGTCCAGTACCTATGTACTATCTGGTTTCTCAAGGATGCTAGCTTAGCCATGTTTTGGGAAGCTTATTACTCCGTGGTTCGTGAGCTTCAGGAAAGCCTCTCGATAGCTTTCAACATCCTCGCTGAAATCCTTCTCCAGAATGGCGACAGATAGGTCCGCCAGAGCTTCGAAAACCACCACTACAGAGTATCTCAAGCTGTATCTGGCTCTTGTCAACAGAGAATTTATCGATGTCCATTGAAACTATGCTTTTAGCCTCATCGAGAGCATCGGCGACTTCGCGCACAAGCCTATTGAGGTTTTGCCTATCTATCTGCGTCATGGTTTTAAAGGCCGAGAGCACGGCTTTATATCTTTCCAAGAAACTTGGCTCGTGGAAAAGGCGCTGAGAAATTTCTAACAGCTTACAAGACTGGTTTCTCTCCAGATGTCTTAAAAAGGCTTTTCTACGAACTATTATTCAATAAGAGTAGAGAGCGATCCATATTAGAGACACTGCTAGAACTATTTGGAATTCCATGTTGAATGAGAAACTCAATTAGGCCCAGATGTTCATCAACGTGAGGGAAATCAGGTTGGATAGCATAAGAGCGCAATTGTCTGAGTTGGATGCCATTCTGTTCACAAGTAGCAACATGCGATTCACACTCAACCGCCCAAACATTCAACCCTAGCATCCTTACATTACTGCCCAGAAGATTTGCCTATCAACCAGACATTTGACATTTAACTGAGGACTCTAGTTGAATCCGAGAAATGGATGTTCTCCTATGAATCCGCTATTTTGGTCAGATCGCAAGTCCGATGATTTCAAATTTTTCTTTCTCAATTATGTATAATGCTCAGATATGGTTTAAATTGCAGAAGTTAGTTTGTCGTAGAGCAGGACGCCTGGCTTTTAACATTGGACTTTATCTAGTTATCTCAGCAAATCGGTATAATATCGATTGCCCATTATGTGCAACTAGGTATTTATTTAGTCCATCCTTCTCACTAAAAAAATAATTTCCTAGTCTATGTTAATTGCAGTAAGGATCAGACAATTGAGCTTATTTTAGCCATAGTTACGAGAAGTTTTTAACTGACCGATGATGCGTGGTGCCATGCGGACGCTGGTCGTATACTATTCCAGAACTGGCAATACGAAAAAGGTCGCCGAAGCTATCTCAGGCGTCCTCAAGTGCGATATGGAAGAGATCTTTGATACGAAGAACAGGACCGGCCTCTTAGGCTTCCTCAGGTCCGGAATGGAGGCAACATTTAACATGACTACTAAGTTAAAGGAGATTAAGAACGATCCCGCCCAATATGACATAGTCATAGTTGGAACCCCGATATGGTCTCACAAGATCTCAAGCCCGATCAGAACATACCTATCTCGGAATAAGAATAACCTGAAGAATGTGGCGTTGTTTTGCACGTATGGGAGTGCAATTGCGGATAAGATAATCGATACCGTTGAAGCGATGTGTGGGAAGAGGCCACTGGATTTCCTGAAGGTCACGATGGACGAAGTGATGGAAGGAACGTATCATGAAAAGGCCAGGGCATTCGCATATGGATTATTGCGTATCTAGAGGCCAATTAGCCATCCAATCATGGTCGATTTTGAAGCCCTTCAGTAAATGAAAGAACTTTTAGCTCCCAGATATGAGCGGTGTTGGAATGCACACAATGGCTAGCTCTATTTTTGCAGGAAATGGTTAAGTCTGTAATCCAAAAGTTAACTGAGGAGCTTCAGACTCATTATTCAGGCATAGATGTGAAGAGCCTTGTTGTCGACCCGCAGTTCGTGCACCTGGAAGAATCTCCATCCATCACCAAACCGCAATACATGCACATATTTTTCCTGATAGAATATGTTATCGACTGAATGTGAAAATCCTTGAGTGCTTTTTCGGTCAGGTTAAAAGCGCTCTCAGCATCGCCCTTCTCGAGCACATTGCGTCCAATCAAAAGCACGTGCCCGCCATTCAGCTTCCTCTGGAATTCGGCCTCCAGTGAGAGCCTGGAGTCGAGGGGAAGAGAATGGCTTGTGAGTTGTTGCGTGCTGTAAGGTTTATCGGTCCATTCTGAATCCTCGCCCCTCTCGAATCTCTCGCTGTCGATCCTTGCCATCCTTACAGCTGCAGCGGGATGCCTCCCTGCTGACAGGGCGAGTTTCAGGCTCGATCTCTCGGTCCTGTGACTCAACAAAGCGAGCAGATGCTCCAGTATCTTCTTCGTTATCGAAAATGAATTCTCTGCAGATTCACCTTCTCCAAGGAACGACCTCTCCACCTCTTCAATGCCGACCAACTCGACCAAGTAGATGCCTTTTCCGTAACTGAAATAGAATTCGGCAGGAGTGTGGTGCGAGAGCATTGGAAGAAGCCCCTTCGCCATGTCATTTGCGATCCAGTCCCTCTTCAACTCCAACGCCCTTGTGGCAAGCTTCATGGTTCTGTCGAGGGTTTCGAAGAGCTTCCTCTCGTTGCCTGCGGTTTGGTGGGCTATCCTCGGGAGATTGATGGCCACGCTACCAACGATCCCACTCCTTGAGACTTCAGCTGCATAGTCGCCGTTCTTTCTAGACGATATCCTCGCACAATTCCAAGTGTATGCTGCAGGGCCTTCGCCATCGAAGTTGCCTGTGAAGACAACATTGCCCTGCTCGATTGAAAGTTTATGTGCGAGCATGAGCAGAGAATCTTTCTCGAATGCTTCAGATCTATCGATCCTCACAATTAGTTTTAGGTTGTTGAGAAGGGAGGACTTGGAAAGCGACAAAAGCTGCGAAATAATCAAATCGGCAATCGATGAAGCTCTCTCAGAATGTTCTCGCAGATCAGGTATTGGTGGAGTTCCCAAGTCAAGCGTAAGAGCCAGCGGTCTTTCGCAAGATATGGCATTGAACAGAAAATCCTTGATAGCCCGATTTAAAACACTCTCCTCGCAATCCTTGGCCCATTTCGCAACTAGGAAATTGAAGCAATCCAGCGTCTGACCACAACTCACCTCTGCGCTTGCCTTCCCAAGTCCGAGGCCCAAGAGGTGGAGCGCATCCTCAACTCCGCCCGAGAACTCGAAGGCGATGGGAGCGACACCCCATCCGGAAGGTACTTTCTTCCCTTCAAGGAGAACGGAGGCATCATGGACTACGTCCTCAGGCCTAAGGCACCAATCAGCTTCGTGGTTCAGGTGGATCAGACCAGATAGATGGGCATCTGCAACCTCTCTGGGAACGACATTCAAGCGCACATACTGTTCCAAAACAGAGTTGCCAGCCTGTTTCCTGACATCCTCGCTGATCTGGCCACTTCTTTCGAAGATAGATGTCACATCATATACTGGAAGTCCAAGCCTGGTGAGTTTGTGGCGATACTCCTCCAGTCCCCTCTCGATCAAAACGGCGTTTACGAACTCCCTTATCAGGGGAGCTGTCAGGTACTTTACGGGCACAGAGAAGATCCTTTCCTCCACCTCCATAGCTATCTGGGCTGCGAGGTCGGGTCTAAGTGAAGCTTCCTTTATCAAATAGTTCTCTATCTTGATTCTGTCGAACGGCTCGATTAAAAGGTCTGACTTCCGAACTTCCAGTCTCTTTGTTTTCTTCGATAGGAAATCTCCAACGCTCCTGTAGTGATCGAAAATTCGAGAACCAAGTTCTGTCAACCTATACTTTTTCGTATTTGGATCGGTGTCGACCAACCCATTCTGTAAAAGCTTTCTCAGGTGGTACGCGAACCTTCCAGCGTCTTTGAACTGGTCAAGGCCGATCTGCCTCATCAACTCATTGTATTTCAAGCTGTTAGCTTCGAGCGTCCTAAGTATTCGCAATCGAACCGGCGAAGCGACTGCCTCAAAGACAGCTTCTGCTTCATCAAAGCTATCGTGCGACATCGTTCGCGCCACGCTCCGCGTCAACTCTTCACAAATAAGATGCTTTTAATCTGTTCTATTGGCTGATCTTGCTGGAAGAAGAGAAGGGGCGCGCATGCAATTTTTACTTTTGGAAAAAGCCCCCGGTTAATTTGGGCAGCATCCGTTGGCACGCTATCGCATTTACCCAGATCTAGAGCTGTTTTCGTAGGCATTTATCCACGAATCGTCATACGGCCTGAACTTGAAACCGTAGCTTATTATGCCCCCGTCCTCCTGCTCAAAGATCTTTCTGAAACATGCTTCTACTTTCATTCCAATTCGAAGGTCTTCGGGTTTGCAGTCAACTATCTGCGTTAAAACCCTAGGTCCTTCGTCCAGCTCGACGAGTCCTATGATGTAGGGCAAGTACTGTTCGAATGCCTTCGAGCTGGCGTTGACAATCGTATAGCTATAGATCTTACCCTTGCCGGAAAACTCGACCTGAACAATCTTACCACGCCTCCTGCATCTTGGGCAAACCTTCCTGGGAGGAAAGTAGTTCGAGCCACATTTATCGCAGTGCGAGCCCAAAAGCCTGTAGCGCTCCCTTATCGTCCTCCAATGCTGCGGGATTCCTATGCTGCTCATCGCACTCACCTTCTGGAAAGTATCGTCACCACAGCTGTTGCACCTGTCCCTCCAACATTGTGGGCCAAGCCAACCTCTGCGCCGTCCACCTGCCTGCCATTTTTAGCCTCTCCCCTTAGTTGTCTTACAACTTCCACTATCTGCTTTATGCCTGTGGCTCCGACAGCATGTCCTCCTGCCTTAAGGCCTCCATCTGTATTCACAGGAAGTTTTCCGCCAACATACGTCTGGCCTTCGTTGTAAAGTTTCTCAGCTTCTCCTTTCTTGCAGAATCCCAAGTCCTCAAGAGCCAGAAGCTCAGCAATTGTGAAACAATCGTGCACCTCAACCACATCTATGTCCTCTCTGCTCAGTTTTGCCTCCTCGAATGCCCTTCCGGCTGCCTTTACGGTGGCACGCATCGTGCACAGATCTCCACGCCCCAGGAGACTTAGTGTGTCTGAAGCTTGGGCCACAGCTCTTATCGAAATCGGGGTGTCTGTATACTTCCGGGCCATTTCTAGGGGAACGAGTATGGCACAGGCTGCTCCATCCGAAACAGGGCAACAGTCGTATCTTCTCAATGGATCTGCAACCATTGGGGATGAAAGGGCCTCATCTTCAGTTATACGATTTCTGAAGTGGGCAAACGGGTTGAGGCTTCCATGGTAGTGGTTCTTAACCGCGACCTTCGCGAGCGTTTCAGGCTTAAGGCCGTATTCGTGCATGTACCTCCTTGCCATGAGAGCATAGACGCTTGGGAAGGTCGCTCCAAAGTAAGCTTCCCACTCGTAGTCCATAGCTCCAGAAAGTATGGAAGCGGCCTGGCCTGCTCCAACATCGGTCATCTTCTCAACTCCGCCAGCCACAACTATGTCGTACATGCCCGAAGCTACCGCCATGTATGCCTGGAGGAAGGCAGCGCCTCCAGAGGCACAGGCAGCCTCAACCCTTGTGGCTGGGATCGAGTTGAGCCCGAGGAAGTCGGCAACTAGCGCAGCCACATGCTCCTGTCCCACGAAAAGCCCTCCCGACATGTTACCGAACACGATGTACTCTATGTCCTTTCCGCTGATGCCCGCCTCCTCAACCGCTTTGACTCCGGCTTCCCAGGCAAGGTCTTTCAACCCCTTGTCCCAAAGTTCGCCGAACTCGGTAGCACCCACGGAGATTACAGCAACATCCCTTCTCTTGAAGCCATTATTTGTCATATCCAATCACCCTTTGAAGAGCCTCTGGTACCTCGCGTACGTCGAGTAGTCTATGTACTCACGCCTTTCTATATAGTAACTGACTGGAGGGGAGAGCCTTCTCTTTTGCTCTATACAATCGGTGATTCTCATGCTGAAAGAGTCGGAGCCGGCGCCCGATCCGTAGGAGGTCAAAAGTATCCTATCACCTTCCCTTGCCACATCCAAAACAGCAGCCAGTCCTAACAATGAGGAGCCGGAGTAGGTGTTACCGATCTTGCTGACGATCAATCCGGGAAGGATCTTCTTCTCATCGAATCCAAGCATCTTTGCAGCCCTGAGCGGGAACTTCGCATTAGGTTGATGGAAAACGGCATAGTCGTAGTCCTTGGCAGATGTGCCAAGCTTTTCGAAAAGCGCCCTGCTGCAATTTATAACGTGCTCGAAATATGCGGGCTCTCCAGTGAATCTTCCTGCATGTCTTGGGTAGTGGGCTCCGTCCCGCCTCCAGAAATCCGGCACATCCTGTGTGTAAGAATGGGTTCCCTCCACCTCAGCTATGACTCCGTCTCCGCCACCGATCACGTAGGCAGCGCCTCCCGCTGCCGCAGTATATTCGAGTGCATCACCAGGAGCGCTTTGTGCCGTGTCAGCCCCTATGGAGATGCCGTACTTTATGTATCCTCCCTTGGTAAGGCCCAGGCAGGCCTGCATCGCTGCCGTTGCCGCTTTGCACGCGAACTCCGTGTCTGCCGCAGTTATGTTTGGAGTTAGGCCAACCGCCTCAGCGACTGTAGCAGCTGTCGGCTTAACGGCATATGGGTGCGACTCGGAGCCCACGTAGATAGCGCCTACCTCCCCGGGTTTGACCTCTTGTGCCCTTTTCAGGGCGTTCCTGGTCGACTCCACAGCTATCGTTGTCGTGTCCTCATCGATCGAAGGGACAGCCTTTTCCTCCATCCCCAATCCTTTCCGGTATGAATCGGCGTCATGGCCCCACACCTTGGCTATCTCCTCTACCCTGATCCTCCACTTGGGTATGTAGACCCCGTAACCAACGATTCCGAATTTCATGGCTCTTTTCTCCTTGAACATCCCGCCACCTGTACTGAGGATGGCGTCGAACTTGGATTCTCGACCTTCAAGATTGGCAAGGCATGGCGAATAGTGCATCCTATAAGGACATACGTTTGTGGTCGTAAAATCCTTTTATTATTGTCGAATAGTGCATCTCGAAGGTAAAGAAGTCGCTGGCTCCAGATTCGACGGAGGACTAATCCCCGAGGCTTTCACATGGGCATGTGCTCCCTTTTGACCAAGGGCACTTTAGATTTGCCCCTTCATGGTACATCCTAAGATGGTGCTAAGCTGCTACATGCAAACTTCTAGGAGCCCATATGCCACCGTTTGACGTTCCTTGATCGGCTGTGAAAGCATGAAGGAGCTGGCTTGCTTGGATAGAGATTCCTTTGAAGCTCGTAGAGGGAGCACATAATTCATTGCACAATAGAGTCTGAAAAAACTTGGAGCGCGAACTCCATCGAAGGGACATTGAAAATATTTTTACTGGCACCTTGCATTACTGAAAAAACAAAGCATGAATGCCTTACTTGAAAAATTTCTGGGATCTCGTCTCTGGCACCAGCCTCACTGTTCCAAGGATGCTGGAATTGGCAAACACTTTAATGTCACAATGGTTATTGCAGAAAGGTGGGTAAAACCCTGTTTTTCAGAAATTGAATCGCTTCCCGTTGCTTCACTCTATCGATCCAAACGTAAATTCTGTTGGGCCTGGGCTCAGATGACTTGTAGATATTTTCCGTACCTATTTCTTGCCTTAATTTGTCGATAATGGTTTCTGACATGATATCCAGCTACCTGCACATAGATATTGGTTGTTAAATCCTTTGATCTGATTGCGTAGTAAATTGCTGTCTTGTCGATTCGCGTCCAAGATTATGCTGTGTGTCTAGCATGTTGCAGATGATGAAATATACAGGTTAGATCTCCTCAAATCCAGATTCCGTTCGTAAAGCATGTGTATCTTCAGCCTTGGGCATACGTAGCGGCTGGGTAATAAGTGCTCAGGAGAATATTTCTTTATAATTCGTTGTTTTGGGTTAAGTGCTAGCCCCTCAATTTTGACCGGAACTCCGGCTTTTCGATCCCCAGCTTCAAAGCTGAAATAAGAGCCATCTCGGTCTGGTTTCTCCAGGTTAACCTCTTGTCATGTTCCTACTTATCGAAGCATGTCCTAATGAATGGTGCGTGAATAATGGTTTTATTTATGCTCAAGCTGCTTCGAGTTGGGGCCGTGGGCTAGTTCAGCTCCCAACAAATAAGAGTTGAAGGCCACTCTGGTCGTGGCTTCGCGGCTCGGGAGCAGTTCGAGCTGCCTGGAACCCGCGAGATAAAAAACGCGAGATCGTTGGTTCGAACGTCCGTGAGCATATCTCCGGTCTGAGACTCCGACCGGCCCCACCTGCTTTAAAATGCCTAGCTATGTTATGGATTCGCTTCTCATTCCGAGCTTTGAAAAGATTCGTAAGGATGGGGTCAGAACAGTGTTTTCAGCTTCTCTATCAATTCCTTTATCTTTTCCTGCGAAGTCGCATACGAGAACCTGATGTATCCCTCTCCAGCTTCTCCAAAGGCCGTTCCTGGCAGTACCGCTATTCCTCCCTTCTCGAGCAGGTAATTGCCGCACTCTGCAGAGCTCATGCCTGTCCCAGTGATATTCGGGAAGACATAGAAGGCTCCCTTTGGATTGAGGCACCTGAAGCCCCTTACGCTGTTCAGGCCCGAGACGATCAGGTCCCTCCTCGCCCTGAACTCCTTGACCATTGCTTCGGTGCTGTCCTGGGGGCCCAAGAGAGCTGCTACGCCCGCTATCTGCACGAATGTTGTTACGCATGAGATTGTGTTGATCGCTAGGACGACCATCTTCTGAATCAGTTTCTCCGGCCCCACGCCGTAGCCAAGCCTGTAACCTGTCATCGCATACGCTTTAGAGAAACCATCTACCAAGATCGTCCTCTCTAAAGCCATGTCGTGGATCGAAGGGCTGAAGTGCTTTGCGTCATAGATGATCCTGTTGTATATCTCGTCCGATAGAAGCCAGAGGTCGTTGTCCTTCGCAATTTCCGCTATTCCAGCTACGTCCTCCCTAGAAAGGACTGAGCCCGTGGGATTCTGCGGCGAGTTGATGACGATCATCTTGGTCTTGCTCGTTACCTTCTCATTCACATCCTCGGCCGTCATCCTGAAATCGTTCTCCTCTCTGAGGCGGACAGGCACAACCTTTGCACCAACGTAGTTCGCTATCGATGCGTACATCGGGTATGCAGGGTCCTGAATTATGACCTCGTCACCCTCATCTATCGTGGCCAACATCGCAAAGAGGATGATGGGTTTGCCTCCTGGCCCGATTATCACCTGATCTGGCTTTGGCCTAAAGCCTCTGGATTTGTAGATCTCCTCGCAGACCGCCTCTCGAATTTCATAGATCCCTTGGGGCGGGGTGTAGTGCGTATAGCCTTGGTCCAGAGCCTTCTTTGTCGCCTCGATAACGTGAGGGGGGCTTGGAAAGTCCGGCTCACCTATTTCGAAGTGGAGGATCTTCTTGCCCTGCCTTTCCAGCTCCCTGCAGCGCGCCAGAACCTCGAATGCCGACTCCGTTCCTATGCGCGCCATGCTTTTTGCAAACGGTTTCATGACGGACCACATGTGAGTTATTCATTCCTAAAAAGCCTTCTTTGTCAGAATGAGCGGTGCTGACTGTAGCAAGCCTTCCAAATAAGGAGCATGCCACCACACTTTTATAAGCCGTTTCGGCTTGAACGTGAGCACGGGTGCGGCGTTTGCAACTCCCGACGCTCCAACAACAGGACAATCCGCTCGGCATAGTCATGAATTTGGTTTTCCTTGCTATGTTCTTCGTGTTCGTCGTCTGGGGCCAGAGGATCCAGCTGACCATATCACTTAGAGATGTGGAGTATGCCCTTTCCCGCCTTAAGATAATGAGGGACGAGGCCCGAAGGGCGGCTGTCGAGAACTTGAAGAGGATTGGAAAATCGGAAAAGGACCCAACCTCTTACGTGGACAGGTACCTTGAATACGTCCTCATACCTCCCGTAACGATGGACCCAGCAGGCATCGTCTGGAAATACGACCACCTGATAGGTGTCACCGAGGACAGGGTCAAGGAGGAGGTTAAGGCGATCGCTCCAGGGGCGAACGAGGCCCAGCAGTTCAACCTCCAGAACCTTCTCGAGGTTGCCCAAGTTCTGAATACTTTCTACAGGGTGATAAGGCACTACTATATCTTTGGGAAGAAAACTGCCAGCTACTTCATGATAATACAGATCCAGATGCTGCTTCCGCAGATTATGAGGGAGGCTGAGGCCTTGCTAGGTGCCGTTCACGCCTTCACTTACGGCCATCCGATAGGAGACGGTGCTGGCGCCCTGGTGGCAGCCAGGTTCATGCATGGAAGGGAGATAAAGGAGATAGCGAAGGACACAGTATTTTGCGAGACAGACTTCGAGGGCAGGAGGATTTTGGTCGTCAAGTCAAAGGGACCTGGAGGGACGGTTGGAAGGCCAGGAGATGCGGTCAGCGCAATAATGAGGAAGAGAAGGGGGATCAGCACCGTCTTGATGGTTGACGCGGGTTTGAAGCTTGAAGGAGAAAAGTCTGGAGAGATCTTCGAGGGCATAGGTGCTGCTATAGGAGGCATCGGGACTGAGAAGTACAAGATCGAGGAGATCACAACTAAGAAGAAGGTGCCGCTCTACGGGATCATAATAAAGATGTCAACCCAGGAGGCTGTGACGCCGATCACGAAGGAGATATCCTCAGGGATTGAGCAGGCTGTTCAGAGGGTGAAGGAGGTCATAAAGGAGAAGACAAAGATAGGTGATTACGTCCTGCTCGTGGGAGTGGGCAACACGATGGGCATAGGGCAGTGAGAAAGTATGGCAAAACAACCTAGTAGCATCTTCGTCTCCCTGTACTTCATGGTTCTTGGCATCCTCCTCGTTGTCTCTGCCGGAATGCTGGCGATAGGCGCGAGGGAACTTGCAAGCTCAAGAGACCCATCTCAACCGGTGTTCTACATGCTTGTGGGAATGTCCGGCCTTGCGATCACGCTTTACAGCCTGCGGCAGGTCCTGTCAAAGACAAAGGGATTGAAGATCCAAGTTGCAAAGGTTGTCACAGTCCTAGAGTGCAGCAGCTGCCACAAAAAGGTGACAAGAAACTTCAAGGAAGGAGATTATATTTACGGAACTGGAGAGAAGTGCGGAAGTTGCAGCTCCGATGTGCCCATGACGATAATCGATGTCTTCGCAGAGAAGCCTCCGCAGAAAAAGCCTACCTTGTGAGGACGATCGTCTTTTCCGGCAGCACAGCAACAGTGTGCTCAGCCTGCGCGACCGCTGCTCCGTTCTTCTCTACCAACTGCGGGTATTTCGACACGCAACCGGCTTCGACGAGGCGTTTGAATGCCAACCTTTCTTCAGCTGAAAGCTGAAGCCACCTTTCTGCAAAAGGCATATTGTCAAATGACTCTGCAATTCTAGAATGGAGGGGCGCCAAGGCCTGATCCCTTGGTCTTGATCTCGCCAACCTGAAGATTACGCTTGGAGATCTCTCGACTACAATTCCAGCTCCATAGCTGTATGTCAAAAATGGTTCGATGGCATAAACCTTGTTGGGTTGCACCTTTCCACGACATCCGCGTGCTACGTTCGGTATTATGCCGCCCGCGTGGAGGTTGTACCTCGAGACCTCGTGGCCGGTAAGGTTCTCTATAACCTTGAAACCTGCACTTTCGGCTGTCTTCTGGATGGCGCTCCCGACCTTCTCGACATCTTTACCAGCTTGCACGCTCCTAATACCTGCTTCAAGGCACTCAGCAGCGGCCCTAACTATTCCGGCATCGATGGGCGAGAGGTTGACGGAAACGGCGGTATCGACCATAAAACCATCGACCATAGCTCCGTAGTCGACCTTGACGAGATCGCCTTCGGAAATCGCACTGTCATCATCAGGAGGAGCTGTGAAATGAGCGGCGACGCTTCCAACGCAAACGTTAACAGGGAAGGCAGGTTTTGCTCCTAACCTTCTCGTTTCCTCCTCTATAGATTCGCAGATTTCGGTCACGCTCGTGCCGACCCTTACAAGCTTCGTCACCAAGGGCCTTAGCTTTGCTGCGATTCTTCCAGCTTGCAAGTACCTATCCAAATATGCTTCGAGCGAATCGGACATGAATTGAGTAAAAATGTAGAGATTAATAAACCAACCCCCAGAGCTTTGCCTGGTGGTATGTGGCACGAGGGCTGCGGTTGGAGGGACTTTCGACAAGTTCCACAAGGGGCATAGAAAATTTCTTTCAACCGCCCTAGATGGGAGTGAGGAGCTTGTGATAGGAATCACTTCGGACGAGTTTGCAATGGCCTCTAAGGACCATCCAGTCGAGCCGTTCGACATCAGGCTCGAGAACGTCAAGCGGTTCGTCCAAAAGAAGGGAAGGGGGAAAAAGGTTGAGATAGTGAAGCTCGAGGACCCCTATGGCCCAACGGTCGAGGACGAGAAGCTGGAGGTTCTGTTCGTGACCGCAAGCACGAAATGCAGGGGCGAAGAGATAAACTTCCGGAGAGTAAAAAATGGGCTTAAACCACTAAAAATAGTGGAGGTCCCAATGGAACTTGCCGAAGATGGGGAGCCTATATCAACATCGAGGATAAGGGACCAGGTCATAGATTCTGAAGGGAGGCTACTTCGGAAAACTAAGGGCTAACCATTTCTATTTCTGAAGGCATGGTACGTTAAATCGGAATGCGCGCATTTGCGGAATTTCAATGCTGATGAAGCCTAAGGCGCATCGCAGGGTTCCTTCTCGATTGCCAAGATTTTTTGGGCCACCGAATCCCCTACTTGCACCGTACTCGATGATCCTCCAATGTCCCTTGTTCTAACTTGTCCTTCGCGCAAAACAAGTTCTACTGATCTCTCGATAAGTTTCGAGGCTTCGAACAAAGCTCTGTCAAAGTGCCTTTCGGCCAAGAACTCGAACATCATCTTGCCAGCCAAGATCGAAGCTATTGGATTTGCGATGCTCATGCCCTTGTATTTTGGTGCCGAACCGTGGATTGGCTCGAACATGGAAAGACCCTCTGGGTTGATATTCGCACCTGGGGCCAAACCCATCCCTCCCTGGATCATGGCTCCGAGATCGGTAATGATGTCTCCGAACATGTTTGGAGCAACGACAACCTGGTAGTGCTCCGGATTTTTCACAAACCACATCGATATGGCATCGACGAACGAGAACTCAGTCCCGATGTCCGGGTAGCTCCTCGACACTTCTTGGAAAACCTCCCTCCAGAGGCCGTAAATGTGCGTCAATACGTTTGCCTTGTCGACGGAAGTAACCAAAGTTTTTCTTTTCCTCTTTGCCAAATCAAATGCATACTTTATCACGCGCTCGCAGCCTTTCCTCGTCAAAACTCCAAGCTGGAAGGCTTGCTCGTCCGAAGGCGAAGATACCTTTAGCGAGTAATTTGTCCCACGCCCTACGCCCGACGGGATTTTGAATCCATATTCGGCCGAAGCGTTCAATCTCCCTCCCAAACCCACATAGAAATCCTCTGTATTCTCCCTGACGACATAGAAATCTATGTCCCTGGCCGTTTTTCCAGCCAAAGGGCATGGAACACCTTCGTACAACTTGACAGGCCTCAGGTTTATGTACTGGTCGAAATGAAACCTTAGCCTTAGGAGTATTTCCCTCTCCAGAATTCCTGTCGGAACCCTTGGATCTCCTATCGCCCCGAAGTACATTGCGTCGAACCTTTTAAGGTCCTGCAGGTTCTGCTCCGATATTGTTTCACCAGTTTTCAGGTAGTGCTCCGAACCGAAAGGAAAAACCTCGAAATCGACCGAGATGTTTCGCGCCTCGGAAGCAACCCCTAGGACCTTCATACCCTCTTTCAAAACCTCAGGTCCGATCCCATCCCCGGGAACGACCGCTATGTGGTACATTCGCAATATGTATCAGTCCTCCCTATCGATAACGATTCGTCCTCAGCTTCCTTGCAACATAGTTCATCAAACCACCTGATGAGTATATCTCGACCATGAAATCTGGAAGAGGCTTTGCGATGTAAATCTCGTTCTTCGACAAGTTCTTTATGACTCCTGAGTACAGATCGAACTCCAGCTCGTCTCCCTGCCTGATCTTATCAACAGCCTCCTCGCACTCCATGACTGGCAATCCAACGTTCACAGAGTTTCTGTAAAATATTCTGGCGAACGACTTTGCTATGATGCACTCCACTCCAGCCGCCTTCAGGCAAATCGGGGCATGTTCTCTCGAGCTGCCGCAGCCGAAGTTTCTTCCCGCAACAACAACCTTCCTCTCTTGGATTGACTTGAACAGTGGGTCCAGGTCCTCGAAACAGTGCGTTGCCAACTGCTCCGGATCTGTCAGGTTCAGGTACCTGGCTGGAATTATGAGGTCTGTGTCAATATTGTCCCCCACCTTGTAGGCCTTTCTCAAAAAATTCGCCCCCTACAGGTAGCACCTCGGATCTGATATCTTACCTTCGACAGCGGTGGCAGCTGCTGTGAGAGGCGATGCAAGGTATACCTTGCTGCTTTTGTGTCCCATCCTTCCAACGAAGTTCCTGTTCGTAGTTGAAATGGCTGTCTCGCCCTCGCCAAGCACGCCCATGTGCATTCCAAGGCAGGGGCCGCATGTGGGTGTCGAGACTGCTGCGTTCGCCTTTACGAATGTTTCAATCAATCCTTCGCGGAGGGCTTGGAGGTATATTCTCTGTGTCGCTGGGATCACGATGCACCTTATGCGGGGATGCACTCTTCTTCCGTGCAATATCTTCGCTGCCGCCCTCATGTCTTCCATCCTTCCATTGGTGCAAGAGCCTATGACGACCTGATCGACCTCAATGCCTTCGACCTCCGAGACTGGTTTTGCATTACCTGGTGAGTGTGGCAGAGCAACCTGGGGTTCAATCTTCGACACATCGAATTCGAATGTCTCCACATACTCCGAGTCTGGACCGCTCCTGTAAATCTTGAATGGTTTCCGAGTCCTAGAGTTGACGTACCGGATCGTCTTTTCGTCCGGAACCATGATGCCACTCTTCGCTCCAGCTTCGATCGCCATGTTGCACATGCTCAACCTTCCATCGACTGACAATCTGCCTATGGCGCTTCCCTCGATCTCAAGGGCAAGGTATGTTGCGCCATCAACGCCTATCGAGCTTATGGCGAAAAGCATGAGATCCTTGCCCATCAGAGCCCTGCCAACCTTGCCGTTGAAAGAGAGCTTCATGGATTGCGGCACCTTGAACCAAAGTTCTCCGAGTGCCAGAGCAGCTGCCAAATCAGTTGAACCGACGCCGGTTGCGAAGCAGCCAAGGGCCCCGTAGGTGCAAGTGTGGGAATCTGCTCCCACTACAAACATTCCAGGCAGGACGAGACCCTCTTCGGGCAGAAGGGCATGCTCGATTCCTCCCCAGCCGCACTCGTAGTATTTAGCACCGTGCTTTCTGGCAAACTCCCTCATCTTCTTGCAGAGATTGGCTGCCATGATGTCCTTGCTTGGAACCATGTGGTCAGCAACAAGGACTAATTTGGAAGGATCGAAAACTCTATCGATTCCGGCTCTTTCAAGCTCATCTATAGCAATTGGGGCGGTGACATCATTTGCAAGGAGGAGATCGATTTTTGCTGTCACCAGATCTCCAGGTACAGCACGTTTGCCACAGTGGGCTTCGAAAATTTGCTCTGTTATGGTTGGCAACAGGGTTCACTTCTTCGGATCCCTAGATATTGCGATGATGCCGGTCCTTGCAACTTCCTTCATGCCAAAGGGCCTGAGTATGTCCAAGAAGGCGTCTATCTTCTCCGGAGTCCCAACGAGCTGAATGGTTGCAGAGCTGGGGGAGATATCGACGATCTTCCCCTTGAATACGTCCGAGTATTTCATGACATCGGACCTAGAATTTTCATCTTTTATGTAGACCTTAACGAGGCAAAGTTCCCTAACAACAGAGCCCTTCTCAGGCATCTTGAAAACTCTGATGACATTGATCGTTTTGTAGAGCTGCTTTATCAACTGCTCCAGCGTGTTCTCGTCAGCGATCATGCTCAGCGTGATTCTGGAAAGTCCTGCTGTCTCAGATTTTCCAACAGCTATGGTGTCGATGTTGAAACCCCTCCTTGTGAACATACCCGATATTTTCTGCATGACACCTGGCTTGTCTTCTACAATCATTCCAACGATGTGCCTCCCGACATCCTTGTCCAAATTTTTACCACCCCTTCATTGGCCCCAGGGCTTCGAGGAGGGGCTTATCCAGGCACTCACCGAAAAACTGCGAGAGCGATCCACCTGGCGGCATCATTGGGAGCGCGTGGATGTCCGGATTGACCAGGACCTCAACCAATGTTGTTTCATCGTTCTTCACAGCCTCCCTCAGGGCTGGCCCGATCTGCTCGCTTCTTTCCACACTTATGCCCTTCAGGCCGAAGGCCTCGGCGAACTTCACAAAATCGGGCACATTGCCGAGATGGACCTGGGAGTACCTCTTGTTTGAGAAGATGGCCTGCCACTGGTAGACCATGCCCAATACCTTGTCTCTGACAACTATGGCAATGACCTTTATTCCATTCTCCTTGCAAGTTGCCAGTTCCTTTCCAGTCATCTGGAAGCTGCCATCACCATCGTAATCGAATACCTCGACATCTGGCCTGGCAACTTTTGCGCCAATCGCTGCAGGGAAACCAAATCCCATCGTGCCTAGGCCACCGGAGGATATGAAGGTCCTGGGCTTTTCTCTCTTGAGAAAGTGCGCTGCGAACATCTGGTGCCTTCCGACACCCGTAACGACTATGTCGTTCTCATTCAAGATGAGCTGCAGTTGCTTCAGTAAAACCCTCTGGTCTATGGGCTTTGCGTCGCTATCGAAATTGCATTCGCAGCATTCCTTCAGCTCTTTGATCCTCTTGGTCCATGCGTTTTCCTTTCTCTTTGCTATCATTGAAGCGATAGCCTTGATGAGCTCTGCAAGAACGCACTTCGCATCTCCAACTATTGGAAGGTGAACAGGCACATTCTTGCCAATCTCTGCTGGATCGATATCCACATGGATTACGCGCGTTTCCTTTGCAAATTCATTCAAGTTCCCTGTGATCCTGTCGCTGAACCTTGTCCCAACAGCAAGCAGAACGTCCGCCTGTATCACGGCATAGTTAGCGGACTTCCTTCCATGCATCCCCATCATGCCGAGTGAGAGCGGATGGTTCTCGGGCATGCACGATTTACCCATGAGCGTCGTTACGACAGGAGCTCCAAGAAGCTCGGCGAGGGTTACAAGTTCGGGGGATGCGTTCGAGATCGTAACACCCCCGCCTGCAAGAATCACCGGCCGTTCTGAGCTAAGGAGGAGCTCAGCAGCTCTCTTGATCTGGAGCGGGTGACCATTGACAGTTGGCTTAAACCCGATTATCTCCACATCATTTGGTAGCTCAATCTCGGCCTCAGACGACTGGACATCCTTAGGCAGATCTATAAGAACAGGGGCTGGTCTTCCGGACCTTGCGATCTTGAATGCAGAAGCTATGACCTTTCCTATCTCGGAAGCATTTCTGACCTGGAAGTTGTGCTTGGTGACGGGCATTGTCATGCCAACTATGTCTGCCTCCTGGAATGCATCACAACCTATGAACGAAGTTGATACCTGGCCTGTTAGAGCAACGATGGGAACAGAGTCCATGTAGGCGTTCGCCAGACCTGTTACGAGATTTGTAGCTCCGGGGCCGCTAGTCGTCATGCATACTCCGACTTCACCCGATGCACGGGCGTAGCCGTCAGCGGCGTGGCAGGCACACTGCTCGTGCCTCACAAGGATATGCTCTATCTCGGTCTCGTCGAAGAGGACATCATATACGGGCATGATGGCGCCCCCCGGGATTCCGAATATGTGCTTGACACCCTGTTTCTTCAGGGCCTCGACGACCGCCTTAGCTCCTCTCATCTTCAGCCACCCACGCTCCTCACCTTATTTATGCACTCGACAAGAGCGAGGACCGACGCCATCACGATGTCCTTGTCCATCGCCCTCGCCTTAAAGATCAGCCTTTTTTCGGTCTCCATCTCTATCTCGACGCTTGCGACAGCCTCAGTTCCACCCGTTATGGCCTCAAGCCTGTAATCACGAAGCTTGAGGTCCGAGCCTGCAAGGCGCTGGATTACCTTTGCAGCTGCATCGACAGGCCCGACACCGGTCGACTCCCCAACGTACTCCCTGCCATTCACAACTAGCTTTACCTTCGCACTTGGAGTCAACTTGTTTCCAGTTGTCACCACAACCTCCTCGAGAGTTACAGCCCTCTCCTTGCTCTTTCCAACAACGGACTCGACTATTGCCAGAAGGTCGTCCTCGCTTACGCTCTTCTTTTCATCTCCAAGTTCCTTTATCCTGGCAACTATTTTAGAAAGTTGATCCCCATCGACACTGATGCCAAGCTCCGAAAGTGACTTTGCCACTGCATGCGCGCCGCTGTGCTTTCCTAGAACGATCCTCCTGCGCTGCCCAACCAGCTCTGGAGCCAATGGCTCGTAAGTTGCAGCTTTGGACAGAATGCCATGGACATGTATCCCAGATTCGTGGGCGAAAGCATTCCTCCCAACGATCGGATAGTTTGGAGGGAGGTAAACTCTCGTAAGTCTCTCAACCAAAGATGATGCCTTTGTAAGGCCCCTTACATTGACCTTCGTCGGCACATCGTAAAGAGCTTTCAACCCCATCACAGTCTGCTCCAAGCTCGCATTTCCGGCCCTCTCGCCCAGGCCGTTGACCGTTACATGCACCTGCTGGGCTCCAGCAACGACCCCAGCCAAGGAGTTTGCGACCGCCAGACCGAAGTCGTTGTGGCAATGCACAGATATTGGAACCTTGACGCTCTCCTTAATCCTTGAGATAAGATAATGCATGGCATCCGGAACCATTACGCCAACAGTGTCGGCGATATTGATCCTGTCGGCACCACCCTCCTCAACAGCCCTGCAGACAGATACAACATAATCGAGGGAAGCTCTCGTTGCGTCCTCGCAGGAGAATTCGCACACCAAACCCCTCGACTTTACAAGCTCGACAGATTTGACAGCTACATCCAAAGCTTGCTCTTTGCTCATCTTCAGCTTGTACTTCAGGTGGAGGTCGGAGGTGCCGATGAAGGTATGGATGCAACCAACGCCACACCCGACAGCCGCCTCGATATCTTTTTCGAGCGCCCTTGCCAGACCGCAGATCTCGGCCTTCAGACCTGCGGAAACGATCTCCCTAATCGCTCTCCTCTCGCCCTCTGAAGAGATGGGGAAGCCGGCCTCTATTGTGTCAACTCCAAGTTCGTCTAATTGCAATGCAATTTGCAGCTTGTCTTCGGTCGTCAATGAAATGCCGGGCGTCTGCTCCCCGTCCCTGAGTGTTGTGTCGAAAATCCTCACGTAACTTGGTAGGTTGAACTTCGGCCTAACCTCATTTATCAATTCGCTGACGTGCACTTCCTCCTCCATCTTGTATCCTACTCCCTTTGGCTTGCGAACCTCCTCAAGTATCCCTTGGCAGGTTTGACGAAAGGCTTGAGGGTCTTGAGCCGCCTCGAAATCTCCTCTGCTTCCAATAGCAGGTTGATCTGCCTTCGAGGTATGTCTATCGAAATCATGTCTCCATCCCTAACCGCTGCTATTGGACCACCATCTGCAGCTTCAGGGGAAACATGACCAACACAGATGCCCCTAGTGGCGCCTGAGAACCGTCCATCGGTAACGATTGCAACATCCAGCCCCATGCCCGAGATGGCAGAACTGGGGCCCAACATCTCCCTCATTCCAGGGCCGCCCCTAACTCCCTCATACCTGATAACGACAACCTGACCATTTTCCACCTTTCCAGAAAGTATGGCTGCCAGCGCTTCTTCTTCCGAGTTGAAGGCCTTTGCACTTCCCTCGAAAGCAGTCTTTTCGACAGCCGTCTGCTTCACGACAGCACCATTGGGAGCGAGCGAGCCGCGCAGAACAGCCACACCGCCTTCCGGATGGTAGGCTCTGGTAACTGGCCGTATTACGTCATCGTCTATAACCTCGGCCATCTGCTCGCCTAGCCTCCTTCCAGAAACGGTGATGCAGTTTCTGTCCACCGGAAGTCTGCCCATCAGAGCTGGGATGCCACCAGCCCTATCGAGGTCGAACATTGTGTGGGGACCGCTTGGCCTGAGATTGCAAATGTGAGGAGTTGAGCGGCTAAGCCTGTCGAAAAGGTCGAGATCAAGCTCTATGCCGCACTCTTTCGCCACAGCCTGGAGGTGGAGCACGGTGTTCGTGGAACCTCCTATTGCCATGTCGACCATTATTGCATTCATGAAAGCTGGAAGGGTCATGATCTTGCGAGGGGTTATGTTGCTTTCAAGAAGCTTCATCACCGCCTCTCCGCTAAGTTTCGAAAGCCTGATCTTCTTGGCGGAAACCGCATGGGCCGTTGCGCATCCAGGAAGAGACATTCCAATCGCTTCTGTGACACAAGCCATTGTGTTGGCCGTAAAGGCGCCCGCACATGAACCTGCTCCGGGGCAGCAGTACTCCTCCACAAGCTTCAGTTGCTTCTCCGAAATCTTCCCGCTCTTGTACTCCCCGACAGCCTCGAAGGCGCTGTTGACATCGCAGCCCACGGTTCCGGGCATCATCGGGCCTCCGGTCACGACAACGCTTGGAATATCAAGCCTTGCAGCCGCCATCAGGTGGGCTGGGACGGTCTTGTCGCAGGATGGTATGAGGACGAGGCCATCGAAGCAGTGAGCCTCTGCCATCGTCTCTATGCTGTCAGCTATCAACTCCCTGCTCGGCAGAGAGTACCTCATGCCCGAATGGCCCATCGCAATGCCATCGCAGACCGCTATGGTGTTGAATTCGAAGGGCGTTCCACCAAATTTTCTTACACCAGCTTTTACAGCATCTGCCACAGCTCTGAGGTGGATGTGGCCAGGAACGATTTCGTTCCAGGAGTTTGCTATCCCTATGAAGGGAGAGCCGATCTCCCCGTCGGTAAGGCCGTCCGCCTTCAGCAGGGCTCTGTGGGGCGTCCTCTCAAGACCCTTCTTGACAGCATCGCTCCTCATCATGTTCATTCCTTCCTCTTTGCCGTTTTCTCGAACATCTTTCTAATCTCTGCGCCGACCTTTTCTATTGGATGCTCTGAGCCGATCCTTCTAAGCATCTCGAACTTTGGACAACCTATGCTATGTTCCACTATCCACTCGTGAGCGAACGTCCCGTCCTTCACATCTGCCAGTAGCTTCCTCATCCTTTGCCTTACACCCTCGTCTATCAGGTAGCTTCCCCTCGTCCTGCCTCCGTACCTTGCAGTTTCTGAGACATGGCTCCACATATTCTCCAATCCTCCTGACCAGATTAGGTCAACGATTAGCTTGAGCTCGTGCAAGCACTCGAAGTATGCAAGCTCGGGCGGGAAGCCATCCTCGACCAGCGTCTCAAAGCCAGCCTTGATCAGCTCCGTGACCCCGCCGCAGAGAACCGCTTGCTCTCCAAATAGGTCTGAGAGTGTTTCTTGGTCGAATGTGCACTCGACTACACCAGCTCTAGTGAAGCCCATCGCCTTTGCCAAAGCCAAGCCCTTCAGCTTCGCCTGCCCTGTATAGTCCTGGTGAACCGCGAGGAGGGCCGGGACGCCGAATCCATCCAGATATGCTTCTCTCAGTTTCGGTCCAGGGCTCTTCGGAGCTACCATTATCACATCGATGTTTTCTGGAGGGCGTATCAGGCCGTAAGTTATGCAGAAGCCGTGGCTGAAGTAAAGTGCATCCCCAGGATCAAGGTTCTTTTCCAAGTGGTCGTAGTAGATCTGCTTCTGAACCATGTCGGGAGCTAGGAGCATGACGATGTCCGCCCTCTTTGCGGCCTCAGGTATTGGCAAGACCTTGAAACCATCCTTCTCCGCCCTTTGCCAAGAGCCACCTCCTTCTCTCAGACCAATAGAGACGTCTAGGCCCGAATCCCTAAGGCAAAGTGCCTGAGCACTTCCCTGGATACCATACCCGATCACGCTTATCCTCTTTCCATCTAAAACTCCGAGGTTTGCATCCTCGTCGTGATAGATCTTTGTTTTTTCACTACTCATTTTTTTCACCAATATACTCGTAAACTGTGGAGCGCGTCAGAACGCGGAACTTAAACACATTCATAACATAAACTCACCACATTTATGCAGGGGCCGTCGAAAAATTGACGACCCCTAGTTAAGTATGAGGACTAGAAGAAGGCATACAATCTCGAGCCTTTTCGCCATCCAGTCCACGAGTTAGATGGAGATTTGACGCTATTTAAGAATTATCTCTCCCTCAGAAGGAAGTACCTGTATCCATCGAGCAGTGCCTTCTTCGAAGCTTCCAAGATGTTCGTTGAAACTCCAACCGTTGTCCAGCTCTCCCCACCATCTGCAAGGTCGATGAAGACGCGAACCTGTGCTGCAGTCCCCTCCTCTGCATCGATCTCCTTTACCCTGTAACCTGTGAGCCTCACCCTCTCGGCCTGCGGATATACCTCCTTCAGGGCCTTACGGAGCGCGAGATCCAAGGCATTTACAGGACCATTCCCCTGGGAAGCTGTGTGGATAACCTTATCTCCAACCTTCAGCATCACAGTTCCATCGGCCGTGACCTTATCGCCGTCGCAATGCACTATGCTCGTCCAGGCAGCGATGTCGAAAAGGTTACGCTGCTCACCAAGCTTCTCGAGCATAAGGAGGTAGAGGGATGCGTCGGCATTCTCGAACTGGTAGCCCCTCCTCTCATATTCCTTTATGTCCCTCAGTATCTCCCCCACCCTTGGATCGGTCTTTTGCAGCTTGAATCCAAATTCGCTGGCTTTCGATACGATGCTCGCCTTCCCCGATTGCTCCGATACGAATACCACCCTTCTGTTACCAACGAGGGCTGGATCGATGTGCTCATAACTTCTGGTGTTCTTCAACATCGCATCGACATGCACCCCACCCTTGTGAGAGAATGCATACCTCCCAACATATGGCTTGTATGGATCGTCCCTTAGATTCGCAAGTTCGTTGACAAAATTCGAGATCTCGGTCAATCTTTTGAGGTTTGGAAATTTTGCACCCATCTTGAATTTGAGAGCTGGGAGCACAGAGGTCAAGTCGGCGTTTCCAGCCCTCTCGCCCAGGCCGTTGACCGTTACCTGCACGTGCCTTGCGCCTGCATCGACGGCCATCAGCGTGTTGGCAACGGCGCAACCAGAGTCGTTGTGGGCATGTATGCCGATTGGTTTCCTGATTCTCTTCCTTACCTCTCGAACGACCTTAGAGATCTCGAAAGGCAACCTGCCGCCATTCGTGTCGCAAAGCACTATTACGTCCGAGGCTTCCTCAGCTGCCTCAAGAGTTTTCATTGCATATGCTTTGTCGGCTGCGTAGCCATCGAAGAAATGCTCAGCATCGTATATTACGGTTGCACCCTCACGCTTTAGAAATTTGACCGATTCCCTTATCAATCTCAGGTTCTCGGAAGGCGTAGTTTTGAGGACGTCCTTGACGTGCAGCCCCCAGGACTTGCCGAAGATAGCAACGACGTCCGTAACCTCGAGGAGCATTGAAAGATTTCGATCCTCCTCAGGATCCATTCCGACCTTCATTGTGCTTCCAAAAGCCGATACCTTTGCTCTCAGCTTTAGGCTGCGGACTTCCTTGAAGAATTCCAAATCCTTCGGGTTAGAGCTTGGCCAACCACCCTCGATGTAATCTACGAGGCCATCAAGCTTCTTTGCTATCTTCAGCTTGTCGCTCAGTGAGAAAGCGACGCCCGTTGTCTGTGCGCCGTCACGCAGGGTTGTGTCATAAACCTCAACGCGTCCTATGCCCATAGCATTTGCACCTACGGTAATGAAGAGACGATCCTGTCTTAGATCAGGAAGGTAGTTTGCAACTGTGCCGCTCTTGGCGCCTCCATGGAAAGGAAGCTCAGAAGTTTCGCTAATAAAGCTTCCGGGATTCTGGATATTGTTGGTTTGGAATCTGCATATTGGAAAACCAAACAGAACTCTTTTCTAACCACCTTCAGATCGTTGTGCCGAACAGCTTTGACCGAGGACCGGGCCATCATAACGCCTTGGCAGGTTGCTGGCAAGATCGATTACGAAAAGCTAATCGAGCAATTCGGTACAGAGCCCATAACGGAGGAGCTGTTGGAGAGGTTCAAACACATGACGGGGGAACTGCACCTGCAGCTCAGAAGGAGGATCTTCTTCTCGCACAGGGACCTTAACTGGATACTTGATGTGCACGAGAGGGGGGAAAGATTCGTCCTCTACACGGGCAGGGGGCCATCAGGCCCAACGACAATAGGGCACATGGTTCCGTGGATATTCACAAAGTATTTGCAGGACAGGTTCGATACGAAGCTCTACTTCCAGCTGACAGATGATGAGAAGAGCCTCTGGCCACCACCTGGGATGAGCCTGGACGAGACGAAGTTCTGGACACGTGAGAATGCGCTCGACATTATTGCGACGGGCTTCAAGAAGGGAAAGACGCTGCTTTTGGCCGACACGCTGTGCGCCAAGACACTGTATGGCTTGGCGGTCGAGGTGGCAAAACACGTAACATATTCTACGGTCAAAGCTATCTTCGGGTTTGAGGACAGCGCGAACATTGGCATCATATTCTTCCCGGCGATGCAGGCTGTGCCAGCATTCCTGGAGTCGCGCCTTGTTGGAAAAAATGTGCCCTGCCTTATTCCAGCAGCTATTGACCAAGACCCGTACTGGAGGATGACGAGGGACATTGCGCCAAAGCTCGGTTTCTTCAAGCCTGCGCAGATCCATTCGAAGTTCCTCCCAGGGCTCTTGGCAGGGGGGAAGATGTCGGCATCTGTTCCCGAGTCGGCGATCTTCACGACAGATGGAGAGAAGGCAGCCAGAAGAAAGATCATGAATGCGTTCACAGGGGGAAGAGCTACAGTGGAGGAGCAGAGGAAGCTTGGTGGTGATCCTGAGGCCTGCCCGATCTTTCAGTACGAGTACTTCCTTTTCGAACCTGAAGACTCGAAGGTTGAGGATGTCAGGCAGAGGTGCTTGAAGGGGGAGCTGCTTTGCGGAGAGCACAAGGAGATGCTAGCTTGCAAGGTTGTGGACTTCCTTAGGTCCCACCAGGAAAGGAGGGAGAAGGCTAAAGAGATGCTTGAAGAATTCATGGTCACAGATGAGTACTTTGGCAAAAAGCCTTAGTTTTTCCAGTCCAGCAAACTTATCTTACCTTGCTTCCAATATCGATGTCCTCTTCTGGCCTCAGCAGAACGACCTTGCCTTTTCCGTCGTCAGCAGCCAGTATCATGCAGTTCGACTCTACGCCCCTGAGCCTCGCGGGCTTTAGGTTGACGACGAAAGCAAATTTCTTGCCAACAAGCTGCTCTGGCTTGTACCACTTCGCGAGACCCGCTACAGCCTGCCTCACTTCTCCCCCTAGATCGACTGCCATCTTGATCAGGTTCTCAGTTCCCTCAACCCTTGAGGCGCTTGTTACTAGGCCGATCCTCATGTCCAGCCTTTGAAACTCTTGGAAACTCACGATCGACATGCTGTCAGCCTGCTTTTGCAGAACCTATAAGCTTCTCGGACAACTCGAGTTCTAGAGCTGTTGCCGGCTCGCTCAGGCCGAACGCTTCTAGTACGATCGGGTGGATTTCTCCGATGATGCCCACCTCCTCTTTGCCCACGAATACCCTTCCACACCTTCCGTCTATGAAACTTGGATGGGAGGCCTCCTCCAGGCCATATGGGCAGGACAGGTTGAGAAGTAGAGACTGCAATACAGACTTCATCTCGTTGAAATTGGCATTTGGGCCGATCGAGGCGCAAGCCATCTTCAAAACATCCCTGCTTCCGTTCATCATGCGCCTGTCGGGGAGAACACAGTAACCCACCTCAAATACTCTCTGTGGATAACTCACGTGAGTATTGTGACCCAAGAAGGTCATCAAACTCGGAAGGAGCCAGCTCCTCAGGCAGTTGAACGTCGCTATCCTGGGATTCGCGACCTCGATAACATCCTGCACGCCGAGGTTCATCTTGGAGAAGAGTTCATCCTTGTTCGTCAAAACATATGTCAAAATCTCCTGGAAGCCGAAGCCGACCATAAGCTCCCTTACCAAGTCCTTGAACTTCTCCAGAGGATCGATAGCGCCGATTGTGACAATAGAGGGCCACCTTGGAAGCATTGAGTTAACGCCATAAGATATGGCAACATCCTCCATGACATCAACAGGGTGCATCACATCGATCCTGTAGAAGGGCACCTCAACTAAAATTGAAGCACGGCCGACCTTGAGGATGCGAAATCCCGCCCTCTTGAGAAGCTTAGCAACCTCCTTGCAGCTGAGCGAAAGGCCCAGGAGGCCATTTGTCTCATCGAGCGAGATCTCGATCTTACTTGGCTTCAGTATGGGGGTTACAACGTTCCTCCGTTCCCCGTACGGGTATTTTACGCGGACCGAATAGACCCTCCCGCCCCTTTCAGCCAATGAGAGTGTAACGATGTTAAGCGTGTTCGAGACCGTTTCGTGAGAGGTGCCTGTGACCTCGACCAATATGTTCTTGGTATCCTCAGTTATCCTACCGAGGTCGTTTGAGTTTATGATGGGTGGAAAAGAAAGGATGTTCCGCCTCGAGTCGTAGAGGAGAGGCCAAACTGGATGCTGCCTGAC
>Ga0078972_1001815_pt1 | contig 76198 bp, 79 predicted proteins | sample YelNatPaOPGAMG01_FD_67568 | JGI IMG/M metagenome (GOLD analysis project Ga0078972, IMG submission 67568) | Hot spring thermophilic microbial communities from Obsidian Pool, Yellowstone National Park, USA - OP-RAMG-01 (SPADES assembly) (version 2) | ecosystem: Environmental > Aquatic > Thermal... | reverse complement strand
ACTCAGCAAGCAGAGGAGGATAAGCCTTCATTTTTCACCTTCTTAAATGGTTTTTTCTCTCTCATTATACCTGCTGTCAGCCCCCCTTTTCAAGCCCTTTTTCAAAAAGGCCAAACTTCAGTCCAGGGGGCGCAAGCCCCCTGGCAGGGGGTTTGGGGGATGTGCCCCCAAAAACCAAAAGAGGGGGCGAGTTGTCCACATTAGCAACCCGGCCACGAGTGGGGCCCAGAACGCTGACGAGCCCAAAGCCCACGAGGGTGGGCAAACGGGGGTCCAGGGGGCGCAAGCCCCCTGGCAGGGGGTTTGGGGGATGTGCCCCCAAAAACCAAAAGAGGGGGCGAGTCGCCCACATTAGCCACCCCGCCACGAGGGGGGCCCAGAACGCTGGCAAACCCTCAGCCCACGGGGGTGGGCAAACGGGGGTCCAGGGGGCGCAAGCCCCCTGGCAGAGGGCCCCCCACAAAACCAAAAGAGTAAGCAAGTTGCCTTTTCCCCATTGCCCGCTATAATTAACCTATCGGAGGTTAACCTATGTTCCTCAACAAAATGACACACAAAAAATACCAATTCTTGGCCCTGGCCGTAATCCTCTTAGCCGGAGCCTGCCTCTTCTCCTTGGCCGGATACTTCGGCCTAAAACAAGGGGTGGAAAAAATAAACCAATCCCTTCAACAACGCTCCTGGGAACACTACAAGCGCGGAGAAGCTTACTTGAAAGAAGGCAACATTGAACTCGCCTACGCCGAGTTTGAAGAAGCCTTGCGCCTTTACCCCCAGAACGAGGAGGCCCTCCGCAAAATCTCCGAACTGAAACCCTTACTCCAGCAGACCATAGCAGCCACACCCCAACAACAGATAACTGAAAACGTCCTGGAAAACGCCTTCCAAGAAGCCCAAAAGCTCTACCAGGAAGGGAAATGGGAAGAAGCCGCCCGCGCCCTGGAAAACCTCCACCTCCTGGCCCCAGATTACCGAAAAGCAGCCGTAATTGATATGATGAGCTCGGCCTTCTACCAAGCAGGACTGGCCAAAGTCCAAGAAAACGAGCTGGAAATCGCCATCCAATACTTTGAGAAAGCCCTCGCCTTCAATCCGCAAGACCCAAAGATAAACGAGGAGAAAGAGAAAGCCACCCTGTACCTTGAAGCCATTACCTTTTGGGGAGCGGATTGGGAAAAAGCTATCCAAGCCCTGGAGACAATCGCCCAAAAATACCCCGATTACAAAGACGCTAAAGCCAAACTCCGAGAAGCCCGAACAGAATACGCCAGAGCTCTTGCTTACCGCGGGGAATGGTGCAAAGCCGAAGCCCAATATAAACTCATACCTGAACCCGACTCCAAAATCAAAGCCGAATTATACAAAGCCTATACATTCTGCCACGTAGCAACTCCTACCCCCTCCCCAGGGCCAACTTCTACCGCCGTCTTCACAACTACCAGGCCTTCAGGCACATGCTCAGGCCACATCGCCTGGGCTGATTACGACCCAATCAAATCCACATTTACGATTTACTCCATGGACCTGAACCGAGGCCAAATCCGCAAAATAACCGAAAAAGCCTCCAACCCTGCCTTCTCCCCTGATGGAACCGCCTTACTATTTCGCTCCCTTCAGGAAGACATGATAGGATTGGCTCGCATCCCATCCTCAGGCGGTGAAAGGACGAGGGTCACCACGTATGCTGAAGACACCTTCCCCTCTTGGTCTCCAGATGGCAAACAGATGGCCTTCGCCTCCCGCCGGGAAAGCGATAGGAAATGGAGGATTTACCTCGGCTGGGTTTTGGGCTTAGAAGAAACGCATGAATTGGCCTTTGGCACAAGGCCGGCCTGGTCGCCCGATGGCCGAAGCTTGGTATTCCAAGGGTGCATCCCGTCCACATCAAATTGCGGCCTTATCTCCTTGAACGCCGACGGCTCAAACTTCCGCCTGCTCACCTCCTCCCCCGGCGATACCGCCCCCTCCTTCTCGCCAGACGGCTCAAAGATTGCCTTCATGTCGGCGGAAAGGGATGGCAACTGGGAGATATACGTCTTGGAATTGAAGACAGGCAAAATCAACCGCCTCACCACAGACCCAGACATAGACGGCCTTCCCGTTTGGTCTCCCGACGGGCGCTGTTTGGCCTTCCTCTCCCACCGAGGGGGCAAGTGGGGCTTATATACCATGCAGGCCAACGGCTCAGATGTCCGCCTACTCACCACCCTCTCCGAATCAATTGGGAACTGGATGGACCACAACATCTCTTGGGGGCCTTAAAATGCCTTTATACTTAGCCTTCATCTGGCACATGCACCAGCCATACTACAAAGACCCGATATCGGGCAAGTACCTATTGCCCTGGCTTCGCCTCCACGCCGTGAAAGATTACCTCCACATGGCGGAAATCTTGAGCCAATACCCCCAGATAAAGGTAACCATAAACCTCGTCCCATCCCTCCTCTCCCAGCTTCTGGATTACTTGAAAGGGGAAGCAGTTGACCCGGCCATGGAGTTGGGCTTTAGGGAAGAATGGCCTGAGGCGGAAAAAGAATACATCCTAACCCACTTCTTCAGCATAAACCACGAGCGCTTCATCGCTCGGCACCCGCGATACCAATTGCTTCTGGAACTGCGGCCTTACGTCAGGCAAGCTCCTAACCTCTTCTCTTCAGCTTACTTCAGAGACCTCGCCGTTTGGTTCAACCTGGCCTGGACCGACCCCAATAAATTGGAAAGTGACCCATTCCTCAGAGCCTTGGTTGAGAAAGGTGGAAACTTTTCCCTGGAAGATTTCGGCAAGCTCATGGAGAAACACCGGGAGATAATGGCTGGGATAATCCCTCTTTACCGGGAACTTGAAGCCAAGGGGCAAGTGGAGCTGGCAACTTCCCCCTTCTACCACCCAATCCTCCCCCTCCTCATAAACACCGAGAATGCCCATCGGGCCAGCCCCTGGCTTACTTTGCCCTCCTTAGCCTTCTCCCACCCCGAAGACGCCGAAGAGCAAATCCGCCGCGCCATTGAATTCCATTGCACCCTCTTCGGCCATGAGCCGGTTGGCCTTTGGCCTCCGGAAGGAGCCATCTGCCCGGAGCTAATACCAATCCTGGCTCGCAGAGGCCTCTCCTGGCTCGCCACCGATGAGGCTATATTGGCCCGCACACTGAACTTAAACTTGGATAGGGATTCAGAAGGCCACCTCAAAAGCCCCGAAATCCTCTACCAGCCCTACAAAATCCAGATTGACGGCAAAAGCTTAACGGCCCTCTTCCGAGACCGCTTCCTCTCGGACCGCATCGGCTTCGTCTACCAATACATGGATGGATACGAGGCCGCGCGGGACTTGGTGAACAGGCTTTTGGCTATAAAGGACCGCTTGCCCAAAGATAGGCCTTACCTTGTCACCATAATCTTGGATGGCGAAAACTGCTGGGAACACTACGAGCACAATGGGGATGTCTTCCTGCACAACCTCTACCGCATGCTTTCCGAGGAGCCTGAGATAGAGTGCGTAAGAGTCAAAGATTTCCTGGAAAGATTCCCCCCGCAGGAAACCTTAACCGACATAGCTACCGGCTCCTGGATAAATGGGAACCTGGAGACCTGGATAGGGGAAGAAGCTCAGAACCAAGCCTGGGAAGCCTTGGCCCAAGTCCGAGAAGATTTAGTCAATTGGCAGAAGAACTACCCCCTTGCCGACCTGGAGACCTTGGAAAGAGCATGGGAATGCATCTACAGAGCTGAGGGGAGCGATTGGTTCTGGTGGTACTACAGCCGCAATGTCTCCGAGCAGGAGCAGATATTTGACCAAGCTTTCAGAGGGCACCTGAGTGGGGTCTACACAAGCCTTGGCCTTCCCATCCCGGAATGGCTGAGCTATCCGATACTGAGGGCAGCAATAGTGGTCGAAAGGGCCCCTTCCGGCTTCATATCACCCAGGCTCACTGCCTCCCCTCAAGCCCCTTCTGACTGGGCAAAGGCCGGATATGTAAAGGGCTCAATAGGTGGAGCGATGCGCCCTTCAAGCCAGCTCCTGAACGGCCTATACTACGGCTACGACCCCGGAACCCTCTACCTCCGGGTGGAAACCAGCGAACCCATTGGATTCATCCCCCTCTCCGTTTACTTCGTAAGCCCATCGGCTGATAAAGTGAACTGGCAGTTCCGCCATTTGGATGAGAGGGTGGAAACCGCTAACGGCTTTGCTTGGGCTTTGGAGATATCCCCTCATGAACCAAAGGCAGTGCTTTTCAAAGCCGAAGGCCAGGAAGTCTGGCATCCAGTAAGGGAAATACACAATCTGGCATGCTCCGAGAAAGCTCTGGAAATCGCCATACCGCTGAATTATCTGGGATTAGAAATAGGCGATACGCTTGGGCTTATACTTGTAGGAGAAAAGGGCGGGGTTTTGGAGCGGCTCCCGCCTTCCGGAGTTATCACTTTCACCCTGAGGGAAAAGTTCTGAGGTAGAGCATGCCTATTGATGTGCGAATTGATGATGAGGTCAGATTGCGGAAGCCCCATCCCTGCGGGGCCAACCATTGGCTTGTAGTCCGGGTAGGGGCTGATATCGGCCTAAAGTGCATGAAATGCGGCCGGAAAGTGCTCCTACCTCGCTCGGTTTTTGAAAAGCGCTTCAAAACCTTCATAAAGCGCAGCCGCCCTACCCTGGATGATATAGCGTCAGCACTATCCCAAAAAGGTGGGATTGAGTAAAGGAGGGCCCTTGAAGAGCGTGAGGTTCAAGCAAATAAGGCTTATATGGCGTTTGTTCAAAGACCCGAGAGTTCCCGCCTGGCTAAAAGCCCTTGTCCTCCTCATACCTCTCATCTACATCCTACTGCCCATAGACCTTTCACCCGATGCCACGCCAATCCTGGGGCAGATTGACGACATAATTTTAGCACTCCTGGCCTTGAAAGTTTTTCTGGAGCTAAGCCCCCGCCGAGTGGTGGAAGAACAAAGGCGCCAGATTGAATCCATCTCTGTCCCCTACAGGGTGCTGGGCAAAGAGGAGGAAGAGGGCTAAATCGCAGCGATAAGGTCGTATTCCAAAGCCTCAACCACGCGCACTTTTACCATCTCGCCAAGCTTCAGCTTGCCTTTCACCAAGACCATACCGTCTATCTCTGGGGCATCCCTGTAACTGCGCCCCACGCTTAAGCCTTGCCCATAGCCTTCCACCAAAATCTCCAGCTCCTTCCCCACCAATTTCAGGTTCTTCTCGTAGGAAATTCGCTGCTGGACAGCCATGAGCTTCTGGAACCTTTCTTCCTTGACCTCCTCAGGGACCTGGTCCGGCAATGAGGCTGCTGGAGTGCCCTCTTCACGGGAGTAAACGAAGACCCCCACGCGGTCAAAGGCCATCTCCTCCACAAAATCCACCAAAAAGCGGAAGGCCTCCTCCGTCTCCCCCGGATAGCCAACGATAAAAGTGGTCCTTATGGCAATATCGGGGATAGTCTGGCGAATCTGGTTTACCAAGCCCTTTATTTTCTCCGCATTGTAAGGGCGGCGCATCCTCTTCAGGACCTCAGGATGGGCGTGCTGAATGGGGATATCAAGGTAATGGCAGATTTGAGGGTATGAGCTCATCGCCTGGATGAGCCTTTCGGTTACGCGCAAAGGTGAGGCATACATTATCCTAAGCCATTTCAAAGCCGGGGCCGCTTCCAAGATTTCTTCCACGAGGGTTACAAGGCCATCCTTTTCGCCTCTATCCCAACCGTAAGCGGTTGTATCCTGTGCTACCAAGATGATTTCTTTCACCCCCTCTTCTACTAACCTGCGGGCTTCTTCCACAAGGGCCTGGCGAGGGAAGCTACGGGCAGGACCCTTTATGGTTGGTATTGTGCAGAAGGCACACTTTGAGCTACATCCTTCCGATATCTTAAGGTAAGCCGAGCTTCCCCACGTTGTTGAAAGGCCATCTGAATCAAAGGATGGGCCTTGGGGGTCGCCTAATAAAATGGGCTTTTCTTCCGGGGACTCCACAACTCTGCTCACCAGCTCCCCTATCTCCATCCACCTTTTTGTCCCCAGGAAAGCATCGGCCTCGGGGATTTCTTCGGCAATCTTTCTACCCCAAAGCTGGGGTAGGCATCCGGCTATCAATAGGAACTGGCCTTTCCTCTTCTTTTTGGCCAGCTCTTTTGCAACCTTCAGGGATTCTTCCCGGGCTTTCTCTATGAAGCCGCAAGTGTTTACTATGATGATGTCCGCTTTCCTCGGGGTAGAAGTTGGGCGATAGCCCAATTGCAGGAGCTTTTTCTCCATGCCCTGGCTATCAACTTGGTTTTTGGGGCAGCCGAGGGTTATCAGGCAAAAATTGAGGGTTTTCACCACTAAAATCCTGACTGCTCAGGCCAAAGGCCCGCTACTTTTGTTCTGCCCCGCAATAGGGGCAGATTTCCCAGCTTAGGTGCAGGAGGCGGCCACAAGCATTGCATAACTTCTTAAGCTTCGTATGGCAGTATGGGCACAAGATGAAGTCCTGTTGGACTTTACGCCCGCAGCCGGGGCAGAGTTCGCGTTCCTCTATGCTTTGGAGCAAAGCTTCTTCCTCAAGGGCCTTTTCGTAGGCTTCGGCTAAGGTTTCCCTGGGACGGAGCAAGAAGTAAAAAAGCAGCCCTGGCAGGTTGAACAAAAGGACCATCATTACTGACAGAATCTGGACGAGCACATCCCTCGTTCTGGATTTTATATCCCTATAGGTCCAAACCACAATGCTTACCCATAGAGCGAGCCAGAAAGCCCCCGCAAGGCCGAAAAAGACCTGCAAAACCATTACGGCCCGCTCCACAATGTCGGAGGGGAGCTGCACAGGCATTTCGGTATGCTCCTTAAGCTATGATTTTCCCTCGCTGGGGGTTATCCCCAGCGAGGCTTGATTTTTTACTTTATTTCCACAACAGCACCAGCTTCTTCCAGCTTAGCCTTGGCTGCTTCGGCCTGTTCCTTTGATACGCCCTCCAAGAGCTTAGCCGGTGCGCTTTCTACCAAATCTTTTGCTTCCTTGAGGCCAAGGTTCGTGAGCTCGCGCACAACCTTTATCACTTGAATCTTCTTGGGGCCTGCATCCTTTATGTAAACATCAAACTGGGTCTTTTCCTCAACAGCCGGAGCTGCTGGTGCTGCGGCAGCGACTGCTGCCGGGGCTGCGGCTACAACCGGTGCCGCCGCCGAAACGCCGAACCTTTCCTCCAATGCCTTTACCAGCTCGGCCAATTCCAGCACAGTCATCTTCTCAATAGCGGCTATAATCTCTTCCTTTGTCATCTCTCCTCCCTCCTTAAGTTAAGATTGGCCTTCCAATTGTTTAGCCCGAGCTTGAAGCACGTAAATCAAGCTTCGGATGATTCCTCCAAGAACGTAAACCAGGCCGTAGATAGGGGCTTGCAAGTTGCCCACAAGCTGCCCCAAGAGCTCTTCCCGAGAGGGAAGTTTGGCCAAGAATTCTACTTCATCGGGCTTGAGCAACCTCTGCCCCACAAGCGCCCCTTTTATCTGGGGGAGCCCTGTATCTTTGGAGTAATCCAGCAACTTCTTGGCTACTTTGGTGATGTCCTTGCCAAAGCTTATGGCTGTAGGCCCTTCCAAGAGCTCCCCTGCGGCCCGAATTCCCAAGTCTTCAAGGGCTATCCGCAGAAGGGTGTTCTTCACGACCATGAAATTACCGCCAACTTCGCGGATTTGGCCTTTGAGCTCGTTTATCTGGGCCGTATCCATGCCTATGAAGTTGGCTAAGATTACCCCCTCGCTCTGCGAGATGCTTTCCTTGTACAGTGCTATCCTTCTGGCCTTCTCTTCCTTTGTGATAGGCAATTTCACCACCTCCTTTTTGGGATGAAACATAAAAGGGCCTTTGCCTGCAAAGGCAAAGACCCCTCACACCGCTTGGTCTTCGCCTCGGCAGGCTAATTTAAGCGCTTGAAGCGCACCTGCTTTCTACGGCGAAAGTTTTACTCCGCTGGCTTCATGGAAGTAGCCAGCGCTGTATTCACTTTTATGCTTGGCCCCATCGTAGTCGTAAGGTAAACCCTCTTTATGTACTGGCCTTTAAGGCCGGAAGGCCTTATCTTCATGACTGTATCCATTACTGCGGCCATGTTCTCCAAGAGCTGTTGGGTAGTAAAGCTGGCTTTGCCTATCGGGATGTGGAGGTTGCCGGTCTTGTCCACCCGGAATTCAACCCTACCCTTCCGCGCTTCCTCAATGACCCTCGGAAGGTCATCAGGGGGAACGACGGTGCCGGACTTAGGGCTCGGCATAAGCTTCCGTGGGCCGAGGATTTTACCAAGCTTAGCCACTTTACCCATCATTTGCGGCACGGCTATGGCAATGTCAAAATCCAACCACCCATTCATAATCTTCTCTATGAGCTCATCCCCTCCCACATAGTCAGCACCGGCTTCCTGAGCGATTTTGGCTGCCTCACCTTCGGCGAAGACTAAAATCTTCACCCTCTTACCGGTGCCGTGGGGGAGAAGTGCTACCCCCCTTATCTGCTGCTCGGCATGACGGGGGTCAACCCCGGTACGGATGTGCAGCTCAACTGTGGGGTCAAACCGGGTATAGACGGTCTTTTTGGCCAGCTCTATCGCTTCCTCCGGAGTGTATTCCTTGTTCTTATCCACAAGCTTGGCTACTTCCTGGTACTTTTTGCCCCTCTTCCCCATTTAAACCTCCTGCATCTAATCAACTATCTCAATCCCCATGCTGCGGGCAGTCCCTTCCACAATCCGCATGGCTGCTTCAATGTCATTGGTGTTTAAATCTTTTAGCTTAAGCTGAGCAATTTCCCTTATCTGCTGGCGGGTGACTTTACCCACTTTACGCCGGTTGGGTTCACTGGAGCCCTTCTCAATTCCTGCCGCTTTCTTGAGCAAGGTGGAGACCGGCGGAGTCTTCAGGACGAAAGTGAATGAGCGGTCACTGTAGATGGTAACTTCCACCGGGACAATATCCCCAACCATGTGGGCGGTTTGAGCGTTGTATTCCTTGCAGAAAGCCATTATGTTAACCCCGTGCTGGCCCAGAGCAGGCCCAACCGGAGGAGCAGGAGTTGCTTTCCCTGCCGGAAGCTGTAACTTTACCACTGCTACTACTTTCTTAGCCAATTTTCCCCTCCTTTAAGCTTTCTCCACTTGAAGGACATCCAGCTCTACCGGTGTCTCCCGGCCGAAGAACGACAGAAGTATGCGCACTTTCCCCTTATCGGGGTAAACTTCATCTACTATGCCGATGAATTCAGCAAAAGGCCCTTCGGTGATTTTAACCCTCTCCCCAGGCCTGAAGCCCACTTCAACCTGTGGTGCCTCGGCGTAGATACGTTGCATTATCTTCTCCACCTCTTCCTGGCTTAGGGGGGTTGGTTTGCTTCCTATGCCCACGAACCCAGTAACGCCTGGGGTGTTGCGGACCACATACCAAGAGCGCTCGTTCATTATCATTTTTACAAGCACATAGCCTGGGAATATGCGCCTCTTTACTGTTTGCCTCTGGCCATCCTTAATTTCTATGACCTCTTCAGTGGGGACGAGGACTTCAAAGATGTAATCCTTCATCCCCATGGATTCAATCCGCTGCTCCAGGTTTTTCTTGACCTTTTCCTCATAGCCAGAATAGCAGTGCACAACGTACCAAGCGGCCTGTTCTTCGGAGGAAGGTGAAAGCTGAGGGGCCTCCTCAATTTCCGTGGGCTCACCCTCGCCTTCCACTTCGGCCGCCTTAGCCTCTTTTATCAATTTAGACACCTCTTCTATTACACGCCTCTTCCGCTCTTTCGCCATAGCTCAAACTATAAGGTCAATAAGTTTGGCGTAGATGTAGTCCAAAAGCCCCAAGATGATCGCCATCACCAGAATGGTCACTATAACCGCCAAAGTCAGCCTCATGGCCTCTTCGCGGGTAGGCCAAGTGACCTTCCTAAGCTCAGCTCTTGTCTCCCTAAGGTAACGTATCAGCGAAAAATTTTTGATAGATTCCCTCGCCTTCGGCACCTATAACCCCCTTTACATTTTTAAGACACCGTTCCACTTCAGAGTGGAGCGGTGTCTTAAGCGGTTCTCTTGCAGGCAGGCCCGGCAGGACTCGAACCTGCAGCCTGCGGTTTTGGAGACCGCTGCTCTGCCAGTTGAGCTACGGGCCTACCTTACCTCCCGATGAAGGGTGTGCTTGCGGCACCGAGGGCAATATTTCTTCAGTTCCAATCGCCCCGGGTCATTGACCTTGTTCTTCTCGGTTGTGTAGTTTCGCTCTTTACATTCGGTGCAAGCCAGAGTGATTATAACCCGCGCTGCCTTCTTCGCCATATTTTACCCCCGGCGCCTACTCAATGATTTTGGTTATTACCCCTGCTCCTACAGTCTTCCCGCCTTCTCGGATAGCGAAGCGGGAACCAGGCTCCAGAGCTACCGGAACTATAAGCTTAACCCTGAGCCTGAGGTTATCCCCAGGCATTGCCATTTCCACACCTTCAGGCAACCTTATCTCACCGGTAACGTCCATAGTCCGGATGTAGAACTGTGGCCTGTAGCCGCTGAAGAATGGGGTGTGCCTGCCGCCCTCTTCCTTCTTCAGGATGTAGACCTCAGCCTCAAACTCCGTATGGGGCTTTATTGAGCCCGGAGCGGCCAAAACCATGCCTCTCCGCACATCTTTCTTCTCTACGCCCCTCAGCAAGCATCCTATGTTATCGCCGGCCTGCCCATAATCCAGCACCTTGCGGAACATCTCCACCCCGGTTACTACCGTCCTTATCGGCTCAGGCCTGTAGCCTATGACTTCAACTTCATCTCCTACCTTCACTTTGCCCCTTTCAACCCTGCCTGTGACAACAGTGCCCCTTCCCTTTATGCTGAACACGTCCTCTATAGGCATAAGGAAGGGCTTGTCAACATCCCTTACAGGCTCAGGGATGTAGGTATCCAAAGCCTCTATAAGCTCCCATATGCACTTGTATTCAGGGGCATCGGGGTCAGTGCTTGGGCTTTCCAGGGCCAACCTCGCACTGCCTCTTATGATTGGCACCTCATCTCCCGGATAACCGTACTTGGTAAGCAGCTCCCTAAGCTCAAGCTCCACAAGCTCCAATAGCTCAGGGTCATCCATCATATCCACCTTGTTCAAGAAGACGACCATGCTCTTAACATCAACTTGCTTCGCCAGGAGGACGTGCTCTCTGGTCTGGGGCATAGGCCCGTCCGGAGCAGCTACCACCAGTATTGCCCCGTCCATCTGGGCCGCACCGGTAATCATGTTCTTTATGTAGTCCACGTGCCCGGGGCAGTCAATGTGGGCGTAGTGCCTCTTTGGGGATTCATATTCCACGTGAGCGATGTTTATGGTGATGCCTCTCGCCCTCTCTTCCGGAGCCTTGTCTATTTCTTCAAATGGGACAAACTGAGCCAACCCTTTTAGGCTCAAAACCTTAGTAATAGCCGCCGTAAGAGTTGTCTTGCCATGGTCTATATGGCCTATAGTCCCCACGTTCACGTGCGGTTTAGTTCTTACAAATTTAGGCTTAGACATTTCCCTCCCTCCTTTCTACAAATTATGGAGCCCACGACCGGACTTGAACCGGTGACCTACGCCTTACCAAGGCGTTGCTCTACCGACTGAGCTACGTGGGCTCTCAATTCGGAAGATATTATACAAGGCAACGAAGCTTTTGTCAAATTTGCAAATGGCAAGGGTGTGCCCCAAATCTGCCGGACGCCGTTCCCTTAAATTTGGGGTATATGTTGTATGCCCCGGCTGAAAAGTTCCGGCGGGCAGGTGGGAGGGATTAGGGCTTTGAGGGCTTGAGGCTTAACTTCTATTTGTACAGGGGTTTTGCCTATAGGTTCCCCATCAACTTGGATGGAAAAAGGCCGAGCAGTCCTTACGGTAAGTTTGGACACTTGCTTCATCTCTATTGAGGGGTCGCTCAAATGCCGGCCGGAAAATACAGAGTAGACATGGTGGAGGAGGTGAGGGAAGCGGTAGCCTTTGAAGATGCACAGGTCCAGCAGTCCATCATTGAGTCGGGCGTAAGGGGCGATTTTGATTATCCCTCCGTATAGGCGGATGTTGCTCACTATGGCCAGGATAATCCTGCGCCTTATCGTTTTCCCATCAAACTGGAAGATGGTTTTAGTCCCCAAAAATGTTATGGCCGTTATTACCCCGGCGGCTACGAAAGCGGTAGGACCAAGCCTCCTTTTCACCGCCGGGTGCGATTCTATCTCTTCAGTGACCAAGGCATCTATCCCTATACCACACCACAGGAGGAAGTGGCGGCCATTGGCCAGGCCTACATCCACTTTGACCGTGGATGATTCCAAGAGGATTTCGGCTGCCTTGGCTGCATCTGGCAAGCCCAGGAAGAGATTGGCGGAAGTTAAACCCAGCTGGCGTGCCCATACGTTCCCAGTGCCGAGGGGCAAAACCCCTAAGGCTGTTTCTGTCCCCACTATCCCATTAACCACTCCGTTTACTGTGCCATCCCCTCCAGCGGCTATTACGGCATCGTAACCCGAGGAAGCGGCTTCTTTGGCCAGTTTGTAGACTTCATCGCTGCTTTCGGTTTCCACTACTTCTACTTTCCAGCCGCCTTTTTCTAAGGCAAAAGCGGCCTTAGTCAAGGCTTCCCAATTGCGACGGGGGCCAGCCGCAGGGTTAAAGATTATCAGGCTTTTCATCGCTGAAGTGCCCTTAAGATCTTCTGGATTTCTTCCTCCAAATCTTTGCTTGTGTCCACTACTATGTGAGGCCTCCCAATGGGTTCTCGGTATTGCTTCATCCGGGAATAAACCTCCCAATCAGCATCGGAAAGGTCGTGGTCGTCACGAGCAGTGTGGCGTTTCGCAAGCCTTTCCTTCACTACTTCTTCAGGGGCTACGGTCTGGACTATCACCAATTTGGCGCTGTTCTTCTCGGCCAAGCGGTAGACATATTCCCGGTGCATTTCGGATAGGTTTGTAGCATCAAAAATTACCCTCAGCTTCTTCTTGAGTAGCCGGTCAATCAGAATGTGGCATACTCTGTGGACGAAAGCGCTTTCCCGTGGGGAATAGGTTGGAGGGTTGAAGAGGGTCTTGCGGACGAAATCTGATTCCACAACTACAAACGGGATTTTCTCGCAGAGTTTCCGGGCCAAGAACGATTTCCCGGTCCCCGGCAAGCCCGAAAGCATCAGCAAGACGGGGTAAGCAGTGGTTTGGGAGATGTTAGGCAGTTTGCTTTCAATTGTAGCTACAGCTTGTTCCAGGTCTATGTAAGGCTGGGGGAGACTTGCTCTTTCCTTAGCCCCTTTTTCCTCCATAGCCTCTTCCTCTTAACCTGATGTTAGGGTCTTGGGGAGAGGCGCTTCAATCAAAGCTTGGGTCCCCTTGCCCTTTTCCCCGCTCTTTATGGTGAAAGAGCCCTTTAAATCGTCTTCTATCAGGGTTCGGACTATCTGCAGACCCAAGGTTTGTTTGGGCTCTGGTCCTTTGAACCCCACCCCATCATCGGTTATCTCCACGGAAAATTTTTCCCCGGCTTGCCCTACGGTGATGGATATTGTGCCTTCGTCCTTTCCAACAAAAGCATGCTCCAAGGCATTTTGGATGAGTTCATTAACGGCTAAAGCTAAGGCGGTAGCAGGGCGGGCTGGCAGGAAAATGGCTTGGCCTTGGACTCTGATTTCCACGTTTCTACCCGGAACAGCCATGTTTTCGGCCAAGATGGAGGCGAGCCTTTCTATGAGGGCTAAGACATCCACTTGCTGAAAGCCCTGGCTTGAAAGTATGTCGTGGACTGTGGCGATGCTGAGGATGCGGTTTATGGCTTCTTGGAATGAGCGTCGGGCGGAATGGTTTTCCTCTTCTGCCATTTGCATCCGCAGGAGCATGGCTACGGTTTGGAGGTTGTTCTTGATGCGGTGGTGCATTTCTCTTATGATTGTTATCCCCGCTACAAGGGTGGCGTTCTCTATGGCCAAGGCTATTTGGTTGGCCAAAGTGGAGAGGAAGCGGAGTTCTTCTTGGGAGAAAAGGCGCGGTTTTTCGGTGTAACAGGCCAGTACTCCCCGCACCTTGTCCCGCATCGTAAGCGGGACGGCTAAGAAGGCAGGGGCCTCCGTAAAGACTAACGGTTCGCCTTTGGAAATCACCTCTTCAAGCTTCGGGAGGGTTTTGGGAGGGCCGTAAGAGGCCCTGGGGACGAGTTCACCTCTTTCGTCAAGCAGGAGGAGGGAACAGCCGGTGGCCTTTATCATCTTGGCGGCCATTTCAGCCACAACTTTGAGGACATCGTCCAGGTAGAGGGGGGAGACGATTGTTTTGCTTACTTCGGCCAGGGCCAAAAGTTCCTCCAGTTGGCGTTGCATGTTGTCGTAAAGCATCGCTTTTTCAATTGCTCCGGCCGCCAGGTCAGCTACGAGGCTTAGGAGTTCTATTTCCTCTTGTGTGTAATCGTGGTAAGAGGAGGTCTGGACGTTCATGGCGCCGATTACTCTCCCTTGGATGGATAGGGGGACGGCCAAGAGGGACTTGAAATGCCATTCTTCTGTTTCCGGGAGGAGTTTGAAGCGAGGGTCTGAGGCCGCATCTTTTGCGGCCACGGGGACAGCGTGGAGTGCTGCCCAGCCGGTGAGGCCTTCTCCGAGGCGCAGTTTGGCTTTACCTATGGCCTGCGGGGCAAGCCCAGTGGAGGCTCTGAGGACCAAGTATTCCCCCGATTTGTCCAGGAGGTAAATGGAACAGGAATCCATCCCCATAACCTCGGCGGTGGTGCCGGTTATGAGTTGGAGGGTTGTAGCTAAGTCCAAGGCCGAGTTTATGGCGTTAGTTATGCGTCTTATGGCCGAGATAAGGGCTTCTTTCCCCATAGTCCTGGGGATATTATAAAGCTGGAAGGGGAAAAAGGAAAAGCGGGTTTTGAGTTCGTGGGGGCACATCCCCCATGCTCCCTGCCAAGGGGCCTTGCCCCCCTGGACCCCCTTTTGCCCACCCCCGTTGGCTTAGGGTTTGCCAGCGTTTTGGGTCCCACTCGTGGCGGGGTTGCTAATGTGGGCTGCTCGCCCCCTCTTTTGAATTTGTGGGGGGACACCCCCCACCCCCCCTGCCATGGGGGCTTCGCCCCCCTGGCCCCCCCCTGTTTGCCCACCCCGCGGGCTGAGGGTTCGCCGGCGTTCTGGGTCCCACTCGTGGCGGGGTAACCTCTCCCCCGGCCCCTCTCCGAGGCGAAGAGGGGAGAACCCCGCCAAATTTTTTCCCCCTTCCCTCGCAGGGAAGGGGGTCAGGGGGTTAGGTCGGAAGGGCACACCCCCCACAACTCCCCGCCAGGGGGCTTCGCCCCCCTGGCCCCCCCTGTTTGCCCACCCCGCGGGCTGAGGGTTCGCCGGCGTTCTGGGGTGTTAACCTCTCCCCCGGCCCCTCTCCGAGGCGAAGAGGGGAGAACCCCGCCAAATTTTTCCCCCTTCCCTCGCAGGGAAAGGGGTCAGGGGGTTAGGTCGGAAGGGCACACCCCCCACAACTCCCCGCCAGGGGCTTCGCCCCCTGGACCCCCCTGTTTGCCCACCCCGCGGGCTGAGGTTTCGCCGGCGTTCTGGGGTGTTAACCTCTCCCCCGGCCAACCCCGCCAAATTTTCCGTCGGCGTGAAGGGTGGGGGCACATACCCCAAATCCATTGGAATGGGACTGCGCTCCCTTCATTATTTTAGTGAGCATGAAACGGAGGAAGCGTCCGGTTGACATAGTCCGGGATAGCAGGTAAAATGTTAGTGACTTCACAAAAGGGAGGTGTCCCATGGCTTACAGATTTCCCTCCGATGAATGGGTTAAAGCCCTCTGCAAGACCCTCAATGAAAGCGAGGCTTATGCCGAAGCAGCCAAGAATTGGGAGGGCGATTTTTACTTCATAATTGAGCCCGATGAAGAGTTCAAAGAAACAGCTTACCTCTACATGGACTTGTGGCATGGCAAATGTCGCGAGGCTTTCTTGGCTACCGATCCCTCGGTAAAGGACCCAGTGTTCAAGATTTGGGCACCTTACGGGACATGGAAAAAGGTTATCCTCGGCCAGCTGGACCCAATACAGGGCCTCGTGACCCGGCAGCTCAAGCTCAAAGGGGACATGATTAAGATTATGCGCAATGTCAAAGCCGCAAACGAACTGGTTAAATGCTGCGCTAAAGTAGAGACAGAGTTCGCAGCCTGATTTTTGGAGGCAAAGATGTGGTTCTTCCGCTCCCCCGTCATCGTTTACGGGGACGATGCTCTCTTCCACCTTTCCCAGCTCCAGGGCCGGAAAGCTTTAATCGTAACCGATGAGAACATCCTGCGGCTGGGGTTCGTCCAAAAGATTGAGAAATACCTGCACGATGCCGGAATTGAAACCCACGTCTTCTCCGAAGTAGAGCCTGACCCCTCCTTGGAGACCGTCCTCAAGGGTAAAGCCTTGGCCGAAACCCTCAACCCCGATTGGATAGTGGGCCTTGGAGGAGGCTCTTGCTTAGATGCAGCCAAAGCCATCTGGCTCCTCTACGAAAACCCCCAGCTTGACCCCAGAGCTATAAACCCGTTTGAAGAGCTTAAGCTCCGGGAGAAGGCCAAGATGATAGCCATCCCCACTACCAGCGGAACCGGAGCTGAGACCACTTGGGCCGTCGTCCTTACTGATAGAGCTGAGCAGCGCAAACTCTCCCTTGGCGCCCCTGTAAATACTCCTGACATTGCCATCATAGACCCAGACCTTGTCATGGAGTTGCCTCCGGGATTAACCGCCTCCACCGGGATGGATGCTCTTTGCCATGCAGTGGAAGGCTTTACCAGCATATGGCACAACGATTTCTCTGACGGCCTCTGCCTCCAAGCTATAAAGCTGGTCTTTGAATTCCTGCCCAGGGCTTACCAAAGAGGGAAAGAGGACCGAGAAGCGCGGGCTAAGATGCATTATGCTGCGACTCTGGCCGGCCTTGGCTTCATCAACTCTATGGCAGCCTTAGCCCATGCCCTTGGCCACTCCCTTGGAGCAATCTTCCACATCCACCATGGTCGGGCGGTTGGGCTATTCCTCCCCTATACCATTGAATACTGTGCCAATGCCGGCGGAACACGATACGGGGAAATCGTCCGCTTCTTGGGAATCCCTTACCAAGACGAAAAGGAGGCTGCAGCCATCCTTGTGGGCAAAATCCGGGAGCTGGCCAAATCCATCAACGAACCGCTATCCCTGGCTGAGGCCGGAATACCTCGGGAGGAATTTGAGAAGGCCCTGGGGAAGCTTGTTGAAAACGCCAGCATGGATGCCACAATAAACACCGGCACCCGCATCCCCTCCGAGAAAGAGACCGAGAAACTTTTCCTCTATGCCTACGAGGGTAAAAGCATAGACTTCTGAAACCGGGGTAAGTATGAGCGAACTTGGTCAAAGGTTAAAAGAAAGAAGGGAGGCCCTTGGCCTAACCATAGGAGAAGTCTCAAAAGAGACCCGGATAAAGCCAAAGTTTATAGAGGCCCTGGAAAGAGGCGATTACAACTCCCTGCCCGGCGATATTTTCGCCAGAGGATTCATCCGCAACTACGCTTCTTTCCTTGGCCTTGACCCCGAAGAGATGCTCAAGCTTTACTCCGAGGAAGCGGGGGTCTCTCTTCCAACTGAAACCATTACCCCTCAAGCCGAATTGCCCCTGGAAAGACCATCTCCTTGGCCTCTTAAGAACTTGGCAAACTTCTTAATCCCCCTCTTGATAATAGCCCTTGTAGCAGCCCTGGGCTGGTTCGCTTACGCCCGATATCAGCCCACCCTCTTCTCCGTTGCCAGCCCTACCCCTTCCCCCACTTTTTCCCCGACCCCTACACTTTCACCAACCCCCACTTGGACTCCAGCTCCTACGCCGACCTCAACCCCTACCCCGGCTTTGCTCACTTTGACCCTTGTAGGCCTTGACCGGAGCTGGCTTGAGGTGAAAGTTGACCAAGTTTTGGTCTTCAGGAATTTCATAAATCCCGGCGATACCTTATCCTGGAGCGGCGGGACTATCTACGTAAAGTGCGGGAATGCCGGTGGGGTAAAAGCAATAGTCAACGGTGAGGATATAGGGCCATTAGGAGGAGCAGGGGAAGTGCTGAACCTGGAGTGGAGGGCGGGGCAAGTGAGGCCTTTCCTGCTTACCCCTCAGCCTACCCCAACCCCTGAAGTAACGCCTGGGACGTAGCATGCGCAGGAGAGAACAACTTGAGGAGATAGAAGCCATAACCTTGGCCCCCTACGCCGTAAAAAGCCGGGAAACCCGGGGTAGGGAGTACCCGGAAGAAGAACATCCTTACCGAACTGCTTTCCAAAGGGATAGGGACAGGATAATACACACTACGGCCTTCAGGCGCCTGGAATACAAAACCCAAGTCTTCGTCTACTACGAAGGGGACTACTACCGCACCAGGCTAACCCACACTATAGAAGTAGCTCAAATCGGGCGAACTCTGGCCAAAGCTTTGGGCTTGAACGAGGACCTGGCAGAAGCCATAGCCTTAGCCCACGATTTAGGTCACACCCCATTCGGCCACTCAGGGGAAGAAGCTCTCCATGAACTTATGGCCGATTACGGCGGTTTTGACCACAACCGCCAAAGCCTGCGCATCGTAACTGTTCTGGAAAAGCGCTATCCTGGTTTCCCAGGCCTGAACTTAACGTGGGAAGTGCGGGAGGGAATAGCCAAACACGCCACCGAATACGATAAAGGGACAGGAGAGGGCTATGAGCCCGATAAGCCCCCTTCTTTAGAAGCTCAAATCATAAACCTGGCCGATGAAATCGCCTATACCTCTCACGACCTTGACGATGGCCTCAGGGCCGGAATCCTTACCCCCGCTTCCTTACTTGATACCACTTTGGGCCGAGAGCTCGTCCGGGAGCTTAAAATAAACGTGAACGCTTTTGATGACATGGCCCGGCATCGGCTTATACGCAAGCTTATTGATTTAAGCGTTTCGGACGTCTTGGAAGAGACTACAAGGCGCCTGGCAAAAGCCTCACCGCAATCGGTAGAGGAAGTGCGGGCTTGGGGGCAACCCATAGCTGGCTTCTCCGAAGAAATGGCCAGGCTATATCAGGAAATGAAAGCATACCTCCTGGAGAACTTTTATCGCCATTACCGAGTGGTAAGAATGATGACCAAGGCCAAGCGATTGATCGCCGACCTTTTCCACGCCTATACTTCAGAACCGAGGCAGCTGCCCGATAGCATTCGGGCGCGCCTGAAAGAAGAACCGCTACCCAGGGTCGTATGCGACTACATCGCTGGAATGACCGACCGTTTTGCCCTCCAAGAGCACAAGAAGCTTTTTGACCCCTCCGAGAGAGCCTAAAGTTTGTAGACCCCCAATATCCTCCGTTCAGTTGCCCCTTCTATCCGGGCCACGACTTCCACATAGGGGTAGATGGTAGAATTCTGGAGTTTTCGCTTGAGGAGCTCATCCACTTGGAAGATTCCGGCCGAATTGTTCATGATTATCTCAATTTTTACTGGCCTTTCCTCCCCTTTCTCAATGTTCACGGCATCAACCGCCAGGGCCGAGACCGAGTGGATGTTCACTTTCCCCGCCTCAAATGGTATTCTGGAGCGACCCCCTGTCATGTCTAAGGCATCAGCTACCTTGATGACCCCGGCCTCAATTGTGAGGCAGGGGATGTCCCAGCGGTGGGCGATTACAGCGTGGAGGATTTCGCTGGCCATTATGGTTAAAGTGGGCTCTTGGTATAAGCCTTCCAAAAGCTGGCGGGCCTTGGGGTAACCCAGAGCTACGCTGAAAAGTTCGTGCTCTTCCCTGTGGATAGACATCCCCACATCGTGGAGGCATGCCCCTAAGACGACTACAACCTCGGCGTCTTCTGGGGAAAGGCCATAGTTTACTTCAACGCTGGGCTTTATGCCGGCCTCCAAAAGAAGACGCAAAATCTTCAAGGCCGCATTAGCCACTATCCTAATGTGGACCTCACCATGGTCGCTCATCCCTTGGCGGTCAATGGCATTGACGTTAGCGCTCCTCCACCATTGCCAAAGTTCCTGGTCCTGATTTATCCTTTCAGTCAACCTCTTAAGCTTTTCATTCTGCCTTACTGGGACCTCAAAAGCCATCTCACTCCGCCCTTTTTTCAACCACCCACGTAGCTGACTCTACAGAGCGGTTAGGGATAACGTAGAGTTTGCCATCCTCCCCTATTATGCGCGTTTTTCGTAAGTCAAGGGACTTTATCACCCCTTTTACCCCGCCTGCCGTTACCGTATAGCCGACCTTGAAATCGGGGTCGGTTGCCAAGAATATACCGGCGAGGATATCGGATGTAGTGCCAGATATGCCTGTAGCTAAGCCGAGGGAAACCGCAGCGATAGAGCCGGATATAGCCAAGGCAAGCTCATTTAGTCCGAGGGCTTTCAAAGTTCCGGCCAGGATTAAAATCCAGCCGGCAACGCTTATCAAAGCTCGGAAAAGGGAAGCGATAGTTGGCTCAGTTTTGGCTGCTTGCATAGCTTTATTAACGATTGCGATTACCAGTTTAAGTGCTATCCAGCCGCCTATGAAGAAGGCGATAGCACCAGGCAGCCTGGCCAAGAGGAAACTAACCCATTTATCCAACACGGAAAGCAATACGGCTTGCATGGTTCACCTCCTGCTTTGTGTTGTGGTGTAAAATAATAGCAGATGATTCGGGAATTGTCCAATTTGGAGCGTGGCCCCGAAGTGTGCGGGTTCCCCCCTTTTGTCCACCCCCGTGGGCTCTGGGTTTGCCAACGTTCTGGGTCCCACTCGTGGCGGGGTTTCCAGAGTGGGCTACTCGCCCCAATTTTGGTTTCCTGGGGGCACATCCCCCACAGCCCCCCGCCATGGGGCTTTGCCCCCCTGGACCCCCCTTTTTGCCCACCCTCGTTAGCTGAGGGTTCGCCAGCGTTTTGGGCCCCACCCGTGGCGGGGTTGCTAATGTGGGCAACTCGCCCCTAACTTGAAAATTTTGGGGGCACATCCCCCAAACCCCCTGGGAGGGGGCTTCGCCCCCTCCACCCCCGTTTGCCCACCCCCGTGGGCTGAGGCTTCGCCAGCTTTTTGGGTCCCACTCGTAGCCGGGGGACAAGAGTTGGCTGCTCTCCCCTTCTTTGAAAATTTGGAGGTATCCCAGTTTTGGCTATGCCTGTAATTCGTAGGAAGCATCCAAACATGCCGTTCCGAAGGGGGCGGTGCTTTAGATGCTTTAAATTCAGAGGCCTTGGGAGAGGACTCGCTTGAGGAGTTCTTTGGTCCCAGAGGGGAGAGGAATTTCCTCAAGTTCTTCAGGGGCAAACCAGCGCGCTTCTTCTACATCCGATGATGGACATACCCCAAGCCCTTTGGGATAGGCCAGAAAATCTACAATTACGTAGTGAAAGCGAAGCTTCCCTTCAGCATCCCTGTGTATGCTGTCTACCACTTCTAAAACCGGCCCCACTTCAATCTCAATCCCGCACTCTTCCTTAACTTCTCGCTTTACGGCTTCCCTGGCCCTTTCCCCAAGTTCAATAGCTCCACCCGGTATGCTCCAGTAGCCTCGGGCTGGGTCCTTTGCCCTCTTTACTAAGAGCACTTTGCCTTGGTGGATTATCACTGCCCCTACAGCCGGAATAGGGGTTTCAGGATATTCTCGTTTCATGCGGCCAGCTTTTCCAAAAGCTTGAGGGCCTTTTCCATCCTGGCCAGGGTTCGGTCCTTGCCCAAGATGGCCATGCTTCCGAAAAGCGGCGGTGCTACTTTCTTACCAGTCACAGCTGTTCTAATTATGCCGAAGAGCTGCCCAGCTTTGAGGCCCATCTCGGCTGCTAAGGCTCTCAGGGATTCTTCAATGGCTTTTTCTTCAAAGGAAGGAAGGGCTACGAGCCTCTCGTATGCCCGGCGGAGAGCTTCCAAGGATTCACGGGGGGTCATATTATCGCCAACCAGGGCCTCCGGTTCGTAGCTTATGGCCTCTTGGAAGAAGAAGTCCACCAACGCTACGGCATCACTGAGGGTCTTTATCCTCTCTTGGATGAGGGGGACTATTGGTCTTATCTTGCTGAAGTCGGCTTGGAGCCCGGCTCTCTGTAGGAATGGCACGAGCCTGTTGGCTAAGTCATCGGGGTTTAGCTGCCGGATGTAGTAACCGTTCATCCATTCCAGTTTATCGTAGGAGAAGGAGGCCGGGGAGGATTTAACCCTCTCTAAGGAGAAACGCTCAACCAGTTGCTCCTTGGTCATTATCTCCGTTCGGTCATCGTAGGACCAGCCCACTAAGGCCAGGAAGTTGAACATCGCCTCCGGGAGGTAGCCTGCTTCTTTAAATTCCCTGACCAGCACAGGGTAAATTCGGCCATCGGGTCCTACGGTTTTGCGTTTGCTCATCTTGCCTTTCCCGGTGGGTGAGAGGATTACAGGAAGGTGGGCGAATTGCGGCGGCTCCCACCCGAAACCTTTGTAAAGGAGGATGTGCTTGGGAGTTGATGGAATCCACTCATCGGCCCGCATTACGTGGGTTATCTTCATGAAGTGGTCGTCCACAACATTGGCCAGGTGGTAGGTGGGGTAGCCATCGGACTTTAGGAGGATTAGGTCTTCAATGTTCACGTTGTTTACGGTGATTTCGCCGTGGATGAGGTCGTGAAAGGTGGTCTTCCCTTCAAGGGGGACTTTCAGGCGGATGACGTAGCTCCTTCCTTCGGCTTCTAAGGCCTTCTTTTCCTCATCGGGCAGGAAGCGGCAGTAGCGGTCGTAGCTTGGGGGTTGTTTCTTGCGGCGCTGCTCTTCCCTCAGGCGCTCAAGCCTTTCGGGGGAACAAAAGCATTTATATGCCCAACCCCGTTCCACAAGGATGTGGGCATATTTTTGGTAAAGTTCAAGGCGCTGCGATTGAAAGTATGGCCCGTAGGGTCCCCCTACTCCCGGCCCTTCGTCCCATTCCAGCCCAAGCCACTTCAAGCCTTCCATTATATCTTCCAAGGAATCGGGAACGTAGCGGGTGCGATCGGTGTCCTCAATCCTGAGGATGAAGGAGCCGCCGTGGTGGCGGGCAAAGAGCCAGTTGAAGAGGGCGGTCCTCGCCCCTCCTACGTGAAGATATCCGGTCGGACTTGGTGCAAAGCGAACCCTTACGCTCACAGCCTCCTCCACAGTTTCAAAGCTAATTCTTGCGAACGGGCAGTGATTTCTTCCTCGTCCAAGGTCAACACTTTGCCCCTTTCCATCAGTATTTTACCACCCACAATCACGGTGTCAACCCCTGTTCCGTCTATGCCGAAGATTACATGCCAGGGGTAGTTTTCCGGAGTAAGAGGGGTGGTAGGGTAGTAGTTGAGGATTACGATGTCGGCCCAGGCTCCGGCTTTTATGGTTCCCAGGGGCTTTTCGGGCCAGAAAAGGCCCGCTGTTGCAGCATTGTGAGGAAAAGCCATCTTTAGGATGAGGCCGGCTCCGAGGGCTTGGGGGTCAAGTTTGGCCAGCCTGTGGACAAGGTAGGCGGTGTGCATTTCCACAAACATGTTATTGGAGAAGCCATCGTTCCCCAGGCCGACTTCTATGCCTTTCTTCAGCATTTCCACCACTGGCGCAGTCCCCACTGCATTGTTCATGTTGGAGCGGGGGTTATGGACCACTCTGGTTTGAGTTTCCTTGAGGATTTCCATTTCCCTCTCGTTTATGTGGACGCAGTGGGCGGCTATTGTTCTGGGGCCGAGTATTCCGAAGCGGTGTAGCCTTTCCACTACCCTTAAGCCTGAGCGGCGCAGGGAATCGTCCACATCGGCTTTATCTTCAGCTACGTGGATGTGGAAGCCAGTCCCGAGGGATTGAGCGGAGGAAGCGCATCTTTCCAAAGTCTCGTCCGATAGGGTCAATGAGGCGTGAAGGCCGAAGGTTGCCCTTACCAAGCCTCCTTTTTCCCGGCTTTTGCGGATGAAGCGCTCGTTCTCCCGTATCCCGGCTTCCATCCGCTCCTTGCCATCTCTATCAGTCACTTCGTAGCAGAGGCAAGCTCTCAAGCCGGCTTGCTCCACCGCTTCGGCGATAACGTCCAAGCTGCCGTCAATCGCTCCCTGGGAAGCATGGTGGTCAAGCAAGGTTGTGGTTCCATGCTTTATGGCGTCAACCAAGCAGACCAGGGCGCTGTAGCGGATGTCCTCGTAGGATAAAGCTTTGTCCAAGCGCCACCAAAGCCTTTCCAAGATTTGGGGGAAATTGCGTGGGGGCTCACCAGGGATGGCCATCCCACGGGCGAAGGCCCCGTAGAAATGGGTATGGGCACAGATGAGCCCAGGCATGATTAATTTATCCCTGGCGTCTACCAGCTTCTCCCCAGGGTAGCGCTTGACCAATTCCGAAGCTGGTCCAATTTCGGCGATTTGGTCGCCTTGGATTAAAATCGCTCCCCCTTTGATGAAAGGGGCTTCTGGGTCAAAGGTCAGGATATTCCCTCCGAGTATCAGCATCTCACTTTTCCTCCCTTGAGTAGGGCAAGCCGAGGGCAGAAGGGGCTCCGATTCGTCGGCGCATCACTTCCCCTGAAGCGGCCATAAGGACAAGGATGGTGAGGATGAAAGGGAGGGTGTTGAGCAGGTTAGGGGAAATTCCGAGGGGTTGGAGTCGGTATTGGAGGACTTTTACCCCGCCGAAGAGGTAGGCTCCCAAGAGTGCTCGCAATGGGCTCCAGAGGGAGAAGATGGTCAGCGCTATCACAATCCATCCTGCCCCTGCCGTCATCCCTTCAATCCAGGATGGTGTGTAAACTATAGAGAGGTAAGCGCCGCCTATTCCCGCCAATACCCCTCCGATGAAAGTGCAGAGGTAGCGGATGGCAAAGACGTTCACCCCCATAGCGTCGGCGGTTGCGGGGTCTTCCCCTACGGAGCGGATGTTTATCCCTAAGCTCGTCTTGTAGAGTAGGAACCACGTCACGGGGACTAAGGCTATGGCGATGTAGGCGAGCGGGTCAAACCGGAAGAGGAGGGGGCCAAGGAGGGGGATATCGCTCAGCAATGGTATTTTGATTCCACCAATTTTAGCCGAAGCTGGCAGAGGGACCCCAATGAATCTCCGCCCGAGGAGGCCGCTGAGGCCGGTCCCGAACATGGTCAAAGCGAGGCCTGAGACGACTTGGTTCCCCCTAAGGTTTATGCTTATAAATGCGTGGATTAGGGAGAAGAGTCCTCCCATGAAGGCGGCCAGAGCGAACCCAAGCCAGGGGTTGCCGGTGTAAAATGCTGCAGAGAAGCCCATGACCGCCCCAATCAGCATCATCCCTTCAACGCCCAAGTTCATGATTCCGGAGCGCTCGGCAAGGATTTCCCCAATCGTCCCGAAAAGCAAGGGGGTTCCAGCCGGAACAGCAGCTATAAGCACTCCAAGGATGAACTCTAACATCCCAATTCCTCCTTAAGGGGTGTCATCGTTTCCTTGGGCTTAAGCGTGAAGTAAACCCGGTAGCGCAGGAAGATTTCCCCGCCTATAAGGAAAAAGAGGATGGCCCCGTTGAACATGTGGATGGTAGGGACAGGCAAGCCGAGCGATACTTTTAAGGCATCGCCTCCTACCAATAAGCCACCCAGGAGGAAAGAGGTCAGGATAACCACGAGGGGGTTAAGCTGGGCAAGCCAAGCCACGATTATGGCCGTGAAGCCGTAGCCGGGGGAAATCCCCTGTGGGTAACGCAAGCGGGCATGTATCCCTGCCACTTCTCCCACGCCGGCTATTCCGGCAAGCCCTCCGCTTATGAGCATCACCAAAACGGCGACGCGCAGGTAAGGGATGCCAGCGTACAAAGCCGCTTTAGGGTTATCGCCTGTTACTCTGAGCTCGTAGCCCCAGCGGGTGCGCATCAGGAAAAAGTAAGCGAGGATGGCAGCCACAATGCCCAAGATAAGGGTTGGGTAATGGATGCGGGTTCCAGGTATTGTGGGCAATATTGCTGCATCGGGGAACTTGTCGGAGTAAGGGAACCCCCACTCCTTAACCCCTTTCCAGGGGCCGTAAACAAGGTAATTGACGATTTCCGTAGCCACGTAGACCAGCATGAGGGAGGTTATGACTTCGTTTACTTGAAGCTTGGCTCTGAGGAGGGCGGGTATAAGGGCCCACAGAGCGCCGGCCAAGAAGCCGGCTGCAAACATAGTTGGGCGCACGGCCCAAAAGGGCAGCTTTACAGGGAAAAACAAAGCTACCCATGTAGCGGCGATAGCCCCCATGAGTAGCTGGCCTTCAGCCCCGATGTTCCAGAACTGGGCTTTGAAAGCCAGTGCTAACCCCACTCCGCAGATGAGCAAAGGTATAGCTTTTACCGTGGTTTCAGAAAGGCCATAGAAGCTACCAAAGGAGCCTATGAAAATCTTCTTGTAGGCCTGGATGGGGTCAATCTTAGCTGCCCAAAGCACTAAGGCGATGGAGACCAGAGCCAAAAGCAAGGAGATTGTGTTAGTGACGAGCCTAAGCCACCCTGGGGCAAGGTAGCGCCTTTCCAAACGAACTTGAAGCCGCCACATTATCCTTCTCCTTGGTAGGGTTGATTTGTATTATCCATAAAAATGGCCACAAGTCAAAACCGACGCGATCTATCACGTAAAATGTTGCCGAGGCCACACGGTTCACTCAAATGATAATGTTACCGGAGGTCAATGATGGACATGGTAGAAGAGCGATACAAACCCTGCAGATGGTGGATATTGCCACCGGCTGGGTGGAACTGGTGGCCTTCCTTGGTAGGAGCTATCTTGTGATGCAAGATGCTTTTCTTTTCATCTTAGGCCCTGGGGGAGCGACGGCAAAAGGAGTAAGCGCAAAGTTAGGTGAATTTTCGGGAAATTTTAGCTTGAATGGGCCAATTTTTCCCTTCCCTTTTGCCTTATGGCCGAAATGTCAAATTGGGCCGTTTTGGCAAAACCGGCGCTGAAACGAGGAGGTCGGCGGAGCCTAAGGCCAGTGGGATTGGTTTGTTCAGTCCGAAAGGTAGGCTTTGAGTTCGTCCCCTTCCAGGGTTTCTTTCTCCATGAGCGCCTGGGCAAGGCGGTCCAGCTTATCACGGTGCTTCGTCAGGATTTCCTTCGCTCTCTCGTAAGCTTCCCGAATTATGCGCCTTACTTCCTCATCTATCTCTTGCGCTACTTTCTCGCTGTATTCCCTTTGCTCCCCTATTTCCTTGCCCAGAAAGACCAGCTCCTGCTTCTCCCCGAAGGTCATCGGGCCAAGCTTTTCGCTCATCCCATAGCGGGTAACCATGGCCCTTGCCAGTTTGGTAGCTTGTTCTAAATCGTTGGCTGCGCCGGTGGTGATATCGCCAAAGACTATTTCTTCGGCAGCTCGGCCCCCAAGAAGCCCCGCAAGTTCGTCCAAGAACTTGGATTTGCGGTGCAGGTAGCGGTCTTCCTCAGGAAGGGGCATGGTGTAGCCGAGGGCCATCCCCCTGGCTATTATGGAGATTTTGTGGACCGGGTCGCAGTTCGGCAGGAAGTGCATGACTAAGGCATGGCCTGCTTCGTGGTAGGCTATAATACGTTTTTCTTCCTCGCTTATTATGCGGCTCTTGCGCTCCGGCCCCGCTATAACCCTCTCAATCGCTTCCTGGAATTCTTTCATCCCAATGGCTTTTTTGTTGCGACGGGCGGCGAGGATTGCTGCCTCGTTCACCATGTTCTCTATATCGGCTCCAACGAAGCCGGGTGTTTCCCGCGCCAGGACGTCCAAATCCACGTCTTTATCCAAAGGTTTATTGCGCACGTGCACCTGGAGGATGGCTTTGCGTCCCTTGACGTCGGGCCTATCCAGAACTATGCGGCGGTCAAACCGGCCGGGCCTCAGCAGGGCAGGGTCAAGGATATCGGGCCTGTTGGTAGCAGCCATCACGATGACGTTTGTGTCGGTGTCAAAGCCGTCCATTTCCACCAGGATTTGGTTGAGGGTCTGTTCTCTCTCGTCGTGGGAGCCACCCAAGCCGGCTCCCCTGTATCGGCCCACAGCATCTATTTCGTCAATGAAGACTATGCAGGGGCTGTGGCGCTTGGCCTGGTCAAAAAGGTCTCTGACTCTGGCAGCCCCTACGCCAACGAACATTTCCACAAATTCGGAGCCGCTTATGGAGAAGAAGGGGACCCCGGCCTCGCCAGCTACGGCTTTAGCCAGGAGGGTTTTGCCTGTGCCCGGTGGGCCTACCAGAAGCACTCCTTTTGGAATCCTTGCCCCCAAAGCCGCAAACTTCTGGGGTTCGCGGAGGAATTCCACCACTTCCTTCAGCTCTTCTTTAGCCTCATCCACCCCGGCTACATCGTCAAAGGTCACGGTTGGCCTTTCGGTGGTAAAGAGCCTGGCCCTGCTTTTGCCGAAGGAGAAGGCTTGGTTGTTTGCCCCTTGGGCCTGGCGCATGAGGAGGTAAAAGAGGGCGGCCACAAAGACGAGGGGGAGGAGTCCTCCCAGGATGGTGACCCATTCGCCGATGCGGCTGCGTTTTTCTACAGCGATTTTGACTTGGGCCAGCTTCTCCGGAGGGACACCAAGGTTGGTGAGGGTTTCAGTTATGCTGACTCCAACTTCTTTGTAGGCTATGTAGTATCGTGAGCTTTCGGCTTTTTTGACTTTGACTTCCCCGTCCGATACTATTAACTCTTCCACTTGGCCGTCTTTTAGCCATTGGGCCACAGTGGAGAGGGGGACTTCGGTGTAGGTTTTGGGGGATGAGAACATGCTGAAGAGAAGCGCCCCTACCGCTATCAGTATCAAAAGGTAAATCAATTCGCTCCTGCCTGCACTTTTCCGCACCGCCTTCCTCCTACGAGTTTTCCAGGATTAATTATACCAGAAAAGTAGCGATTTTTGAAGCCGGTTTTGTTCCTTTTGCCATGGGGCTCCGCCCCCCTGCCCCCATTTGCCCACCCTCGTGGGCTTAGGGTTTGCCGGCGTTTTGGGTCCCACTCGTGGCGGGGCTGCTAATGTGGGCAACTCGCCCCTAACTTGAAAATTTTGGGGGCACATCCCCCAAACCCCCTGGGAGGGGGCTACGCCCCCTCCACCCCCGTTTGCCCACCCCCGTGGGCTGAGGGTTCGTCAGCGTTTTGGGTCCCACTCGTAGGCTTACCCGATAACCCTACAAAATTTTCCCCTTCCCTCGCAGGGAAGGGGGTCAGCGGCTGCACACCCTACGCACCTGCTTTAATCACGGGCAGTTGGCAGATGATGACCGGTGTAGTATAATTTAGGCAAAACGCTGAGGTGTGGTGAATGAAGGTCCCACTAATGAAGGAAATCTTCGGGGCTAATGACCAGGTGGCTTTGGAGAATAAGGCTTTGCTTGATTCAAATAAGGTCTTTTCCGTAAACATCATGGCCTCGCCCGGAGCCGGAAAAACAAGCTTTATCCTGGCAACGGTGGAACGCCTCCCCAAAAGTTTGAAGGTCGGGGTCGTTGAAGGGGATGTCGCTTCCAGCTTGGATGCCCAGACTATCGCCGCCCGGGGGTTACCCGTAGTCCAGATAAATACCGGTGGAGGTTGCCACCTGGATGCCCCCATGGTCCAATCGGCATTGAACCGCCTGCCTCTGGGAGAGATAAACTTGCTTTTTGTGGAAAACGTGGGGAACCTCGTCTGCCCCGCCTATTTCTCCCTCGGAACTCACCTCAACGTCACAATTGCCAGCATCCCCGAAGGCCACGATAAGCCCTACAAATACCCAGACATTTTCGCCATCGCCGATGCCATAGTCCTGAACAAGATTGACCTCTTGCCCCTGGTAGACTTTGACTTGGAGTATTTCCGGCGAGGAGTTTCCATGGTGAACCCCGAAGTCCCGCTCTTCCCAATTTCTTGCAAAACGGGGGAAGGGCTTGAGGAGTGGGTGAGGTGGCTTCTACTGAAGGTAAAGGACGCCTTCTCATAGAAATCAAGGGTGCCGTACAGGGGGTAGGATTCCGACCCTTCGTCTACAGGCTCGCTACCAGCCTCGGCCTATCCGGCTGGGTCGTGAACGATACCAGGGGGGTGCTGATTGAGGTAGAAGGGGAAAAGGCTTCCCTTGAGGAGTTCTTGAGGAGGTTGCCTGCCGAAAAGCCCCCAAGAGCGATAATCAACACCCTCAAATTTACTTGGCTTGAGCCCATAGGCTATACAAGCTTTGAAATCCGCCACAGCTTGGAAGAAGGCGAGAAGACCGTCCTGGTCCTGCCCGATATCGCTACTTGCCCCGATTGCCTGGCCGAAGTTTTCAACCCTGCCGACCGGCGTTACCGCTATCCTTTCACCAATTGCACCAATTGCGGCCCCCGCTTCAGCATAATCCTATCCTTGCCTTACGACCGGCCCAATACTTCCATGCGCATTTTCACCATGTGCCCGGATTGTGAAGAGGAGTACCATAACCCTTCCGACCGGCGCTTCCATGCTCAGCCCAATGCTTGCCCGGTGTGCGGACCTCATTTGGAGCTTTGGAATCCCAAAGGGGAGGTTTTGGCCACCGGGGATGAGGCTTTGCGTTCGGCAGCAGCTGCCTTAAGGGAGGGGAAAATATTGGCTGTGAAAGGGCTCGGAGGCTTCCACCTAATGGTTGATGCCCGCAATTCCGATGCTATCCGGCGCCTTCGGGAGAGGAAGCCTCGCCGGGATAAACCTTTCGCTCTGATGGTTCGGGATTTGGAGCAGGCTCGCCTCCTCTGCGAGCTAACCCCTGAGGCCGAGCTTTTCCTCACTTCACCTGAGGCCCCGATTGTCCTTTTGCCTCGCAAGCCGGGTGCACCAGTAGCCGAAGAAGTAGCTCCAGGAAACCCTTACTTGGGAATAATGCTCCCCTATACGCCACTGCACCACCTTCTCTTGAGGGAGATAGACTTCCCGGTAGTAGCTACGAGCGGTAATTTGACCGATGAGCCTATCTGCACCGATGAGAGGGAAGCCCTCAAGCGGCTGGGGCACATCGCTGAGCTTTTCTTAGTCCACAACCGGCCCATAGTGCGCCACGTTGATGACAGTGTGGCTTGGATAGTGCGGGGGAAGCCTCGCCTATTGCGGAGGGCAAGGGGCTTTGCCCCCTTGCCAGTCCTCCTCTCCAGACCAATCCCCTCCATCTTAGCGGTGGGGGCGCACCTCAAGAACACAATCGCCCTTAGCGTCGGCAACCAAGTCTTCATAAGCCAGCACATCGGGGATTTGGAGACCCAGGAGGCATTCCAAGCCTTTGAAAGGGTAATAGCCGATTTTCTCCGCCTCTATGAGGCAACCCCTGTTGCCATAGCCCATGACCTCCACCCAGATTATCTCTCAACCCTTTGGGCCCGCAATCACTCCGAAGTGCCTCTCATCCCGGTCCAGCACCACCACGCCCACTTGGCCTCCTGCCTTGCGGAGAACCAAGTGGACGGAGAAGCCTTAGGGGTTACGTGGGATGGCACCGGCTATGGGGTTGATGGGACGATATGGGGAGGGGAATTTCTCCTGGGGGATGCTTCTGGGTTCAAGCGCGTAGCGCACTTGCGTCCATTCCGCCTTCCGGGTGGGGAGGCAGCAGTAAAGGAACCCCTCCGCACGGCTTTCGCTTTGCTCTGGGAACTATATGGCCAAGAGGCCACCGCTATGGATGATTTGCCCCCAATTGCTTCAATCCCCGCTTCCGAACGTAAAATCTTGGCCAAGATGCTGGAAAGGGGCCTCAATTCCCCTGTAACCACCAGTGTCGGCCGCCTCTTTGACGCTGTATCGGCTTTGGCGGGGATATGCCAGAAAGTGAGCTTTGAGGGACAGGCCGCTATGGCCCTGGAGTTCGCTTTTGACCCCTCCTGCACGGATTCTTACCCGGTAGTTTTTGAGGAGAGAGATGGAGTCTTGGTTCTGGACTGGAGGCCAATCGTAGAAGGGGTAGTGGAAGATTGGAGGCGAGGGAGGGACCAAGGCATAATTTCGGCCCGCTTCCACAACGCTTTGGCGGAAAGCATAATCCAGGTAGCCTTAAGGGTGGGAAACGAAAGGGTTGCCCTTACCGGTGGTTGCTTCCAGAACCGAATCTTGACGGAAAAAACCGCCGTGCGCCTGGAGCAAGAAGGCTTCCAGGTCCTCCTCCACTCCCAAGTGCCGCCGAACGATGGTGGCATAAGCCTGGGGCAAGTAGTAGTGGCCGCTTGCAGGTTAAAAGAAAGCCCCCCGGCAGCCCTGCATTTGAGCTACCGGGAGGCCTCTCAGTAGGCAATCAGGCCTTTATTTGCGGCGAATTTTGAGGTTTCTCCCCCAGGACTTCACGGTGTAAAGGGGCAGCAGAAGCGTTCCGCCGATGTTTGCGGCTGCCCTCTGTACCCTCTTCAGCATGGACAAAGCTTTGGCCGGCTCTACTACGAAGAAGGGGATAGCCTCTGCCACACCCCACTTTACAGCGCAAGCACCCCAGGTAAGGCCAGCTCCGAAGCTCACCATGATTATGTTATCCCCATCCTTAATCCGGCCTTCCTCTATAGCTTCGCACAAGGCTACGGGGATTGAGGCCGCCGAGGTGTTCCCGTATCGGTCAAGGTTTATGTAGAACTTCTCCATAGGGATGCCAAGCTCTTTCGCTGCCGCTTGGATTATCCGGATGTTAGCCTGGTGAGGGATTATGAGGCTGACTTCATCGGGGAGGAGGCCTGAGGAAGCCATTATTTCCCTAACCGACTGCACCATGACCCTCACGGCGAACTTGAAGACCCTCGGCCCATCCATCCTTATGTAGTGAAGCTTGCGGTCCAGCACTTCTTGGGAGAATGGGTATTTGCTCCCGCCTCCGTAGGCGATGAGGGCATCGGCCTGGGAACCATCGGAGCCCAGGAGGAAGGAGATTACTCCGGTTGGGTAATCGCTGGGCTGGAGGACTACTGCTCCAGCAGCATCGCCAAAGAGCACGCAAGTATTGCGGTCGGTCCAATCAATAAATTTGGAGATGATTTCAGTTCCGATGACCAAAATGTTCCTGTAAGCTCCGGTGGCGATGAACTGAGTGGCGACGGCCAAGGCGTATAGGAAGCCAGTGCAACCGGCTCTCAAGTCAAAAGCGGGGACGTATTTTGCCCCCAGCATATCCTGGACAAGGCTGGCGGCCGCAGGCAGGTGGTAATCGGGGGAAGAAGTGGCTAAGATTATGAGGTCAAGGTCCTGGGGGGAGATGCCTGCCCGGCTTAAAGCCTGCTTAGCTGCCTCCACCGACATCGTGGATGCGGTCTCTTCCGGGGCAGCGATGCGCCTCTCCCTGATGCCAGTCCTTTCCAGAATCCATTCGTTGGATGTTTCCACCATCTTCTCCAGGTCAAAGTTTGTGAGCACTTTGGCCGGAGCGTATTTGCCCCACCCAGTTATCCTGGCGTACTTCATACCCACCACCTCCTTTTTAAGGGAAAACCCCATTCCTTAGCCGAGGTTTCACCGCCGCATCCCCAAGAGGATGGAGAGGAAGAGCCAGATTCCGAGGAAAGCGGAGAGCACGAATACGAAGGCTAATAGCCACATCCCCCACCTTGCCTGGCTTATGACCGGCCAAGCGGCAATCATAACGGCCGAGGAGATGATGAAGGCGGCCAGGAGGATGCTCAAGGCCAGGCGGTTAGTGCCCTCCCGGAAGCGGCGCCCGAGCTCCCCTGCCTCTTTAATGCCAACGCTTAGCCTCAAATCCCCCCTTTCCGCTTGCTCTATGAGGGCTGGGAGGCGGCGTGGAATGGCTTCAAAGAAATCGGTCCAGAAGACGAATTCCCGCAAGAACCTTTCCCCAAAGGTTGCCGGTGAAAACATCTGGATTATGAACCGCCGGATGTAAGGCTTGCTCACGGCGAAGATGTCAAAATCGGGGTCAAGCTTAAGCCCAACCCCTTCCATCATCCCCAAGGTTTTGCCCAGAAGCCAGAACCGGGAAGGGAGGCGCAGGTTGTAGCGGTAGCTCAAGGGCGTGACATCTTCCATAAGCTCGGTGGCTCGGAGGTACTTTAGGGGCACGCCAAAGTATTTCCCCAAAAGCCTGGAAATATCGCGAGCCAAGGCCGTTCTATCTATCCCCGGCCTTGCTGCCCCCATGTTTATGAGCTGTTCCACAACCCCTTCCGCATCCATCCTCACGGCAAAAATGTAGAGGCGGATAAGGTCCTCCTTATCCTGGCGGCTCAAGTATCCCACCATACCGAAGTCCATTGCCCCTATGACCCCACCTTCCAGCACGAAAAAGTTTCCCGGATGGGGATCGGCATGGAAGAATCCGTCCACCAGCACCTCTTTGATTATTATCCGTGCCGCATTTAGAGCGATGGTATGGCGGTCAATCCCGGCAGCATCAATGGCTTCAACGTCGTCAATCTTTATCCCCTCAAGCCTTTCCATAACCAAGACCTTGGGGGTGGTGTAATCCCAGTAGATTTTGGGGATGTAGAGGAAGGGCTCATCGCGGAAATTCTCGCGGAAGCGCTCGGCGTTCAGGCCTTCCCGGATGTAATTAAGCTCGTTCCTGAGGGTGAAGGAGAATTCGTCCACGATTTCCACAGGGTCGTAAAATTCCCTCAATGGGGTCTGGCGGGCGATGTAGGCCAGCTCGCTTAGGATTTCCAAGTCTTTCTCAATTATAGCCTCAATTCCAGGCCGCTGGACTTTAACCACGACTTTTTCCCCAGAAGGGAGCGTTGCTTTATGGACTTGCGCTAAGGAAGCGGCGGCAATGGGTTCGGGGTCAAAGGAGGCGAAAACCTTGCTTATGGAGGTCCTAAGCTCCTCCTCCACAAGGGCCTGAACCCTTTCCCAAGGGGATGGAGGGACCGTATCTTGAAGCTTGGCCAACTCCCTTATGTAGGCCGGCGGCAGAAGGTCGGGGCGGGTACTCAAGATTTGGCCGAACTTGATGAAAGTTGGGCCCAGCTCCTCTAAGGCCATCCTGAGCCTCTGGGGGGCACCGAGCCTGGCCACTTCTTCGGTGTGGAAGCGCTTGGGGAAAGGAAGGACTCTACCTGCTCCTACTCGCTCAAAAAGCTCATCCACTCCGTATTTTACCAAGATGCCAACAATTTCCCGGTATCGGCCGAGGTGGGCATAAGTTCGGAAGAAGGGGAACAAATTCACCTCCCTCTGAGGAGGCGAGGCCTTAGGAGTTTCCGCAAGGCGGGGATTTTTTCCTTGGTCTCCTTATACCCGGCTTCTATAATCTCCGGAGCTTTGTGGAAGCCCCAGAGGAGGGAGACATCACCGTTGACCGGAGGGCAGAGCAAGAGGTCGGGAGAAGCCTCTTCAAGTTTGCTCTCCCGAATCTTCTTAGCCATGACTTCCACCGTCCTCCAGAGGACGGAGAAGACGGGAGGGGTTCTGTTGGATATTATCGGGGACTTTTCCTCCTCTACCCCCACATCCACGGCTACAACCACATCGGCTCCCATGCGTCGGACCACATCGGCCGGGAGGTGGTTGAGGATTCCTCCGTCTACCAGGACTTTATCCCCCAGGGTATATGGGGCAAAGAGGCCGGGGACAGAGACCGTAGCCCTTATCGCATCCACAATCCTACCTTCCCTTATGACCACCTCCTCCCCGCTGACCAGGTCCACGGCCACTAAGGCCAAGGGGATGCGTGTATCGTTGAAGGTAGCATTGCCGAACTTTTCCTCAAAGTAATCCATGAACTTTTTCCCCTCAAACAGGCCCTTCCAGGGGAGGGAAAAGTCCACCAAAAGGCTGGCCATGGAGGTAAATTTCCCCATTCTAAGAGCTTCAGCCTCTATCTGGGCGGGCGTGTAACCCAAAGCATAGGCTGCGGCGATGAAGCCGCCCATGCTTGTTCCGGCAATGAAGTCAATTTTTATGCCTTCTTCTTCAAGGGCTTTAAGCACTCCTATGTGAGCTAACCCTCTTGCTCCGCCTCCGCTCAGAGCTAACCCCAAAGTTGGCTTTAACTTAAACCTCATACCGGCATTGCCCTATCGTCAAATTCTACCCCCATAACCCCAGGGGTTTCCTTGGCCACTTGGCAGAGGATTTCCTTGGCTTCCTGGGGGACTTTCCCCTTAAGCCTGACTTGCCCCCTTATCACCTGAACCCTTACCGAGCTGGCCCAAGCTTTGGTCTGGGGGTTGGAAGCGATCCTCTTGGCTACTTCTTCCTCAAGCTGGCAATCTACCAAGAGGCTATTAACCACCTCTTTGACTCCAGGGACGCTCCAGGCAATCCTTGAGGCCATCTCCTTCATGACCGAGGAGCGGACTGCCCCTTTTAGCTCAACTCGGCCGTCCTTAACCTCCACGGAAATTGGGCAATGGCTTTCCCTAAGAGGAGCGTAAGAGAAAAGAGCCTCCTCTACTAAGAGCCGGATTTCATCGTTCATGGCTCCCCTCCGAAGGAGTTTTTGGCTTTATTTTGGACTCTCAGCCTTCTTGAGCTTCTTGCTCAGCTCCTCTATATCGGCTTTAGTAGCCAAGCCCAGTTCGGAGAAGGCCTTCTGGAGTTCTTCCCGGACTACTTTGCGGATTTCTTCCCGCTGCTTTTCTCCTTTGGAGATTAGCTCTTTGCGGTACTCCTCGCCTTTTTTGGCCACCTCGTCCAGCTTTTCCCGGGCCAAGGCTACAAGCCCCAGGCCTATGAGTAAGCTTTTCTCTACGGCCTCCCTAAACTCCTTCATCTTTCACCTCCTGAGATAAAATTTGCAAGAATTCCTTGGCAAAATCGGCCAAGGCTTGGTAAGCCTCATCCTTAAGGCCGGCCACGGATTTTTGTATCACCTCAGGCGATACACCGGCGGCCAAGGCCACCCCCACCACAAAGCCGGCGATGGCTCCTGGTGAGGGCATCGCCCTAAGGAGCGATTGGATTTCCGCTACCTGCCCCTTTTTTACTGCCCGGAGCAAAGCCGAAATAGCGATAGCGGTGAGGCCGGCCATTAAGAGCAAGGGGGAAGGATTTTCGGGGAGTTCCCGGAGAAATTCCTCCCTCAGCTCTTCGGGGCTGGAATCCCTGGCTTTCTCCACGAGCCTGGCCAGGAAAGAGTGCACTTCTTCCCACTCCTTCCCCAAGCTCTTCAAGTCCAAGGTCTGAGTAGAAGGGAAGAACCTTACCGCATAGCGGCCGGGCCCTTTCCTGGGATGATATTCCCTGCGGACAAGGCCGAGCTTCTCCAGGGCACAAAGCATTTCGTAAGCTGTAACCTTAGCTATTCCCAGCTTTTTAGCCACGAAGGAATAGTGGAGGGAACCCTGGCCCTCCTGGTATAGCTCCAAGAATTTTCCCAAGAAATCCTTCTGCCTTGGGGTAAGCTTCAAAGGCATAGTTTTCCTCCGAAAGAACCGAAAATATTATACCGTGCAAATTCGCCCTTGTCAAATCGGCCAAGTATGGGGGTGGGCAAAAGGGTCACAAAGGGGCGAAGCCCCCATGGCGGGGGGCGTGGGGGGTGTCCCCCCACAAAACCTTAAAAGGGGGCGAGCAGCCCACTCTTGACAACCCGCCACGAGTGGGACCCAAGGCGCTGGCAAACCCTGAGCCAACGGGGGTGGGAAAGGGGGTGGAGGGGGCGCAGCCCCCTCCCAGGGGGCTTGGGGGATGTGCCCCCAAAATTTTTAAAGAAGGGGAGAGCAGCCAACCCCTGCAAACCTGCCACGAGTGGGGCTCAAAACGCTGCAGGCCCTCAGCCCACGGGGGTGGGAAAAGGGGGGAGGAGGGGGCGAAGCCCCTGGCAGTATGCCCAACTAAACCACTACGAGCAAAAACGCTTCCGATAACGCTTGCCGCATGCCATAAAGCATAGCCCACTTCCTTAGTAAAACCCCTTGACCTCTGTGGCAGGCAAGGATATAATTAGGGCCGGTTAAAGGGATTTCTCCTATCGCATTTAAAATGGGAGGCAATCATGGTTGAGATACGCATACACGGCCGCGGAGGCCAAGGAGCAGTTGTGGCTTCGGAAGTCTTGGTAACCGCCGCTTTCCTGGAAGGAAAATTCGTCCAGTCTTTCCCCCTCTTCGGCGTAGAAAGAAGAGGAGCCCCCGTTATGGCTTTCGCCCGGATATCGGATAAGCCTATCCGGGCCCGTTACTCAATCTACAACCCTGACCACATCATAGTACTGGACCCAACCCTCATAGAAGCCGTAAACGTTACCGAAGGCCTCAAACCAGGGGGGTGGGTGCTGATAAATTCTCCTCACCCCCCTTCTTTTTTCCAGCCCTCTCTCCCCGGCTACCGAGTGGCTACTGTGAACGCCAGCTCTATCGCTGTAGCTCATCGCTTAGGAACTTCTACTGCTCCCATCGTTAATACCGCCATCTTGGGCGCTTTCTCCCGGATAACCGGCATCGTCAGCCTTGATTCGCTGGCCCAAGCGATAAGGAAAGCTGTGCCTTTTAAACCCGAGGACAACGTCGCCGCAGCCCAGGAAGCTTTTGAGAAAGTAATCTTCTAAGGGAGGTCCCAATGGCTCAGAAAGGCAAAGTCATAACCTTCCGCAACGTCAAAGAAGTGCCTCCGGTCCCGGTCTCTTTGGCCGATACCCTCTACAATAAGACAGGTGGGTGGCGCTACCTCCGGCCGGTTTATGAGGACAAAAGGGCTCCGTGCACCTTCAATTGCCCTTCCGGGGAGGACATACCCGTATACCTGGGCTTGATCGCACAAGGGAGGTTCCTTGAAGCCTGGGAAGTGATACGCTTTGAAAACCCGTTCCCGGCCGTCACAGGCCGGGTTTGCCCTCACCCTTGCGAGAGTGAATGCAACCGCAATTACTACGGTGGAGCAATCTCCATCCACCGTTTGGAGCGCTTTGTAGCCGACATCGTGGAGGAGAAAGCGCCGAAGGTTACTTCCAAACCTGAAGGCCCCAAAATTGCGGTCATTGGCTCAGGCCCGGCCGGCCTATCCTGCGCTTACCATTTGGCCCGCAAAGGCTACAGAGTTACAGTCTTTGAAGCCTTGCCCGAACCCGGAGGCTTAATGCGCTACGGCATACCCAACTACCGCCTCCCCAAGGAAGTCCTGATGCGAGAAATCGCCTTCATTGAAGCCTTGGGGGTGGAAATACGCACTGGCATGAAGCTGGGAGGAAACCTCTCCTGGGGCGAGCTTCGGGATTATGCTGCAATTTTCTTAGCCGTAGGCTTCTCCAAGAACCGGGGACTTGAAGTGCCAGGCGAAAATTCCGAAGGGGTCATATCGGCCCTGGAATTCCTCAAAACCCTCAACCTTGAAGGGCCTGGTGCTCTGAAAGCTTTGGCTGGGAAGAAAGTGGCCGTGATTGGCGGGGGGAACTCGGCTATGGATGCGGCCCGCTCCGCCCTGCGCCTCGGAGCCGATGTGACCATCTACTACCGCCGGACCAGGGAGGAAATGCCGGCCATCCCGGCCGAGATAGAAGAGGCCGAAGAGGAAGGAATCCGGATGGAATTCCTCACCGCCCCAGTGGAGATAATCTCCTCCAACGGCCGAGCCTCAGGAGTGCGCTTCATCAAGATGCGCCTGGGCGAGCCCGATTCCTCCGGTCGCCCCCGCCCCTTCCCCATCCCTGGCTCTGAATACACCGTTGACGTGGATTACGTAATCCCAGCCATAGGCCAAGAGGCTGACCTAAGTTTCCTGGACGGAATTGAGGAGCTTAAAGTAGAGAGAGGCCGGATAAAGACCGAGCTTTCCACCTTGGCTGGCCCTCGCATCTTCGCCGGCGGAGACATCGCTACCGGATTCGGCACAGTGACCCATGCCATAGGTTCAGGTAAAAGGGCAGCTTTGGCTATAGACCGGTTCTTGAGAGGGGAAGCCTTGGAAGGATTCCCTCCACTGGAAAGGAACGTTTACGCCGTCCTGAGGCCTGTTTCCGAAACAGTTGTGCGCTTTGAAGACCTCAACCTCGCCTACTACCGCTGGGAAGAGCCCCTGCCTCCGAAGCTCATCCCGATTGAAAAGCGGCGCACTTCCTTTGAGGAAGTAAACCTCGGCCTTGATGTGGATGAAGCCATCAAGGAAGCCAAGAGGTGCTTCGCCTGCGGGACATGCGTCATGTGCGATAACTGCCTAACCTTCTGCCCCGACCGAGCCATAAGCCGTAAAGGGGATGAAGCCTTCGGGTACGAGATAGATTACGATTACTGCAAGGGCTGTGGAGTATGCGTGAGCGAATGCCCTCGCAATGCCCTGTCGCTCAAAGAAGAGTTTGGCTTTATGAAAGGAGAAACCCAGTAAGCGTCATTGCTTTGCCCCAAAGGGGGTTGGCAATGACATATTAACCTATGGAGGCTGGAAATGAAAGAGGTCATGACGGGGAACAAAGCCGTAGCCTACGGCGCCAAACTCTCAAGAGTCCAAGTAATAGCCGCTTACCCCATAACCCCTCAGACAACAATCATTGAATACTTGGCCGATTTCTGTGCCCGAGGGGAGCTCAAGGCGGAGTTCATAAAAGTGGAATCGGAGCACTCGGCTCTGGCGGCGTGTGTTGGAGCATCAGCTACAGGGGCAAGGGCCTTTACGGCCACTTCCGGCCAAGGCCTCCTCCTCATGCACGAAATAATCCACTGGGCAGCAGGAGCTCGCCTCCCAATAGTCCTGGCCAACGTCAACAGAGCCGTCGCTCCCGGCTGGAGCATATGGACCGAGCAGAATGATTCCCTCGCCCAGCGGGATACAGGTTGGATGCAGTTCTACGTAGAAAGCAACCAGGAGGCTTTGGACACCGTAATCCAAGCCTACAAGACAGCCGAGAAAGTTTCCCTACCGGCCATGGTTGTGCTGGATGCCTTCGTCCTCTCCCACACTTCCGAAATCGTAGACGTGCCGCCTCAGGAGATGGTGGATGAGTATATTCCGCCCTACCAACCTCAATACAAGCTGGATGTTAATGACCCCAGAGCTTTCGGGGGGCTTGTCTTCCCAGCTGACTGGACCGAGCTGCGCTACAAAATCCAGGAAGCCCACCAGCAGGCAATTGAAGTGGCCAAAGAAGCCGACAGGGAATACGGCGAGCTCTTCGGCCGGTCTTATGGCCTATTGGAAAAATACCCCCAGGACGAAGCCGAGGTAATCCTGGTGACCTCCGGAACCGTGACCAGCACAGCCCGCGATGTCATTGACCAATGGAGGGAGCAAGGCCGGAAGGTAAGCTTGCTCAAGGTCAGGCTATTCCGGCCTTTCCCGGTCCAAGAATTGCGCAAAGCGCTTGAAGGAGCCGAGAAAGTAGCGGTGATTGACCGCAATATTTCCTTTGGGCATGGCGGGATTTTCGCCCAGGAGATAAAATCGGCCCTCTACAATAGCCCCCACCGCCCGGTCCTCTTCTCCTTCATAGCCGGGCTTGGAGGCAGGGATGTAACTCCGGCAACCGTGGAGAAGGTGCTCAACTACACCCTTTCCCACGATTACCCGGAGGAAGAAACAATCTGGATTGACCTTAAAAGGTAAGGAGGAAGGAAATGGAAGCTTACCCTCGCCCGAGGTTGGAACCAAACTACAGATTGCCGGAAGAGGAGCTCCTCAAGCCGGGGCACTTGGCCTGTCCCGGCTGTGGGGCCGCTTTAGCCATGCGCCTTGCCCTCAAAGCTTTGGGGAAGAACACCATCGTGGTTATACCGGCCTGCTGCTGGTCAATAATAGCCGGCCCATTCCCCTACTCATCCTTGGATGTCCCCCTCTTCCACACTGCCTTTGAGACAGCTGGCTCCCTTTCCTCCGGAGTTTCGGCCGCCCTTAAAGTCTTGGGCAAGGAGGATGTGACCGTAATGGCCTGGGCTGGCGATGGTGGAACATTTGACATCGGTTTCCAGGCCTTATCCGGAGCCGCCGAACGCAACGAGAACTTCATCTACGTCTGCTACGATAACGAAGCCTACATGAACACCGGAATCCAGCGCTCCTCCGCCACCCCCTGGCTCGCCTGGACCACAACCACCCCAGCCGATAGGCCGAAGGAAGAACCCAAGAAGGACATCATAGCCATAATGGCTGCCCACCGCATCCCCTACGCCGCTACGGCCACCGTGGGCTATCCGGATGACTTGGTGATGAAGTTCCGCAAAGCCAAAAGCATAAAAGGCACAAAGTTCATCCACATCTTCTCCCCTTGCCCTCCAGGATGGCGGGCAGAATCAAAAGATTCAATTAAGCTCACCCGCCTCGCCGTCCAGAGCAAAGTCTTCCCCCTCTTAGAAGTAGAGCATGGGGAAAAGTGGCGGATTACCGTCTGGCCCGAAAAATTCGTCCCCGTAAAGGAATACCTTGAGCTGCAAGGGCGATTCCGCCACCTCACAGAAGAGCAAATTGAGATGATACAGCGCAATGTTGATGAAGCCTGGGAAAGACTCCTGAAGCTTGCAGGGGAAAAGCCATGCGCATAGGAAATGTTGAAGTCTACATCGTGAGCGATGGCTCTTTCCGGATGGACGGAGGGGCCGTCTTCGGGCTTGTGCCCAAAGTCCTCTGGGAGAAAATCATAACCCCTGATGAACTGAACCGCGTCCCGATGAGCCTGAACTGCCTGCTCATAATCTCCCAGGGAAAACGCATCTTGGTAGACACCGGAATGGGCGATAAGCTCAGCCCAAAAGAGAGGGAAATCTTTGCCCTGTACGAGGGAAGGAGGCTTATCAAGAGCCTGGAGAAAATCGGCTTCTCCCCAGAGGACATTGACATCGTGATAAACACCCACCTCCATTCGGACCACTGCGGAGGAAACACTTTGGCTTTGGAAGGGGAAATAGTCCCGGCATTCCCCAAGGCTGAATATTGGATTCAGAGGCTTGAGTGGGCCGATGCCGCTTTCCCCAACGAGCGCACCCGTGCCACTTACCTCGCTCAAAACTTCATGCCCCTTTGGGAAAGGGGGAAAGTGCGGCTCCTCTACGGAGATACAAGGGTAACTTCGGAAGTCCGGTGCATCGTAACCCGAGGCCATACCAGGGCCCATCAGAGCATCCTCATAGAAAGCCAGGGGGAAAAAGCCATGTTCCTTGGCGACTTGGCCCCCTGGGCCATAAACATGGAAAGGTTAGCCTGGATACCGGCCTTTGACGTAGAGCCTCTGGAGACCATAGAGACAAGGCGCAAGGTACAGCAATGGGCTGTGGAAGAAGGGGCCATCCTCTTCTTTGAACATGACCCCTTCTTCCCCGCCGGGCGGCTCGCCGAAGAAAATGGCCGCTATGTAGTTAAACCAGTGGAATTTTAAGGAGGGGAGCCATGAAGCTCAAGGGTAAGCGAATAGCCATACTGGCCGAAGACATCTACGAGGACCTGGAACTTTGGTATCCCCTCCTCCGGATGAAAGAGGAAGGGGCTGAAGTCAAGGTTATCGGAACTGGCTCCGCTAACCAATACACAGGCAAACACGGCCTCCCTGTCCAGGTAGACCTTTCCGCCGACCAGGTCCGAGCCGATGACTTTGATGCTGTAATCATCCCAGGAGGCTATGCCCCCGACAGGATGCGCCGATATGAAGCCCTCCTCCGCTTCGTGCGAGAAGCATTTGAGAAGGGGAAAGTGGTGGCCTCCATATGCCACGGCCCTTGGGTTTTGGTTTCGGCTGGGGTACTCAAAGGGCGCACAGCAACCTGCTTCTTCGCCATAAAAGATGACGTCATAAACGCCGGCGCAAAATACGTGGACCAGGAAGTGGTCAGAGACGGCAACCTGATTACTTCCAGGATGCCGGCGGACCTCCCGGCCTTCTGCCGGGAAATAATCAAAGCCTTGAGCGAGGGGTAACGAGGGAAGTTGGCCAAGCCTTTAATCCTCCTGACCAATGACGATGGCTTTTATTCCCTTGGCCTTAAGGCCGCCGCCGAAGCCTTGGTAGACCTTGGGGAATTGGTGATAGTTGCCCCCAAGGAGCAGCAGACGGGGACAGGCCGTTCCCTCTCCCCTCAGCACGATGGCTCACTTTACCGTGAAGAATTTTCGGTTAAAGGGCGGCCTATCCCCGCCTTTTCCCTGTTCGGTTCCCCGGCCCAGGCTGTGCTTCACGGTGCTTTGGAAATCTGCCCCCGCCTTCCGGATTTAGTAGTGGCCGGGATAAACTATGGGGAGAACTTGGGCACAGTTATAACCTTATCGGGCACCATAGGGGCGGCCCTTGAAGCCGCTAACCTGGGGATAAAAGCCCTGGCCGTATCCCTCAAGGTTCCAAAAGAGTACCACTTGAACCCCTTTCTGGAAGTGGACTTCACCGCTGCAGCCCATTTCACCAAGCTTTTTGCCCGGATAATGCTCAACATGCCTCGTCTCCCCGATGTTGACATCCTCAAAGTGGACATCCCCGAAGGGGCAACGCCGGATACCCCCTGGCGGGTCACAAGGCTTTCCCGCCAGCGCCACCATTATCCTAAGCCACGCCCACGCCGTTCCCTGGAAGACAAAGCCCGCATGGATTATGAAATCCGCTTTGACCTGGCCACCCTTGAGCCCGACTCGGACATCTATGCCGTAGAAGTTGACAAAGTGGTCTCGGTTACTCCTCTGAGCTTGGACCTTACCTCCAGAATCGCATTGCCAGAGCTTCAGTCCATTATGGTAAAAGTTGGAGGGTTAAAGTGAGCGACGCTTTCATTCTGGCCAAACTCTTGGTCATACTCGGCTTGATGCTATACTTTCTGTTCCGTCAGTGGGACGTAGGGCTTGTTATTTTCTCCGGAGCTTTGGCATTGGGTGCTCTATCGGGTAGGCCTCTTCCCGAATGGGGCAGCGCCTTCATCCGAGAGGTCACTTCACGCAGCACTTTGGAGCTTCTGGGAGCAGTCCTGTTCATCACTACAATGGTTGAACTTCTGAAGGAAGTGGGGAGCTTGGATAAGCTCGTAAAATCCCTAAGCGTTCTTTTGCCCGACCGCCGCTTGAGCATACCAATACCACCGGCCATTCTCGGCCTCTTGCCGATGCCGGGAGGTGCCCTCCTTTCGGCTCCGATGGTGGATACTGCAACCAAGGATTTGCCCCTGAGCAATGAGGATAAAGCCTTCTTCAACTACTGGTTCCGCCACCTTTGGGAATACATCGTCCCCCTGTTCCCGGCCGTCCTCATTGCCTCTTCCATAACGGGAATCCCAGTAAGGACCCTGCTTATAGCCCAGGCCCCCTTCACCGCCGGCGCCATCTTGGCCGGAACCTTGGTCCTAATGAAGCGACTCCCCCACAGGCTTACGGTTGTTAACTCCGCACAGGATAGAAAGCTGGCTTGGAAAGATTTAGGGGTTGCTCTTTGGCCTGTCGCTTTGGTAATAATTGGGACGATTGGCTTAGGCATAAACCTTCTTCTCCTCCTCGTCCTGGCGATAGTGCTCATTACCATCGTGCATAGGCCGAGCGTGGAGAAGGTGAAAAGGGCCTTCAAAGGGGGCTTCTCCCTCAGGAACATTCTCCTCATCCTGGGGATAATGGGGTTCAAGAGGATGGTGGAGATAGCCGGTGCTGCTCCTGCCGTCTATAGGACATTGGTCGCTTTGCATTGCCCGCCTCCGTTCATGGTATTCATAGTCCCGATGAGCGCTGGCGTTTTGACTGGGGTAACGGGTGCGGCCATCGGGATTACTTTCCCCCTCTTAAGCCCGTTTCTGATGGGGAGTGCTCCCCATCTGAACATGGTAGCCTTTGCCTTTGGGGCCTCTTTCATCGGCGTTCTCCTCTCACCATTTCACGTTTGCCTTGTCCTAACCAGGGAATACTTCCAAGCCAAGTGGGGACCTATTTACCGCCTCCTTCTGCCTTCAACCGCTCTTATTGCCATTATCGCTTTTCTGGTTTATACTTTCATGCCGAGGTAAGCCGGCAAAGCAAGGCCAGGCCTTTCTGTGAAAGGCGGAGATGAAGAAGGAAGTGAAGAACTGGCTTGATTCGGCCGATTATGACCTTGAAACCGCCGAATACATGTTCAAGACCGGCAGGTATATCTACACCATCTTTATGTGCCATCTGGCTTTGGAGAAAGTGCTAAAAGCTAAGGTTGAAGATGTCACAGGAAAAACGCCACCTAAGACCCATGATTTAGAATACCTTGTAGGGCTTGCCAAATTATCTCTGGATGAAGATATGGAAAGGTTTATAGCGGAACTCAGCAACTTGAGCGTGGTTACAAGATATCCAACGGACTTCCAAAGGATGCTCAAGGATTTCTCGCGAGAAAGGGCAGAATCCGTTTTGAAGAAAACAAAGGAGGTCTTTCAATGGATCAAGAAATCGATCGTGTAATAAAGCAATATAAACAGCGGCTTGAGGCTTCGGGGATTAGGGTTAAAAAGATAATCCTTTACGGTTCTCACGCTCAGGGGGAAGCTAAGGAGGATAGCGACATAGACCTGGTTGTTATCTCCGAGAACTTCAAAGATATGGACCTCTGGGAAAGGTTATCCCTTCTGGGATATGCTCGGATAGGGATAAGAAAGCCGATGGAGATATTGGGATTTACCGAGGAAGAGTTTGCCGAAAAGGAGAAAGGCACATTCGTCGGCGACGAGATTAAGGCCAAAGGGGTGGAAATCCTATTTGTGGAGTAGAAACATGGGGAAGATTTTGAAGCTTTTGCAGAGGATACGCCAAATCCACGCTTTAGAGCATGCCACCATCCATATCCTCAGCTGGCGCTACCCTCAAACCCGAATTGTGGGCCGCAGCACCGATTCGGGCTTTTACATTTACGGCGATGTGGAAACGGAAGCGCTGGCAGCAGCGGCAAGTGAAGCTTTAGCCCGCCTCCAAAGGGGGGAGAAAGAGCTGGCCATCCACCCCCAGTGCGGGACGAACTTGGCCACGGCCGGAGTATTAGCAGGCCTTTCGGCCTTCTTGGCCCTTGTAGGGAGGCCCCGCAAGCGCTGGACCCGCCTCCCCGAGGCTATAACCTTAGCCACTTTGGCCGTGCTCCTCTCCCAGCCCCTCGGGCTCTTGGTCCAGCGCTACATAACCACATCCCCCCAAGTTTCCGACATCACCATAAAGGAGATAAAGCGCTTTGACCTTGGAACGGTGAGGGTCCACAAAGTGGAGGTATGCTCTACGTAATTCACGGGGAAGAGGAATTCCTTAGAAGCCAAGCCATTAGAAAACTCAGGGAGCGCCTCGGCTCTCCCCCTCTATCGGACATGAACTTTACCCAGCTTGATGGGAAGAAGGTCCAGCCTGAGGAGCTGAAGGAGGCTTGCCAGACTTTGCCTTTCATGCTCCCCACAAGGATGGTCTTAGTGAGGGGGCTCCTGAGCAAGGTGGGGAAGAGGGGCAAAGAATGGAGTGATTTTCTGGCCGATTTCCTCCCCCGCCTCCCCGCTACTACAATTCTGGTCCTGGAAGAGGAGGGGACCATAGAAGAGGAACACCCACTCTATCCTCTCCTGAACGAGCTTGAAAAGAACGGTAAAGCCAAACTCCTAAGCTTTGAGAGGCTCCGAGGGGAGAAGCTCAGGCAGTGGATTAAGGAGCGAGCTAAGGAGAAGGGGGTAGAGATAACCCAAGAAGCGGCTGAAGAGCTGGCCTTTTACGTGGGAGAAGAGTTACGGATTTTAGACACGGAACTGGATAAGCTTGCCCTCTACGTGGATAGGGCTCGCCCCATAGTTCCGGAGGATGTGAGGGCCGTAGTCCCTTACGCTCGTGAAGCCAGCATCTTCTCTTTAACCGATGCCCTCGGAAGGAGAGACGCAGCGACGGCCCTGGAGGTACTGCGCACTTTGCTGGACCAAGGCGAGCCAATCTTGGGCATAATAGGCATGCTTGGGAAACACATCCGGCTTTTACTGCTGGTCAAGCTCCTCATGGCCAAAGGCTACTCATCGCGGGAGATAGCCCAGAGGCTTGGGACTTTACCCTTTGTGGTGGATAAAGCCATACGCCAAAGTGTCAATTTCACGGTGGATTACCTGAAAAAGGCTTATGAGGGGCTTTTGGAATTGGATGTAGCCCTGAAAACGGGCAGAGCGGAAGGGCCCTTAGCCATTGAACTTTTGGTCACAACCTTGACCTCTTAGGCCGGATAGCGGAGGGACCGGATGGCCTTCTGGGTGGGGACTTCAGGCTGGGTTTACCCTCACTGGAAAGGGGTATTCTACCCGGCGAATCTACCCGCAAGGGATTGGCTGGCCTTCTACTCCTCCCGCTTCCGAACGGTTGAGGTCAACAACAGCTTCTACCGTCTGCCGAGCGAAAGCACATTCGTAAGCTGGGCTCAAGCCACACCCCAGGATTTCCTCTTCTCTGTAAAGGCAAGCCGCTTTATAACCCACGTCAAAAAGCTGAACGTAACCTCTGAGCCGGTGAAGGCATTCCTGGATAGGGCGAGGCTTTTGGGTCCGAAGCTTGGCCCAATCCTCTTCCAGTTGCCCCCGGGGTGGTCCTGCAATGTCCAGAGGCTTGAGGCCTTCCTTGACCTCTTGCCTGCCGATTTGCCCTTTGTCTTTGAATTCAGGGATGAAAGCTGGTTCAACGAAAGGGTTTATGCTCTTCTGGAGAGGAAAGGAGTGGCCTTATGTCTAATAAGCCTGCCTGGTTTCCTCTGTCCGGTAAAAGTCACAGCTCCTTTCGTCTACATCCGGATGCACGGGAGTGGCACAGTTTACGGAGGGCTTTACGGGCCGGAGGAGCTTAGCTACTGGGCCCGTTTGGCCAAAAACTTCCTCCGAGACGGCTTTGACCTCTACGTTTACTTCAACAACGATGCTTTTGGTTTTGCCGTAAGGAATGCTGCAGAATTCATAGAAATGCTTGCTTAAACTTTGGCGAGTCCGCCTCGTCCCATTTGCCCACCCAGTTTGTTCACGGGCGATGTAGGAATTTTCCCATCGGCGCAAGTGCTCTATCCAGTTGCCCTTTTACCCCTTGCATGCTAAAATTAATCACAAAACCCAACCCCATTCAGAGGGATGGCCGTGCAGGTCCTTAAAGAGCGAATCCTTAAAGAAGGAAAAAACCTCGGAGGAGGAATCCTCAAAGTAGATAGCTTCATAAACCACCAGGTTGACCCCCAATTCATGATGGAAGTGGGACGTGAGCTGGCGCGTCGCTTCGCCCACTTGGAAATCACCAAGGTCTTAACGGCTGAAATCTCCGGAATCGCTCCCGCCCTCACAACCGCCCTGGCCTTGGGAGTCCCTTTGGTCTACGCCCGTAAAACCCGACCAATAACAATGGTGGACGGAGCTTACCGAGAGGTGGCCCCATCCCACACCAAAGGCAAAATGGTGGAACTTATGGTCTCGGTAGAATTCCTCAAACCCGGGGACAAAGTGCTCATCGTGGACGATTTCTTGGCTACAGGCCAGACTATAGACGCCTTAGCCCGCATTGTAAAAATGAGCGGCGCCACCTTAGTCGGCATAGGCACCGTGATTGAAAAGACTTTTGAGGGGGGAAGGGAGCGCCTCCAATACCTCAATGTCCCTATTGAATCCCTCGTAAAGATAACCGATATGGCCGATGGGAGGATAGTCTTCGGGGAATGAGATGGAAAGTTGACCTCCACCTCCACACTCGCTTCTCGGATGATGGCCTCTGTTCACCAGCCCAAGTGGTTAAAATAAGCCGGGCTAAAGGCCTCTCAAAAGTAGCGATAACCGACCATAACTCCATAGCCGGGGCTTTGGAAGCCAGCAAGCTTGCCCCCGACCTGGTTATAGTCGGGGAAGAAATAAGGACAAAACGGGGTGAACTATTGGCCCTCTTCCTCAAAGAAGAAATTCCCCCAGGCCTTGACCCTTTAGAAACGATTGAGCGCATCCGGGAACAAGGTGGCATAGTCGGGATACCCCACCCATTTGACCGAATCCGGCGGGAGGCAATGGGGCTTTATTCCCTGGAAATACTTGAGGAAGTGGATTTCCTTGAAGGCTTCAATGCCCGGACCATCTTACCCCAAGACAACGCTAAAGCCCTTAAGCTCGCTTCCGAAAGGGGTATACCCGTTTCGGCGGGGAGCGATGCCCATACCCCCTGGGAGATAGGGAAAGCCTGGGTTGAGATGGAGCCTTTTAGCGGGGAGAGGGAGTTTTTAGAATCTTTGAAAAGCGGGAAAATATGTGGCCAAAGAAGCCCATTGTGGGTGCACATATTCTCTACCTTGGCTAAACTGCGATGAAATACTACCTCTGGTCCATAGGCTGCCAGATGAACGATGCAGACTCGGCCAGGGCAGCGGAAGCCTTGGAGCAGATGGGCTTTGTGCGGGTTGAAGACCCCGGCAAAGCCGATGTCCTTCTGCTCAATACCTGCGTTGTCCGCCAAAGTGCCGAGGATAAAGTCAGAGGGCACCTGGCTTCCCTCAAGGCGGTGAAACGTCGCCGCCCGGATGCCTTCCTGGCAGTAATGGGCTGCTTCGTGAACGATGCCCAAATCCTGCACCAGCAATACCCTTATGTGGACCTCTTCCTGCGCCCTTCCGATGTGGAAGGATTCGTAAAAGCCGTAAGAGAACGCTTGGCCTTAGGCGATAGATGGGTAAGGCCGCCTCTTCCAGCCCCTGTCTCCGTCTACGTCCCCATAGTATACGGTTGCGACCACTTCTGCACCTATTGCATTGTGAGGCTTAGGAGGGGTAAACAAAGGAGCCGCCCGCCGGAGGAAATAATCGCTGAAGTGGAAGACCTGGTTAAGCGTGGCGCAAGGGAAGTCACACTCCTGGGCCAAAACGTTGACTCCTACGGCCGCGACCTTCCTACAAAGCCAGACCTGGCCGACCTCTTGGAAGCCCTCCACCCGATAAAAGGCCTGTGGCGCATCCGCTTCCTAACCTCCCATCCGGCCGACATGAGCCAGAAGCTCATTGAAGCCGTAGCTTCCCTCCCCAAAGTCTGCGAGCATCTGGAAATCCCGGTCCAATCCGGAGACGATGCCATCCTCAAGCGGATGGTCAGGGGTTACACCGTCGCTCAGTATAAAGAGCTGGTTAAGAGAATAAGGGAAGCCATTCCTGGGGTCAGCTTGGCTACGGATGTAATCGTCGGCTTTCCGGGCGAGACCGAAGAGCAATTCATGAACACTTACCGGCTCCTTGAAGAGATAAGGTTTGACGTAGTGCACGTAGCAGCTTATTCTCCCCGCCCAGGCACTGCCGCCTCCCGCCTTAAGGACGACGTCCCACCCGAAGAGAAGAAGAGGAGGCTGAGGCTGATAGAAGAACTCCAGGAAAGAATCTCATCGGAAATAAACGCTGGGTTTTTGGGGGAAGAGGTGGAAATTTTAGTTGAGGGGAGGCGCAAGGGCCGTTGGTTTGGGAGGACCCGGACCAATAAGCTGGTGTTCTTTGAGGACCCAGGGAACTGGCAGGGGCAAATGGTTATAGTTAAAGTGGAAGAGGCAGGCCCTTGGTCCCTCCGAGGTCGCTTCATCCGGAAGCTTTCCATGGAGGAAGCGCCATGAGGATTGCCTTGACCGGAAGTAAAGGGCAGCTCGGCCGGGCCCTGCTGGAAGTGCTGAAAGAGGATGAAGTCCTCCCACTGGCCAGGCCTGAATGCGACATAACTCAGCTTGAATCATTGAAGGCTTGCCTTGAAAAATTCAAGCCTGAAGTCATTATCCATGCAGCAGCCTTCACCGATGTTGATGGGTGCGAGCTTGACCCGGAGAAAGCTTATGCGGTGAATGCCTTGGGCACAAGGAACGTAGCGGTGGCTGCTTTGGAATCGGGGGCTGTCATGGTCTACGTAAGCACCAATGAAGTCTTTGACGGCACCGCCTCCGAACCCTACTGGGAATTTGACCGCCCGAACCCAGTTGGGGTATATGGCCGGTCAAAGCTGGCCGGCGAACAATTTGTGCGCGAAATCCTATCCCGCTTCTTCATCGTTCGCACCGCTTGGCTATATTACCACGGTGGGAACAACTTCATCACCAAGATAATCCGTGCTGCTGATGAGCGGGGGAGCCTGCGGGTTGTTACGGATGAGGTGAGCAATCCAACTTACGCTCTGGACTTAGCTGTAGCCATCTCCAAGCTTATCCGCACTAACTTCTACGGAACTTATCACTTCACCAATTCCGGCTACTGCTCCCGCTACGACTTTGCCAAACTAATCCTGGAGCTATCGGGGAGGGGGAACGTGCCGATTGAGCCGATAACATCAAAGGAGTGGGTCAGGGTGGCAAAGCCTCCCCTTTTTACCCCCCTGCGAAACTTTGCTGGGGCCCAGATTGGGATAACCCTGAGGCCATGGGAGGAGGCTCTCAAGGCCTTCTTCCAGCGAGAACCGGGTCTTATGAGGAGCGATGGAGGTTAAAGTCTCGGTCGTAATTCCCAATTGGAATGGGGAGAGATTTCTCAGGGGCTGCCTTCAATCCCTTAGGAAGCAGACTTTCAAAGCCTTTGAGGTAATCCTTGTGGATAATGCCTCTACGGACGGCTCTTTGGCCCTGGTAGAAAAGGAGTTTCCGGAGGTCAGGATAGTGAAGCTTGTTAGGAACTTAGGCCTTACCGGTGGAGCCAATGCCGGGATAAAAGCAGCGCAAGGCGAAGTAATAGCCCTATTGAACAATGATGCCGAAGCGCACCCAAACTGGCTGGAATCCCTTTGGGATGCCCTTCAAAGGCACCCGGAGGCCGGGATGGCGGCAAGCAAAATCCTGCTTTATGACCGGAGGAGTATAATAAATTCAGCGGGGGATTTTTACCGGCTTGACGGCGTACCCGGAAATAGGGGTGTTTGGGAGGAAGACAGAGGGCAATACGACCGTGAAGAATACGTCTTTGGGGCATGTGGGGGGGCAGCGGCATATAGGAAAGCCATGTTGGAAGAGATTGGGCTCTTTGATGAGGACATGTTCATGTACTGTGAAGATGTGGACTTAGCCTGGCGGGCTCAGATAGCGGGCTACCGCTGCGTCTATACGCCTAAAGCCATAGCTTACCATCGCCTAAGTGCCACGGGTGGTGGCAAGCTGGCCAGCTTTTACAATGGGCGCAACTTCATCTACGTATTAGCCAAGGATTACCCGAGCAGCCTTTTCCGAAAATACTGGCCCATTATCCTCAAAGCCCAGCTCAAGATAGCGGCCGATGCCTTAAGGGCGTGGCGTGGCGAAGCGGCCCGAGCCAGGCTAAGAGGCCAGCTGGCGGGGCTTAAAGCCATACCTTTAGCCCTATCCAAACGCCAATCCGTCTACTCCCTGCGCCGTGTCCCGGATAGCTACCTGGAATCATTGCTTTTACCTCCTTAAAAACAGCATGGGAAAAGAGGGGTCAGGGGGCGGAGCCCCCATGGCGGGGGGCGTGGGCCCTTCTGACCTAACCCCCTGACCCCCTTCCCTGTGAGGGAAGGGGGGAATTTGGCGGGGTTCGGGCCGGGGAGAGGTTAACACCCCAAAACCCTGGCAAACCCTAAGCCCACGAGGGTGGGCAAACGGGGGGTCCAGGGGGCGCAAGCCCCTTGGCAAGGGGTTTGGGGCAAAATAGGGGGCGAGCAGCCCACATTAGCAACCCCGCCACGAGTGGGACCCAAAACGCAGGCAAACCCTCAGCCAACGGGGGTGGGCAAACGGGGGTGGAGGGAGCGCAGCCCCCTTCCAGGGGGTTTGGGGGATGTGCCCCCAAGAACTTTAAAATAGGGGGGGCGAGTTGTCCGCATTAGCAACTCCGCCACGAGTGGGGCCCAAAACGCCGGCGAACCTTAAGCCCACGAGGGCGGGCAAACGGGGGGTCCAGGGGGCAAAGCCCCCATGGCGGGGGGCGTGGGGGTGTCCCCCCACAAAACCAAAATTAGGGGCGAGTTGTCCGCATTAGCAACCCCGCCCACGAGTGGGGCCCAATACGCCGGCAAACCCTAAGCCTACGAGGGTGGGCCAAACGGGGGTGGAGGGAGCGCAGCCCCCTCCCAGGGGGTTTGGGGGATGTGCCCCCAAAATTTTCAAGTCAGGGGGCGAGTGGCTCCCCCCTGCAACCCCGCCACGAGTGGGACCCAAAACCCTGGCAAACCCTCAGCCAACGGGGGTGGGGTAAAATTGGAAAAAGGAGGTAAACCGTGACCGAAATAAAAGGCGCATGCCCACACGATTGCCCTGATACCTGCGCCTTCATAACCAAAACAGAGGGCGGGAAAGCCATCTCCATCCAAGGCGACCCTTCCCACCCAATCACCCAAGGCTTCCTATGCGTCAAACTCAACCATTACCTGGAATGGGTATATAACCCACGCCGTGTCTTATACCCCCACCGCCGGATAGGCCCAAAAGGCTCCGGCCAATTTGAAAGAATATCCTGGGAACAAGCCCTTGAGCTAATATCCTCACGCCTCAAAGAAATCCTAACCCGCTACGGCCCAGAAGCAATCATGCCCTACAGCTACTCCGGAACCCTGGGAATCCTCAACTTCGGAAGCATGGACAGAAGATTCTTCCATCGCCTCGGTGCCACCCGAATCCTCTACACCATATGCTCATCGGCCGGAAAAGAAGGGTTTATTGCCACCGTGGGTGCAGCCGTTGGCCCCGACCCCGAAGACATCCCCAACGCCGAACTCATAATCCTATGGGGCACCAACACCTTGACCAGCAACCCCCACTACTGGCCGTTAATCCAAAAAGCCCGCCGCCGCGGAGCAAAGCTCATCGTCATAGACCCAAGGCGAAGCCGAACCGCCTCCTTGGCCGATATCCACATCCCGATAAAACCCGGGACCGATAGCGCCCTCGCCCTCGGAATCATGCACGTCATAATCCGGGAAAACCTATATAACCCCGATTACGTAAACCAATTTACCTACGGATTTGAAGCCCTTCGCCAAAGGGTCGCCTATTATCCCCCAGAAACCGTGGCCGAAATCACCGGAATCATAGCCGAAAACATAGAAGCTCTGGCCAGGCTCTACGCTTCAACCCCTAAATCCCTGATACGCTTAAACTACGGCCTCCAGCGCCACACCAACGGAGGAATGGCCGTCCGAACAATCGCCTGCCTTCCGGGCTTGACCGGCGCATGGCTCTACCCAGGTTGCGGGGCTTTGCTCTCCACCAGCGGCGCTTTCCCCATAAATTGGGAAAAACTCCAGCGCCCCGACCTTTTGCCAAACAATCCACGCACCATAAACATGATTCACTTGGGGAAAGCCCTTACGGAATTGGATGACCCACCCATAAAAGCCCTCTTCGTCTACAACTCCGACCCTGCTAACTCCGCCCCTAACCGAGAACTCGTCATCAAAGGACTGATGCGAGAAGACCTTTTCCTCGTAGTACACGACATATTCTTCACCGACACCACCCGCTTTGCCGATTTAGTCCTTCCGGCAGCAAGCCAACTGGAAAAACTTGACCTCCACTCCTCCTACGGCCATTACTACCTAAGCTTAAACAAGCCGGCCATAGAACCTTTGGGTGAAAGCGTCAGCAACACCGAACTTTTCCGGCGGCTGGCCAAGGCCATGGGCTTTGAAGAAGATTGCTTTAAAGACTCCGATGAAGAACTTGTGGACCAGGCACTGGAAGGAAGCGGGATAACACGAGAACGCTTGGAGAAGGAAGGATGGGTTCGCTTAAACATCCCCAAACCCTTTATACCCTTTGCCCAAGGCTTTCCGACACCTTCCGGGAAACTGGAATTCTACTCCCACAGGCTGGAAAAATTGGGCCTTGATCCCTTGCCCGACTACAAACCTCTACCACCAAGCTCTTATCCCTTAATCTTCCTGACCCCAAGCGCCCATCACTTCCTCAACTCCAGCTTCGGGGCAATTGATTCCCTGCGGGCCAAGGAGGGCCGACCGGTGCTTATAATCCACCCCCAAGATGCCGAAGAAAGAGGCATCTCCGATGGTGACCTTGTGAAAGTGCGGAACGAGAGGGGCGAATGCTACCTCTGGGCCCAAGTAAGCTACGAAACCATACCAGGCGTAGTGATAAGCCCAAGCATATGGTGGGGAAGCTTCTCCCCCAAAGGGACTAACATCAACTCCACCACACCCGACTTGGAAGCAGACCTGGGCCGCGGAGCAACTTTCTACAGCAACTACGTAGAAGTGGAAAAAGCCGAATCTGAGTAAGGAGGTGAGAACTGTGAGTGCGAAAGAACAAATTGCCTGGACTTCCCTTGAAATCAACGAGGTCCTCAAGCAACTCGGAACCGACCCCGAAACGGGCCTTTCCTCGGAGGAAGCCAAGAAGCGCCTCTCCACCTACGGCCCCAACAAACTTGAGGAGCAAGAAGGCCCTAACCCCATCGCCATTTTCCTCTCCCAATTCACCGACATAATGGTCATAATACTCCTCATCGCCTCAGCCATCTCCTTCTTCATGGGCGATGTGAAAGAGACGATTGCCATCCTGGTGATAGTCATCCTCAACGCCATACTGGGCTTCACCCAAGAATACCGGGCAGAAAGAGCTTTAATGGCCTTGAAACAACTGGCCGCACCCATAGCCAAGGTCAAGAGGGATGGCAAAGTCCAAGAAATACCGGCCGAAGAGCTCGTCCCTGGCGACATAGTCCTTCTGGAAGCCGGGACCAGGGTCCAAGCGGACCTGCGCCTAATAAAAGCCATAAACTTGCGGACCGATGAAGCCCCCTTGACCGGAGAATCAACCCCAGTGGACAAAAAAGCCGAAGCCGTCCTACCCCCCAACACCCCTGTTTCCGACCAAATCAACATGGCTTTTATGGGGACAAGCGTAACTTACGGCCGCGGGATAGGGGTCGTAGTGGAGACGGGCATGAGGACCCAACTGGGCCGCATAGCTCAGATGATTCAAACTGTGAAGCGCGAAACATCGCCCCTTCAGGAAAGGATGGCCCAAGTTGGCAAGGGATTAGCCATAGCGGCCGGAGTATTGGTAGTGGTTGTATTTGCCCTTGGGCTATGGCGTGGCGAGCACGTCCACACCATGTTCCTTACGGCCATAAGCCTGGCGGTGGCAGCCGTCCCCGAAGGCCTCCCGGCTGTGGTGACCATAACCCTCGCCCTCGGGGCTCAGAGAATGGTTCGGCGCAATGCCCTCATCCGCAAACTCCCAGCCGTGGAAACCTTGGGCTCCGTAACTTTTATCTGCTCCGATAAAACCGGAACACTAACCGAAAACCGTATGACTGTAACCGTTTTAGACGTAGCCGGCAAAACCCTGGACCTTACGGAAAGGCTTTCCAAAATAGGGCCTTTCCTGGAAAAGGGTGAAGAAAACTTCAGAGAAGAAGACCCCGCCCTTTCGCTCCTCCTCATAGGTGGAGCTCTGTGCAACGATTCCTACCTTGAGCCTGACCCACTTAACCCCTCGCGCCTATACGCCAAAGGTGACCCAACCGAGGGGGCAATGGTAGTTGCAGCCGCCAGGTTCGGATTCTGGAAAGAAGAACTGGAAAAGAAGGCCCCCAGGGTCAGCGAAGTCCCCTTCACCTCCGAGCGCAAGCGCATGACCACAGTCCACAAGCTCAATGACCAGTCACTTCTACCTTTAAACTCCCCCTACGTTGCCTTCTGCAAGGGAGCCGTCACCAGCCTCTTGGAAATTTCCACCATGGTATGGAATGTTGACCATGTTGAACCGCTTACTGAGGAATGGAGGAGCCGCATCCTCAAAGCCGATGCCGGCTTCGCTTCCCAAGGGATGAGAGTACTGGGGGTGGCCTTCCGGCCTCTGGAGGAACTTACCGAAGAGCCTGAAAGGGAAATGGTTTTCGTGGGAATGATGGCTATGGTAGACCCTCCCAGGCCTGAAGTCAAAGAAGCAGTAGCCAAATGCAAGACCGCCGGGATTCGCCCAGTCATGATAACCGGAGACCACCCTCAGACCGCCCTTTACATAGCTCGCCAACTCGGGATAGATGCGGGAGGAGAGGTAATCACAGGAGCGGATTTGGAAAGGATGACAGTAGAAGAGCTGGAGAGGATAGTGGAAAACGTCACCGTTTATGCCCGTGTCTCTCCGGAGCATAAGCTCAAGATAGTAGAAGCGCTTCAGAAGCGGGGCCAAATAGTAGCCATGACCGGCGATGGAGTGAACGATGCCCCTGCCCTCAAGAAAGCCGATATAGGTGTAGCGATGGGCATAACGGGGACAGACGTAAGCAAGGAAGCTTCGGAAATGGTGCTTCTGGATGACAACTTTGCCACCATAGTAGCGGCAGTAGAAGAAGGGCGCGTAATCTACGAGAACATACGCAAGTTCATAAAATACATCCTCTCCAGCAACGTTGGGGAAATCTTCGTGATGATGGTAGCTCCCCTTCTGGGCCGGCCGATTCCGCTAACGGCCCTTCAAATCCTGTGGATAAACCTGGTGACCGATGGACTACCTGGCCTGGCCATGGGGTTTGACCCAGCCGAACCCGACATAATGAGGCGCCCGCCGAGGCCACCCAATGAGAACATATTTGCCGGGATGTGGAAATACATCCTGTTGGTAGGGATACTCTTAGGCTTCACTTCCCTCTTGCCCGAAATCCTTTCCGTTGGGAGCGAACTTACTTGGCGGACGATGATTTTCACCACCCTAACCCTGGCCCAGATGGGCAACGCATTAGTTGTCCGTTCCGAGAGGGAATCAATCTTCCGTATAGGCTTTACCTCCAACCCCCTACTTCTGGCTTCAATCGCAATCACTTTTATCCTTCAGCTCCTAATCATCTACCTTCCACCTTTCCAGGGCATTTTCAAGACAGCTCCTCTTACCTGGTGGGAACTCATTGCGAGCTTGGCCTTAGCCTCCACCGTGTTCTGGGCTGTTGAGATAGCCAAGTGGATTATGAGGGTTAGCAAGAAATAATTGAACCGGGGGTGGAGGGGGCGAAGGCCCAGGCGGGGGGCGTGGGGGTGTGCCCTTCCGACCTAACCCCCTGACCCCCTTCCCTGCGAGGGAAGGGGGAAAATTTGGCGGGCCTTTCCTCTTTCCGCCTCGGAGAGAGGCAAAACGCCGGCGAACCCTAAGCCAACGGGGGTGGGCAGAGGGGGGGCCAGGGGGCGTAGCCCCCTGGCAGGGGGCTGTGGGGGGTGTGCCCTTCCGACCTAACCCCCTGACCCCCTTCCCTGCGAGGGAAGGGGGAAAATTTGGCGGGCCTCTCCTCTTTCCGCCTCGGAGAGAGGCAAAACGCCGGCGAACACGAAGCTAACGAGGGTGGGCAGAGGGGGTCCAGGGGGCATGGGGGTGTCCCCCTTCACGCCGGCTGAAGTCAGCCTCTTTGAAAAAAGGTCGGCGAAGGCCGACCTTGATTAAACCGGGGGTGGAGGGGGCGCAGCCCCCTCCCAGGGGGTTTGGGGGATGTGCCCCCAAAAGCTAAAAATAGGGGGCGAGCCGCCCCCTTTGGAACCTCGCCACGAGTGGGACCCGAAACGCTGGCGAACACTCAGCCTACGAGGGTGGGAAAACGGGGGGTCCAGGGGGGCGAAGCCCCCATGGCAGGGGGTATGGGGGGTGTCCCCCCACAAATTCAAAAGAGGGAACGAGCAGCCCACATTAGCAACCTCGCCACGAGTGGGGCCCAGAACGCTGGCAAACCCAGAGCTAACGGGGGTGGGCAAAGGGGGGGTCCAGGGGGCGAAGTCCCTTGGCAGGGGGTCTGGGGGATGTGCCTCCACAAAACCTTAAAAAAGGACGAGTAGCCAACCCCTTGCAACCTCGCCACGAGTGGGGCCCAGAACGCTGGCAAACCCAGAGCTAACGGGGGTGGGCAAAGGGGGGGTCCAGGGGGCGAAGCCCCTTGGCAGGGGGTCTGGGGGATGTGCCCCCACAAAACTTTAAAAAGGGACGAGTAGCCAACCCCTTGCAACCTCGCCACGAGTGGGGCCCAGAACGCTGGCAAACCCAGAGCTAACGGGGGTGGGCAAAAATTAAACGATGTGTCCCAGGGGTGAAAGATGAGCTATTGGAAAAGCGTCTGCGTAATCCTTAAAAAGGACCTATTGACCGAATGGCGGAGCAGAGAAATCTTTAGCTCCATGTTCGCATTTGTCGTGCTCGTAACCCTAATCTTCAACTTCGCCTTTGAACTCAGAGTAGAAGATGTGACCAAAGTGGCACCGGGAGCACTATGGGTAGCCTTCGCTTTCGCTGGAGTCCTCGGGCTCAATCGCTCCTTCATCTTGGAAAAAGACAAAGGTTGCCTTGAAGGCCTACTCTTGGCCCCAGTGGATAGAAGCGCCCTCTTCCTGGGCAAATGGCTTGGCAATTTAACCTTCATGGCCTTCGTGGAAATAATAACGTTGCCCATCTTCTCCGCCCTCTTCAACGTTAACCTCTTCCGGCCGGCTCTTTTCCTCGTCCTTGCCTTGGGAACACTGGGCTTTGCCGGTGTCGGAACCCTGTTTGCAGCCATGGCCGTCAATACCAGAGCCAGGGAAGTCATGCTCCCGCTCCTCCTCTTCTCTGTCTCCATCCCTGTAACTATTGCGGCCGTAAAAGCCACCGGAATAGTCCTGGACAATTCCCCCCTCTCCGAGGCATCAAGCTGGATAAGGCTTATGGTGGTTTTTGATATAATTTTTACAACCATCTCGTTGCTCACCTTTGAATACGTCTTGGAGGAATGAGGATGGAGCCAGGGAAGGTCAACCTAATCATAGCCTTGGGGGCTGGGGTCCTTTCCTTCCTTTCCCCCTGCATCCTGCCGATAATCCCGGCGTTTATAGGCTACTTAAGCGGAATTTCCCTGGAGGAAAGGGGCAACAGGAAAAAGGTCTTCCTCCACTCGCTTTTCTTAGTCCTGGGGTTCTCTTCGGCGTTCACCCTTATGGGGGCTTCGGCTGGGGCTTTGGGCCAGTGGCTGGCAGGAGCAATGCCAATCATCCAAAAGGTCGGAGGGATTCTGATTGTCCTCTTCGGCCTCCACATCCTGGGGCTGTTGAAAATCCCCGCCCTCTATCAGGAAAAGAGGTTGCCGTTCAATCCGGGGCCAGGGGCTGGATACGGAGCTTCTTTCTTGGCCGGGGTGGTCTTCTCCGCAGGCTGGACCCCATGCGTGGGGCCTATCCTGGCGGCGATATTGCTTATGGCTGGGAATTCGGCCACGGCTTGGAAGGGGGCTATGCTCTTGGCCGCTTATTCCCTTGGGCTTGGATTACCCTTCCTGGCTGTTGGTGCCGCTTTTGCCCCCTTAAGCCCATGGCTTAGCCGGGCCAGCCGCTACGGCAAATATATCTCCTGGGCCAGCGGGGCTTTCCTCATAATCTTGGGCTTCCTGCTCTTCACCGATACACTTAGGTTGCTGGGAGGAATTTAATTGGACAGATTGGCTGAATGGTTGGCTTATCAGGCTATAAAGCATTGGCTGCTTTTTGTAAACGTTGCGGTGGCTCTATTTCTCTTGCCTACGGTATTGGCCCCCATGCTCATGAGCTTCGGAATTACAGGGCCGGCTAAGGCTATTTACTCGCTCTATAGCCTAACCTGCCACCAGCTCCCGGAGCGCTCATTCTTCATTGGCCCCAAGCTTTACTACTCCTTGGAAGAGATAAGAAAGGCCATGGGGCCTGATGCTGATAATATCTTCAAGCGAAAGGCCTTCGTCGGCAATGAGGAATTGGGCTATAAGATTGCTATATGCCAGCGTGATCTCGCCATTTACTTTTCCATCCTGCTTGCCGGCATCGCTTTTTCCTTAGTGCGGGGCAAGCTTGAGCCCCTATCTTTCAAAGCTTTCCTCATCCTATGCATCCCGCTGGCTGTTGATGGCTTAACCCAACTTTTCGGGCTGAGGGAAAGCACCCCTCCGGGGAGGGTTTTCAGCGGCTCCCTTTTCGGAGTTGCGCTTGTGTGGCTATTGTATCCCCGTATAGAGCTGGCTTTTAGGGAAGCTAAAGAGGTCATGGAAGAGAAATGGAGGGAAAAGTCTTAGAAGTCCACCGGAGGCTCTTGGCCCAATACGGTGACAAGGGGAAGCCTGGGGGCCGTGACCCCATAGCGCTTCTTGTTTCTGCCATCCTTAGCCAGAACACCAACGATGCCCTCCGGGACCGAGCCTTTGAGCGACTCAGGGCTCGCTTCCGCTCTTGGGAAGAGGTGAGGGATGCCCCCGTGGAGGAAGTAGAAGAGGCCATAAGGGTATCGGGCCTATCTCGGCAGAAAGCCCTCAGGATACAAGGGGCATTGAGGCGCATAACGGAAGAGAGGGGCCGCCTTGACCTGTCTTTCCTCCGGAGCATGGGGGTGGATGAGGCCAGGAAGTGGCTTATGGCTATGGATGGCATCGGGCCAAAGACTGCGGCTATAATCTTGCTGTTCGGACTGGGGATGCCGGCTTTTCCGGTGGATACTCACATCTTCCGAGTTTCCAAGCGTTTGGGCTTAATCCCCGCAAAGTCAACTCGGGAGAAGGCGCATGAAATCCTGGAAAAGCTCATACCTACCGATTACTATTACTCCTTCCACCTCAACATGATTGAACACGGCCGAAAGGTTTGCAGCCCCCGCAACCCCAAATGCCAGGTCTGCATCCTAAGCGAGCTTTGCGATTTCCACTTGGAGAGGGTGCGATAGATGAAAAGATATGCCCTTCTTACCTACAAGAGGCTGCGGGAGATAACCTTAGGGCAAGCGGTCTTGCTTTTCGCCATCTCCTTTGCCATTAGCCTCTTTCCTTCCTCCATCCTCACCATGCCCCGATGGCCTTGGGTTCTGATTGCCATTGCCTCCTTCTCCTTGGCCGCTTTTGTTTCCCTGATGGCCCGCTCAAGCTATGCACAGCTTACGGACAACGGGCTTGAGGTAAAGAGCCTCTTCGGGGAAATCTCCGTCCATTACGATGACATTGAGGAAGCTTCCTATGGGGTTTTCGGCAAATACTTTGAGCCTATACACCAGAACTGGTCCCAGCGTATTTTCCTGCAGCCTTTCTGGTTTGAACCGGTGCTGGTCCTCAAGGTGCGGGAGTTTCCCTATGATTATGCCAGCTTGAGGCTGCTTTTCGGCAAGTACCTTTTTGTGCCCGAAAAGAGAGCTTTAGTCCTACTGGTAAGTGATGTCCACGAACTCGGCGCCAGGATAAGCTCCGTCCTTCAGGAGAAGCGCCTTCCCAAGGCCAAGGAGAGAGGATGAACCTACTTGCCCTCGGCGTTAGAGAGTTTGGTCTGGAGCTTAGCCCCGATAAGCTTCAGGCTTTTGAAATCTATTACCGGGAACTTAGGCGTTGGAACCGCAGGGCTAACCTTACCGCCCTCATTTCTCCTGAGGAGGTCCAGATTAAGCACTTTCTGGACTCCCTATCCATTTACGAGCTTGCTGAGTTCAGGGAGGCAATCTCTTCGGGTCGGGAATTGAGAATTGTAGATGTAGGGACTGGCGGGGGCTTCCCTGGGGTCCCGATAAAGATTGTTAACCCCCAAGTTAGCCTTACGCTTGTGGATTCTTCCCGGAAAAAGGTCCAGTTCCTTGAGCATCTTATCGGCGCTCTTGGGCTCAGGGGAGTGGAGGTAATCTGGGGCAGGGCGGAGGAGGTGGCTCGCAGAGGGGAGCACCGCGAGCAGTACGATTGGGTATTGGCCAGGGCGCTGGCAGAGTTCCCGGTCTTAGCGGAGTACCTTATCCCCTTCTGCCGGGTTGGGGGTTACGTCGTGGCCTACAAGGGCCCTAAAATCTTCCAAGAGCTGGAAATTTCTTCGGAGGCTATCTCTGCCCTCGGGGGGAAGGTGCTGAGATTGCATCAAGTGCAAGCCTCTGCTCTTAGGGGTTCCCGCTATCTGCTTTTGATAGCCAAGGAATCTCCAACCCCTCCGCTTTACCCGAGGCGGCCAGGAATCCCTGCTAAGCGGCCGTTGGGATTGAAGAAAGGGAAACCGCCCTTACATTCCCCTGGGTCACAGTGAAAAGGTGGGCTTTTGCCAAGAACTCCTTCCGGAAACCTCCCCATTCCAAAGTAGTGATGATGGCTTGAGGGGCTTGAGATACAATCTCCGTAAGCCGTTCCCTCCTTTTCTGGTCTAATTCCGAAAGGACTTCATCCAGCAGGAGCAAAGGGCTTTCCCCGCTCGCCTTTTCAATGAAGGTCATTTCGGCCAGGCGCAGGGAAAAGGCGGCCGAACGCTGTTGCCCCCTGGAGCCGTAGGTTGAAATATCCCTGCCGTTTAGGAGGAAGCGCACATCGTCCCTGTGCGGGCCGATGGTGGTGACCCCTTGGTCTAAGTCTTTACTTCTTGCTTGTGCCAGCCTCTGGGCCATGGCCTTTTCTATCTCCTCCAGAGATGGGGGATTGGCGAGGCCGGGGTCAGAAATCACCTCCCCCAAAGCCGAGCAGATGTAGAGGACTTGGAGGCTTTCCTCCGCTTCGGTCAAGGCCATGTGGGTCTTCCTCACCTCCGGAGCCATGGTCTCCAGCGCTTCCCACCGAGTTTTGGTTACAATGCTCCCATACTTCACAAGGCTTTCGTCCCAGAATAGGAATTCTTCCTCGTTGAACCCTTCCTCTTGAGCCCTTTTGAGGAGGTGGTTTCGCCTTTCCACCACTTTGTTGTATAGGGCCAGGGCCTGGCAATACTTTGAATCAACCTGACATAAGGCTATATCCAGGAAGCGCCTCCGTCCCTCCGGCGGGCCTGAGACAATCTCTATGTCGGAGGGGGAGAAGAGGACGCAACAGAGGCGGCCCAGGATATCTATGAGCCTTTTAGGGACACCGTTGATGAAGGCTTTCTTGCGGTACCGGACTCCTGAAGGGCTGGGTTCTCCGGCTATGACCAGTTCAATGCGCGTGCTCCCATCTTGGCCTTCTATCACCCCGGCGATTTTAGCAAAAGGGAGGGGGCTATCCTGAGCAAGCCAATTGACAAATTCCTGGTCGGTTTTGGAAAAGGGGGAGCGAGTTGTAGCCAAGAGGTAAATTGCTTCCAGGAAGTTCGTCTTCCCTTGGGCGTTATCCCCCTGGAGGATGATGAGGCCGGGAGGGAGGTCCAGGGACAGGGATATATAGTTGCGGAAGTTAGTAAGCTCAAGCCTTTTTATCATCGGGCATAATCCACAGCCCTTATCTCCCTGATGACTGTCACTTTTATTTGGCCGGGGTATTCCAAGTTTTCCTCAACTTTGCGGGCGATTTCCCTGGAAAGCTGGATTATGGCCATATCGTCCAATTCTTCCGGTTTAACTATGACCCTTATTTCCCGGCCGGCTTGGATGGCGAAGGCTTGGGCTACTCCTGGGAAAGAGGAGGCGATTGCTTCCAGGCTTTCAATGCGTTTTATGTAGCTTTCCAAGCTCTCCCGCCGAGCTCCTGGCCTTCCTCCGGATAGGGCATCGGCCAATTCTACCAGGATAGCCTCTACCGATTGGGGTTCCACTTCGCCGTGGTGGGCGGCGATGCAGTTTACCACTATTTCAGGCAAGCCGTTCCTTCGCGCTATCTCGGCCCCTATGGCAGCGTGAGGCCCTTCTACCGTCTGGTCCACTGCTTTGCCGATGTCGTGGAGTAGGCCGCCAAGCTTGGCTACTTTTACATCGGCTTTGAGCTCTGCAGCCATTATCCCGGCCAGCCGGGCAGTCTCTATGGAGTGGTAAAGGACGTTTTGGCCGTAGCTGGTGCGGAATTTAAGCCGGCCCAGTAGGACCACAAGTTCCTCCGGTAGCCCTGGGAGGCCAAGCTTATAAAGGGCTTTTTCCCCTTCCTCCCTTATGATGTTTTCCACTTCTTTTCGGGCTTGCTCCGCGGCTTGCTCAATCCTTGCCGGCTGAATTCGCCCATCCGTTATCAATTTTTCCAGAGCCAACCGGGCAATCTCTCTCCGGAGGGGGTCAAAGCAGGATATGGTGATAGTTTCGGGGGTATCGTCCACCACTAAGTCAACCCCCAGGACGTTCTCAATAGTCCTTATGTTCCTTCCCCCTCGGCCGATTATCCGGCCCTTCATTTCATCGTTTGGCAGGGGGATTGTGACCGTGGCAAGCTCAACGATTTCTTCCGTTCCGACTCTCTGCATGGCTTCGGCGATGATTTCCCTTGCTCGGCGCTCGGCTTCGGCTTTGGCCCTCGCTTCCTCTTCACGGATGACTTTGGCCATTTCCTGGCGTGCTTCCTCCCGAACCCTTTCCAGGAGTATTTCCTTGGCTTGTTCCGGGGTCAAGCCTGCTATGCGGTTAAGTTCTTCTTCGGCTTTTTCCTTAAGGCGGCGTGCTTCCTCATGGAGGGTTTGTATTTCGGCCTGAAGCTGGGCTAAGTGCTTCTCCCTCTTGTCCAAGCTTTCAGCTTTGCGGTCCAGGAATTCCTGGCGGCGTTGCAGCCTTTCTTCCTGGTTTTGGAGGTAGGCCCTCTGCCGCTTCAGTTCTTCATCTACCTGCGCCTTGACTTTCAGCGCTTCATCTTTGGCCGCCAGGAGCATTTCTTTAGCTTCTTTCTGAGCTTCCTTCAGGATTTTATCGGCTTGCTCCTGGGCAGATTTTATGGTTTTTCTTTCCTGGTAAAGCCTGAGGCCATAGCCGGCCACAAAAGCCAGTGCTGCTACAAGCAAAGCAACTATTACGATTAGCCCCATCTCTCACTCCTCCCGCTGGATTTCTCTCCACACCTTTGGCACCACTTCTTCAATGATTTCAAACGAGAAGCCCTGTCGGGCGAGGAAATCGGCCATTTTCTTTTTGAATGAAAATTCGTCCAGGCTTTGCCAGCGTTGTGCCTTTTTCAAGGCCGCTTTGTAGGCTTCTTCGGCGAAGTCCAGGTTGCCCAGAACTTCCCTTATGATTTCTGGCGATATCCCCTTTGAGCGCAATTCGTAGCGGAGCTTTTTGAAGCCAGAGGGTTTGAATTCCCTGCGGCTTTCCACCCAATAGCGGGCGAATAGTCGGTCATCAACCAAGCCCTTTTCCCGGAGGGAGATTATGGTTTTTTCCACAATCTCTGGGGGGAACTTGCGGCGAAGCCTGGCCCTGATTTCCTGTTCGCTCCTCGGCCTGAACTTGAGGAGGTGGAGGGAAGCTTCCCAGGCTTTGGATAATTCGGCCCTTTCCCAGAGCTCGCGTATCTGCTCTTCGGAAAGGACTTGGCCTTCCCGAAGGCCTTCGGCCTCAGTGCGAGGCAGGATTAAGGGTGGGAAGCCCTCTATGGTTATGGCTACTTTTTTCCCCTCAGGGCCGCAAGGTTTAATCCGGGCTATAAATCCCGGCAAATTTTCCTCCCTTGATAAAAATTGAACCGGCTGCCCTTACCACCGCAGCCGGTTGAGATTACAAAACACCCCCTCCCCTACGGGCGGGTTCACAAGGGTATGGGGCTTTTCCGTTCAACCCACCCCCGGTTAGTTTAAGGGGTGGGGTTGTTTCCGACTGCAGTGGTGCTTAAGTGTTGAGGCGGAAAAGGGCCTCTTTGGGAGGAAGGCCCGCCGCCTCCCTTATGAGTGCTTCCAGAGTATCCCTCAGGTCAGGGTTTTCTTTCAGGAATTGGCGGGCGTTCTCTCTGCCCTGGCCAAGGTTTATGTCCCTGTAGGAGTAAAAGGTCCCCTTCTTCTCAATTATCCCGTAGGCCACGCCCAAGTCCAGGATATCCCCTTCCTTGGAGATTCCCTCATCGTAGAGGATGTCAAATTCGGCCTCTTTGAAGGGCGGGGCTACCTTGTTTTTCTTGACCGTAGCCCTGGTTCTGTTGCCTATTATATCCCCACCCCTCTTTATGCTCTCAAGCTTCCTGAGGTCAAGCCTTATGGAAGCGTAGAAGCGTAGGGCCATCCCTCCGGTAGTGGTTTCAGGGCTTCCGAACACAACCCCTATCTTTTGGCGGAGCTGGTTGGTGAAGACCAAGGCGGCCTGGGATTGGTGGATGGCCCCCACAAGCTTGCGGAGGGCTTGGCTCATGAGGCGAGCCTGCAAGCCGACGTGGGCATCGCCCATTTCCCCCTCAATTTCTGCCCTTGGGACTAAGGCTGCCACTGAGTCAATGACCACTACGTCTACCGCTCCGCTCCTCACCAAAGCCTCGGTTATTTCCAAAGCCTGTTCCCCGGTATCAGGCTGAGCTACCAAGAGGTTTTCCACATCCACCCCACACTTCCGGGCGTAATTGGGGTCAAGGGCGTGCTCAACGTCTATAAAAGCGGCCGTCCCCCCCAATTTTTGGGCTTCAGCTATTATGTGCTGGGCAAGGGTTGTTTTACCTGAAGCCTCAGGGCCGAAGATTTCGGTTATCCTACCCCTTGGTATTCCTCCTACTCCGAGGGCTATGTCCAAGGCCAGGGAACCTGTTGGGATTACGGCGATATCTCGCTTGGGGACATCCCCAAGGCGCATTATAGCCCCATCCCCGAACCGCTTTTTTATCGTGGCTATTGCCGTTTCCAGAGCTTTCTCTCGGCTGAACTGACTCATCCCTTCTAACCCTCCTATTTAAGTTTAAACCAAACCCATCATTTCTGCAATTCTTCCTCTATGAGGGCTTTGAAAACCTGGTATGGATACGCCCCTTCCAGCTTCTTCCCGTTTATGAAGAAGGTCGGGGTAGCAACAACTCCCCTTTTGGCTGCTTCGGCCAAGTCGTTCTGGACTTGGAGAGCAGTTTCTCCTGTCTGAAGGCAAGTCCGGAATTTTTCCACGTTTAAGCCTATCTGGCCGGCATAACCTTCAAAGGCTTTTAAGGGGGATATTTGCGCTGCCCATTCACTCTGTTTTTCAAAGAGCAAATCGTGCATTTCCCAGAATTTCCCCTGTTTTCCGGCGCAGAAGGCAGCTTCTGCCGCCTTTTGGGCAGCCGGATGGATGCTGCGCAAAGGCATGCTTATGAATTGATAGCGCACAAGCCCTTTGTCTATGTATTCGCCCTTAAGCATCGGGAACGTCTCACGGACGTGAAGTGCGCAGTATGGTCATTGGAAGTCGGTGTATTCCTCAATGAGGACTTTGGCGTTCTTAGGGCCCAGGTAATAATGTCCTTCCGGGCTTATCCCTCCCGATGGGGTTGGGCTTGCGCACGCTGTTAAAGCCAAAAGCACCAAGAAGGCAAAGACCTTTCTCACAATCTCCTCCTTTGCTTTCATTGTAGCATTTTATCTCAGAGACGTCAAACGGCATCTTACGGTGGCCCTTTTATGGGCAAAGGGGATTGGGGGCATGTGTTACCTCAAGTTTCCCCACCCCCGTTGGCTTTGTGTTTGCCAGCGTTTCGGGTCCCACTCGTGGCGAGGTTCCAAAGTGGGCGGCTCGCCCCCTATTTTTAGCTTTTGGGGGCACATCCCCCAAACCCCCTGGGAGGGGGCTGCGCCCCCTCCACCCCCAGTTCAATGTAGGGTTTTTTCAAAGAGGCTGACTTCAGCCGGCGTGAAGGGGGACACCCCCCGTGCCCCCCGTCATGGGGGCTCCGCCCCCCCTGGACCCCCCGTTTTCCCACCCTCGTGGGCTTTTGGGCTCGCCAGCGTTTTGGGTCCCACCCGGGGTATGGTTGCAGGGGGTGGTTACTCACCCCCTAATTTTGGTTTGGGGCCACCCCCGCTAAGAAGGCGAAACCCCTTTGGCCCCCCCAGTTTAAATCGGCTTTGAAAGCTGGGATGCATCCGGCTAAAGCCAACCTTGACGGAGGCCCTCAAGGATTCTCTCTAATTCCGGAGGCAATGGGGCTTTGAAGGAGACTTCTTCCCCGCTAACCGGGTGCTTGAAGGTAAGGGAATAGGCATGGAGGAAAGGGCGCATTAGGCCTGGGATGTGTGGGCCACGGCCATAAACTTTATCCCCAGCGATTGGGTGACCTTTGTGGGAAAAATGCACCCTTATCTGGTGAGTGCGCCCAGTCAAAGGATATACTTCCACGTAGGTGTAACCAGGCAAATATTCCAAGACCTTGTAATCGGTGACGGCTTCCCGCCCGCCAGCCACTACGGCCATCTTCTTGCGATGCCGCGGGTCCCGACCAATTGGGGCCTCTATCCTCCCCCTCGCCGGCTTCAATTCCCCCTTTACCAAAGCCAAGTAGACTTTGCGGACCCCCCTCTCCTTGAATTGCTTCTGGAGCTCAACCTTCGTCTTCTCATCCTTGGCCACAACTATTAAGCCCGATGTATCCTTATCCAGCCTGTGCACTATCCCCAGCCTGGTTTTATCCCCCAACCCTCTAAGCTCCGGCCAGTGAGCCAATACGGCATTGACAAGGGTATCGGCTTGATGCCCAGGAGCAGGGTGAACTACTAAATTGGCCGGCTTGTTTATGACTATGAGCCACTGGTCCTCGTATACGACATCAAGCGGAATCGGAAAAGGCTCCGGTTCCAGAGGTGGCGGTGGAGGGATGGTTACAGATATGCGCTCTCCACCCTTAAGCTTGTAGCCGGGTTTAGTGAGGGCACCCTCCACAAGAACGAAGCCCTCTCGGATGAGCTGCTGGATTGTGGAACGGGATAGCTCGCTAAGCTTCTCCGCCAGGAATTTGTCAAGCCTTACTCCTCTTACTTCAGCCGTAAGCTCAACCTTCTTCATCAAGCCTTACGCCATCGGAAATTACAAGAGGCCTTCTGGAAGACTCACCAGCATCTTCCCTTCGCCAAGGTCTATCTTCAGGACCACGTCTTCCAAAGCCGGTATCAGCACCTCCCCTTTAGGCCCGTCTGCAACGTAAACATCGTTGGCTCCAGTGTAAATCACCTCTTTGACCCGGCCAAGGTAGAGGCCGTCTTCGGTCCAAACCTCAAGCCCTATAATCTCAAACTCGTAATACTCTCCCTCGGCAAGGGGCATCAATTCTTCCAAGGGGATTTGGAGGAGCTGACCTCTTAGAGCAGAAGCCGCCGTGCGGTTATCGTATCCCTCTAACTTCAGAACCGCATAATCTTCCAAAACGCGTGACTTTTCAACCTTGAGGGGGCGGGCGGTCTGGCCTATATAGACCCTTTCCAGGTAATTAAAACGCTCCGGGAAATCTGTGAGGATTTCTACCTTGACCTCGCCCTTATCCCCCCAAGGCTCTAAAATTTTCCCTATGGCTACAAACTTGGGGTAACCCTCTTTAAATTGAACCTTTCGGCCCGGGCGGGGAGATTTTAACTTCTTCCTCATGGAATTAAATCAACTCCTGCATCCGGACTTGCCAGAAGGAGGCTGGAGGTAGGAGTCCGGATGAGGCTGCGTTGAAAGTTGGAATCAGGTTAAACTAACTCAAGCACAACCCTCTTACCCTGCCGGACGGCCATGACCCTCAAGAGGGTGCGCATGGAGTTTATGATTCTCCCGTTGCGGCCGATTATCCGCCCCACATCCTCGGGGGCTACGTGGAGTTCAAGAATTGTAGAGTTAGGGCCAGAGACCTCTTCAACTCGGACCTTAGAAGGGTCGTCAACCAAGGCCTTGGCGATGTACTCTACAAGCTCACGCATGGAGATGGTTTCCGCTGCCATAGTAGAACCCCCTCCTGACAGATGTGATGATTTTTACCCCACCCGGGACCGATAGGTTCATTTTACGCACGGGTTTTGGCAAATTTTTCCATTATCCCAGCCTTCTCAAACAACCGGAGGACTGCCTCCGTAGGCTGGGCTCCTACCCCAAGCCAGTACAATGCCCTCTCTTCATCTATCTGGATGGTATCCGGCTCAGTGCGAGGGTTGTAGAAACCTATGCTCTCAATGTATTTCCCATCCCTCGGCGCCTTAGAATCGCAGACCACGATTCTGTAACTCGGCTGCTTCTTCATCCCCATCCTTCTAAGCCTTATCTTGACCAAAGTCTCACCTCCTCATGATAGGAATCGGAGGAAACCGGGAAGCCGGCCTCTCTGCACCTCTTTCATCATTTTCTGAACCTGGCGGAATTGAACCAGAAGTTCATTGACCTCTTGGACGGTAGTGCCTGACCCCTTAGCTATCCTCCGTTTGCGACTGGCATTTATTATTTCCGGATGCCGACGCTCCTCCGGAGTCATGGAATTTATTATAGCCTCTACCCGCTTGAGCTGGCGATCTGTTAGCTCAAGGGGTATTTCCCTGGCCAAACTTGAGAAACCGGGTATGAGCTCTAAAAGCTGGCTTATGGGGCCAAGCTTCTTGAGCTCCTTTATCTGGGCCAGGAAATCTTCTAAGGTGAACTCGCCTCTTAGCATCTTCTCGCTGGCCTTAAGGGCCTTCTCCTGGTCCATCACCTCCTGTGCTTTCTCAATCAAGGTAAGGACGTCGCCCATTCCGAGGATTCGGGAGGCGAGCCTATCTGGGTGGAACTCCTCCAAAGCCTGGGGCTTCTCCCCAACCCCAACGAATTTTATCGGTACCCCAGTTACCGCCCGCATGGATATGGCCGCACCACCACGCGCATCGCCATCAAGCTTGGTAAGGATAAGGCCTGTAAGGCCAAGACGCTTATGGAATTCCTGAGCTACCCTTACCGCATCCTGGCCAGTCATAGCGTCGGCCACTAAAAGAGTTTCTGCCGGGGAAGTGGCCCTCTTTACCTCCTCAAGCTCCCTCATCAGCTCATCATCTATGTGAAGGCGACCCGCCGTATCCAAGATTACCACGGTATTGTAGTCGGCCCGGGCTTTGTTCAAAGCGTTGATGCATATCTGGGGCGATGGGAGCGAAGGCTCTCCCTTGTAAACTGAGATATCAAGCTGGCGCCCAAGAACCTCCAACTGGATTACAGCCGCAGGCCGCCTTGTATCGGCTGCGACCAAAAGGGGAGTATGGCCCTCCTTGCGGAGCTTCAGAGCAAGCTTGGCCGCCGTGGTAGTCTTACCAGAGCCCTGAAGTCCTACCAGCATTATGACATGAGGGGGCTTCCCCGCCAAGTTCAGCTTTTCGCCTTCCCCCAGAACTTTTATGAGCTCTTCGTAGACAATTTTTACCACCTGCTGAGCCGGGGTGAGGCTCTTCATAACCTCAGCCCCCACTGCCCTCTCCCTGACCCTGGCCAAGAAATCCTTAACTACTTGGTAGTGGACATCGGCTTCAAGCAGGGCAAGGCGCACCTCCCTCAGGGCGGAATCCACATCCGCCTCGGTGAGGTACCCCTTCCGGGCAAGCTTTTGGAATACCTCCTGCAACTTGCGGGTCAGGCTTTCAAACACCTGCTCTCACCTCGCACGAAATGTGGCTAATATTATAAGCAAAAAAGCCCATTTAGCAAGTAAAACTTGAGGAGCTTACCCGCGGCGAAATCCCAACCGGCGTTCCAGTATATCAACCAGCCGGCCAAGGGCATAGTTAATGAAGAAATAGATTACAGAGACCACATAAAGGGTCTCCATAGGGTTACGCTCCCCTTGGAAGATGATTACCCCTCGCCGGTAGAGTTCAATGAAGCCAATGATGGCCCCCAGGGAGGTGTCCTTCACCAGTGTGGCGAACTGGGCCACAAGCGGAGGAAGGGCCCGCCTGAAAGCTTGGGGGAGAATGACCAAACGCATCGCTTGGCCATAGGTTAAGCCCAAAGAGCGAGCTGCCTCCCACTGGCCACGGGGGAGGGAAAGGATGGCTGCACGCAAGGCTTCACCGTTCACTGCACCGGTATAAAGCCAGAGGGCGACAATTACCGCCGCGTCAGGTCGGGTCACGGCTGCGAGCCCAAGGGCCCGGCCCAAAGCACTCAGGCGCAGGAAGAGGTAAAACATCAGCCCTAAGAGGGGGAGAGCCCGGATGCCTTCCACAAGGACAATCACAGGGTAGCGGAGCCAGAAAGGGCCGCTATGGCGGGCCAGGGCGAAGAACAAAGCCAAAGGAATGCTACCCAGAATGGCGATAACCGAAGCCTCCAGGGTGAGGAGCAACCCCAGAAACAAGAAACGCCAAGTGGATAACTCTAAAAACGGCGCAAATCGCGCCGCCTTCATATGGAAAGCTAAGGGAAGCAATAAAAGGACGATTCCCACACCCACTAAAATCTGCCAAGGTCGCTCCTGAACCTGCATCTTACTGGCCTCAGAAGAGGATACGCAAACGGCGCTCTAAAAAATTAACCAGTCCGCTCAGAGGCACGGTGATTACCAAATAGAGAAGGAAAGCAATTAACATCGGCCAATCAGCAAAGGTGCGGCCAATGACGAACTCCGCCTGATAAAGTAGCTCCTCAACGGCAATGGCGGAAGCTATAGAGGTATTTTTCACCAAGGCGATGAACACCGTGCCTAAAGGAGGAATCATCATACGGAAGGCTTGGGGCAACACTACCAAGCGAATCATTTGAAAGAAAGACATGCCCAAAGATAGGGCAGCTTCTATCTGGCCCTTGTGGACCGACTGAAGGCCGGCACGCACTACCTCGGCAACGAAGGCGGCCGTGTAAACTCCCAGCCCAGCCACCGCGCTATCAAAAGAAGTAGGTAACCGAATTCCCGCCTTAGGCAGCCCGCTGTAGACAAAAACCAGCACCGGCAACAATGGGATGTCCCGAAAGAATTCCACATACCCGGCAGCGAACCAGCGGAGGGGGGGCACTGGGGAGACTCGCAGAACTCCAATCAGCGTCCCCAAAGCCAGTGCCACCCCCATGCTGGCTAAAGAAAGCCGCAGCGTCGTCCACAGACCCAGAAGGAGATAATGCCAGACGTCCGCTGTGCTCATAAGTTAAACCCTGGTTCCGCAGGAATGAAAAGCACACAGCCCAAGCGGATAGAGAGGTTCATCTCTATTTAGCCTCCCTCCAATCATCCGGCGGAGGTTCGGGCACAACGTCGCTGGGGATCCACTTCTTGTATATCTCCTTCCAACGGCCAGAAGTCTTGAGCTCCTTAATTACTGTGTTCACTACCTCAAGGAGCTCTTTCTCGCCCTTCTTTACCCCTACGCCGTAGGGCTCCACTGTGAAGCGGCCCCCTACCACCTTCCATTTGTCCGGCTCCTGGCGTACAAAGCCGTAGAGGATGATATCATCGGTGGTTACCGCATCCACGCGACCGGCGTCCATGGCCGCCACGGCCTCCGAGTAGGTGTCAAAAAGCACTACCTCAATGTTCAGCCCCTTCTTTTCAGATATAGCTCGGATGTTCTTTTCCGAGGTGGAGCCTTTGACAGTGCCCACACGTTTGCCCTTGAGGTCATCCACGCCGCTTATAGGGCTGTTCTTGGGAACCAAGAGGGATTGACCAGCGACGTAATAGACGATGGAGAAATCAATCTCCTTCAAGCGCTCCTCGTTGATAGTCATTGTCGAAGCCACGATATCCACCACACCCTCTTTGAGGAAGGGGATTCGGTTCTTGGAGATTGCTTCTTTAATTTCTACCGCATTCGGGTCGCCAAAGATGTATTCTGCCACGGCGCGGCAAATCTCCACATCAAAGCCTTCCACTTGGTTGGTCTTGGGGTTGAGATAGCCGAAGGTGGGGATGTCATACTTGGTGCCACAAATAAGCTTGCCGCGGTCCTGAATCTTGCGTAGAAGGGTCCCTTCAGGAGCAAGGGGAACACGGCCCTTTTTAGGGGTTGGTGTTACCCCAGCCGGCGCCTTACAGGCAGCCAAGATTATAGCAAGGGCCAGTCCGAGCAAAACTATTCGCTTAAACATAATCCACCTCCTAAAAAATAAATGTTAACCCACAGCCTCGGGAATGAAGCTGCCGGGTCTCTTTCCACTAATGGCGCAAAACTTGGCTCAGAAATAATCGGGTACGCTCGTGCTGAGGATTCTCAAAAATTTCATCGGGAGTCCCAATTTCCACAATTCTGCCACCCTCAAGGAAGACCATGCGATCCGCCACATGCCGAGCGAAGCCCATTTCGTGGGTGACCACTACCATGGTCATCCCTTCCCTGGCCAAATCCTCCATAACGTCCAGCACCTCTTTAATCATTTCAGGATCCAAAGCGCTGGTTGGCTCATCAAAGAGCATAATCTTCGGCCGCATAGCTAAACCACGAGCAATAGCTACTCGCTGCTGCTGACCGCCAGACAATTGAGCAGGATAAGCATGAGCTTTCTCAGGAATTCCAACCCGCTCCAGAAGTTGCATGGCCAGCCGTTCCGCTTCCACCCGAGGAATTTTCTTCACATACACTGGCCCAAGAATAATGTTTTCCAATACCGTGAGGTGGGGGAAAAGGTTGAATTGCTGGAAGACTATCCCTATCTCTTGGCGGAGACGATTAATGTTAATGCGTGGATCATGGACCGGAAAACCATCTACCCAAAGTTCACCAGAATCAATAGGCTCCAACCGATTGATAGTGCGGATTAATGTGCTCTTTCCACCACCACTTGGGCCAAAGATTACTACTGCTTTATCCATTTTTGATTTTCGGATATGAGCGGGCCAACTTCTGGCGGGCATCCCGCGAGGTGAATTGCCAATGAACGGTTACCCGCACTTCGTTCCTCAACTTAACCCATGCGGCCACTTCCCGCCGAAGGGTCTCGATATCCCCTATCCGCCGATCCAGACACTGCCGCTCCAGCGCCGAAATCTCTATCTCTGCCATATTCAACCAGCTGGCGTGCTTGGGGGTCGGATGCAGACAGAACCGTTTTGCTCGCTTTCGGGCTTCCTCAGGCGGCAAAACCAGGTACAAGGCCCCA
>Ga0078972_1001814_pt1 | contig 76242 bp, 71 predicted proteins | sample YelNatPaOPGAMG01_FD_67568 | JGI IMG/M metagenome (GOLD analysis project Ga0078972, IMG submission 67568) | Hot spring thermophilic microbial communities from Obsidian Pool, Yellowstone National Park, USA - OP-RAMG-01 (SPADES assembly) (version 2) | ecosystem: Environmental > Aquatic > Thermal... | reverse complement strand
GTTTTGGAATCTCAAGCTCGTTTACATCTTCTTGTATCATCCACAAGAAGATGTACATACTCGAAGGTTCTAACCCATCAGACGTGTTAACTCGACTTATGGAGTCATCAACTATCCAATGATCAAGGCTGTGATATCGTCTCCTATATGTGAGTTTTGGAATCTCAACACTGTTTACATGTTCTTGTATCATCCACAAGAACATGTACATACTCGAGTTCTTCCGCGTTGGATGCTTTACATCCTTCCAAGAAGCCGAGTGTAAAGCGTTCAGGGTTCTAATCCATCAGGCTTGTTATTGTATATTCTATCATGACAGACCTCTATCATGATATTAATCGCATATATCATGGATATTCATGAAAAGAAATAAGCATCGATAGAGTAGTAGCTAATACATCAATATACATACAAGAGATCGGGTTTCTGTATTAGCACATAGACTTGTTGGTATATCGTAGATTTGGACAAACTGCGATGCTTATATGTCTTCATGAATATCGACGATATATGGGATTAGATCATGATAGAGGTCTGTCATGATCAGTTATACAATAGAAGTTAATAGACATATAAGCATACGACATTTACCAATAAACTCATAGACTTGTTGGTATATCAGCGTTTTGGATAAACCGCGATGCTTATATACTTTGTTAGTATTCACGATATATAGGATTAATATCATGATAGAGGTCTGTCATGATAGAATATACAGTAGCAGCTAATACATCGATATACTAACAAGCATACGACATTTACCAATAAACTCATAGACTTGTTGGTATATCTGTAGATTTGGATAAACTGCGATGCTTATATGTCTTCATGAATATCCACCATATATGGGATTAGATCATGATAGAGGTCTATCGTGATAGAATATATAGTAGTAGCAGATATACGATTAGTCATACAAGATTCGGGTTTGCGAATAAACCCAACGACTTGTTGGTGTATCGTAGATTTGGACAAACTGCGATGCTTATATGTCTTCATTGGCAACTGCGATACATGGGATTAGATCATGATAGAGGTCTGTCATGATAGAATATACAGTAGTGGCTAATACATCGATATACCAACAAGCGATCGGATTTCTGTGTAAGATTCAAGGACTTGTTAGTATATCGTAGATTTGGACAAACTGCGATGCTTATATCTTTTCATGAATATCGACGATATATGGGATTGTTATCATGATAGAGGTCTGTCATGATATAGTATAGAGTAGCAGCTAATACATCGATATACCAACAAGAGTTCGGGTTTGCGAATAAACCCAACGACTTGTCAGTGTATCGTAGATTTGGACAAACTGCGATGCTTATATTTTTCATGAATATCCACGATATATGGGATTAGATCATGATAGAGGTCTGTCATGATAGAATATATAGTAGTAGCTACTAGACAGATAGACATACAAGCATACGACATTTACCAATGAACTCATAGACTTGTTGGTATATCAGCGTTTTGGATAAACCGCGATGCTTATATTCTTTAATGGTATCCACGATATATGGGATTAGTATCATGATAGAGGTCTGTCATGATCTAGTATAGAGTAGCAGCTAATACTTCAATATACCAACAAGCATACGACATTTACCAATGAACTCATAGACTTGTTGGTATATCAGCGTTTTGGATAAACCGCGATGCTTATATTCTTTAATGGTATCCACGATATATGGGATTAGTATCATGATAGAGGTCTGTCATGATCTAGTATAGAGTAGCAGCTAATACTTCAATATACCAACAAGCATACGACATTTATCAATGAACTCATAGACTTGTTGGTATATCAGCGTTTTGGACAAACTGCGATGCTTATATTCTTTAATGGTATCCACGATATATGGGATTGATATCATGATAGAGGTCTATCATGATAGAATATAAAGTAGTGACCTATATACATACAAGAGACCGGGTTTACGAATAAACTCATAGACTTGTTGGTATATCGTAGATTTGGACGAACTGCGATGCTTATATTCTTTGTTATTATCCACAATATATGGGATTAATATCATGATAGAGGTGTGTCATGATCAGTTATACAATAGAAGCTATTACATCGATATAGCAATAAGAGATCGGGTTTACGAATAAACTCATAGACTTGTTGGTATATCAGCGTTTGGATAAACCGCGATGCTTATATGTCTTTGTTAGGTTATATGATATAGGATTAGTATCATGATAGAGGTCTGACATGATAGAATATACAGTAGTGACTGTTAGACATATAACAGATCGGGTTACGAATAAAACACATAGACTGTTGATATATCTGTGTTTTGGAATAAGCCTGATGCTTATTGATATCCACGATATATGGAATTAGTATCATGACAGAGGTCTGTCATGATAGAATATACAGTAGTGGCTAATACATCGATATACCAACAAGAGATCGGGTTTACGAATAAACACATAGACTTGTCAGTGTATCGTACAGTTGGATAAACTGCGATGCTTATATGTCTTCGTTAGCAACTACGATACATGGGATTAATATCATGATAGAGGTCTATCATGTTCAGTTATACAGCAGTGGCAGATACATGATATACCAACAAGAGATCGGGTTTATCCAAATCTACGATAGATTTGTTGGTATATCGTGGATTTGGATAAACTGTGATGCTTATATCTTTTGATGTATATCCACCACATATAGGATTAATATCATGATAGAGGTCTGTCATGATAGAATATACAGTAGTAGCTGATATACGATTAGTCGTACAAGAGTTCGGGTTTACCAATAAACTCATAGACTTGTTGGTATATCAGCGTTTGGATAAACTGCGATGCTTATATTCTTTGATAACAACTGCGATACATGGGATTGATATCATGATAGAGGTCTGTCATGATCTAGTAAGAGTAGTGGCTAATACATCGATATACCAACAAGAGTTCGGGTTTACGAATAAACCCAACGACTTGTCAGTGTATCGTACAGTTGGACAAACTGCGATGCTTATATTTTTCATGAATATCCACGATATATGGGATTAGTATCATGATACAGGTCTGTCATGATAGAATATACAGTAGCAGCTAATACATCGATATACTAACAAGCGATCGGATTTCTGTGTAAGATTCAACGACTTGTCAGTGTATCGTAGATTTGGACAAACCGCGATGCTTATATCTTTTCATGTATATCCACGATATATGGGATTGTTATCATGATAGAGGTCTATCATGATAGAATATACAGTAGTAGCTGATACTTCAATATACCAACAAGCATACCGGGTTTACCAATAAACTCATAGACTTGTTGGTGTATCGTAGATTTGGATAACCCGCGATGCTTATATGTTTTCATGAGTATCCACGATATATGTGATTAATATCATGATAGAGGTCTGTCATGATAGAATATACAGTAGTGGCTGATAGACATATAGAGATCGGGTTAACCAATAAACTCATAGACTTGTTGGTATATCTGTGTTTTGGACAAACCGCGATGCTTATATCTTTTCATGAGTATCCACGATATACAGGATTAATATCATGACAGAGGTCTGTCATGATAGAATATACAGTAGTGACCAATAGACAGATAGAGATACAAGCATACCAGATTTACCAATAAACACATAGACTTGTTGGTATATCGTAGATTTGGACAAACCGCGATGCTTATATGTTTTCATGAGCATCCACGATATATGGGATTAATATCATGATAGAGGTCTGTCATGATCAGATATACAATAGAAGCTAATACATCGATATACCAACAAGAGATCGGATTTCTGTGTAAGATTCAAGGACTTGTTGGTATATCGTAGATTTGGATAACCCGCGATGCTTATAGTCTTTGTTAGTATCCACGATATACAGGATTAATATCATGATAGAGGTCTGTCATGATCTAATATACAATAGAAGCTAATAGACAGATAGAGATACAAGCATACCAGATTTACCAATAAACTCATAGACTTGTTGGTATATCGTAGATTTGGATAACCCGCGATGCTTATAGTCTTTGTTAGTATCCACGATATATGGGATTAATATCATGATAGAGGTCTGTCATGATAGAATATACAATAGAAGCTAATAGACAGATAGAGATACAAGCATACCAGATTTACCAATAAACTCATAGACTTGTTGGTATATCGTAGATTTGGACAAACCGCGATGCTTATATCTTTTCATGAGTATCCACGATATACAGGATTAATATCATGATAGAGGTCTATCATGATAGAATATACAGTAGAAGCTGATATACAATTAGTCATACAAGCATACCGGATTTACCAATAAACTCATAGACTTGTTGGTATATCGTAGATTTGGATAACCCGCGATGCTTATATGTTTTCATGAGTATCCACGATATATGGGATTAGATCATGATAGAATATACAGTAGCAGCTAATACATCGAAATACCAACAAGCATACGACATTTACCAATAAACTCATAGACTTGTTGGTATATCTGTGTTTTGGACAAACCGCGATGCTTATATGTTTTCATGAGTATCCACGATATACAGGATTAATATCATGACAGAGGTCTGTCATGATCTAGTATACAATAGAAGCTAATAGACAGATAGAGATACAAGCATACCAGATTTACCAATAAACTCATAGACTTGTTGGTATATCGTAGATTTAGACAAACCGCGATGCTTATATGTTTTCATGAGTATCCACGATATATGGGATTAATATCATGATAGAGGTCTATCATGATCTAATATACAGTAGTAGCTGATATACAATTAGTCATACAAACATATCGGATTTCTGTGTAAGATTCAACGACTTGTTGGTATATCGTAGATTTGGATAACCCGCGATGCTTATATGTCTTCATGAATATCCACGATATACAGGATTAATATCATGATAGAAGTCTGTCATGATAGAATATACAGTAGAAGCTGATATACAATTAGTCATACAAGTATACGACATTTACCAATAAACTCATAGACTTGTTGGTATATCGTAGATTTGGACAAACCGCTGATGCTTATATGCCTTCGTTAGTATCCACGATATATGGGATCAGTATCATGATAGAGGTCTATCGTGATAGAATATACAGTAGTAGCTAATACATCAATATACCAACAAGAGATCGGGTTTCTGTATAAGTATATAGATTTAGACAAACCGCGATGCTTATATGTTTTCATGAGTATCAACGATATATGGGATCGATATCATGATAGAGGTCTGTCATGATCTAGTATACAATAGAAGCTAATACATCGATATACCAACAAGCATACGACATTTATCAATAAACTCATAGACTTGTTAGTGTATCGTAGGTTTGGATAAGCCGCGATGCTTATATGTTTATATTGATATCCACGATATATGGGATCGATATCATGATAGAGGTCTGTCATGATCAGATATACAGTAGAAGCTAATACATCGATATACCAACAAGAGATCGGATTTCTATGTAAGATTCAACGACTTGTTAGTGTATCGTAGATTTGGACAAACCGCGATGCTTATATGTTTATATTGATATCCACGATATATGGGATCGATATCATGATAGAGGTCTGTCATGATCTAGTATACAATAGAAGCTAATACATCGATATACCAACAAGCGTATCGAGTTTCTGTATTAGTACATAGACTTGTTGGTATATCAGCGTTTTGAATAAACTACGTTGCTTATATGTCTTCGTTAGCATCCACGATATATGGGATCGATATCATGATAGAGGTCTGTCATGATCAGTTATAGAATAGAAGTTAATACATCGATATACATACAAGAGATGGGGTTACCAATAAACACATAGACTTGTTGGTATATCGTAGGTTTGTCCAAACCTACGATGCTTATATGCTTTGTTGGGTTATATGATATATACAGTTAGTATCATGATAGAGGTCTATCATGATAGAATATACAGTAGTGGCTAATACATCGATATACCAACAAGCATACCGGGTTTACCAATAAACTCATAGACTTGTTGGTATATCTGTGTTTTGGACAACCCGCGATGCTTATATCTTTTCATGAGTATCCACGATATATGGGATCGATATCATGATAGAGGTCTGTCATGATCTAGTATACAATAGAAGCTAATACATCGATATACCAACAAGCGTATCGAGTTTCTGTGTAAGAATCGACGACTTGTTAGTATATCTGTGTTTTGGACAAACCGCTGATGCTTATATCTTTTCATGAATATCCACGATATATGGGATCGATATCATGATAGAGGTCTGTCATGATCTAGTATACAATAGAAGCTAATACATCAACAGAGATACAAGCATACCAGATTTACCAATAAACTCATAGACTTGTTGGTATATCGTAGGTTTGGACAAACCGCTGATGCTTATATCTTTTCATGAGTATCCACGATATATGGGATCGATATCATGATAGAGGTCTGTCATGATCTAATATACAATAGAAGCTAATACATCGATATACTAACAAGCGTATCGAGTTTCTGTGTAAGAATCGACGACTTGTTAGTATATCGTAGATTTGGATAAGCCGCTGATGCTTATATCTTTTCATGAATATCCACGATATATGGGATTAGTATCACGATAGAGATCTATCGTGATCATATATAGAGTAGTAAGCTGATAGACGTTAGATATAACACATCTCGTTTCCGTATAACACATGGACTGTTGATATATGGCGATTCTTATGTCTAATCTATGGATTTCATGATACGAATCTTAACCCCACTAGAACAGACGTTAGCAGATTACTAAACGATGTTCGTTGGATGTATCAATTATCGACCTAAGGTTATTCTATATAATCGATATCATATCCGACCATTAAGGTTATTAAGTAACTTGTCTAATAACAAAACTCATCCGTTATAGTTAACAACGGATGAGAAAAGAAAGATACTCCTAACACTTCTAGTATATTGGATAGACTCATGACACGAAAGTGTCATGAGCGAGCAGATATATCCCTATCGACGAGCAGATATATCCCTATCGACGAGCAGATATATCCCTATCGACGAGCAGATATATCCCTATCGACGAGCAGATATATCCCTATCGACGAGCAGATATATCCCTATCGACGAGCAGATATATCCCTATCGACGAGCAGATATATCCCTATCGACGAGCAGATATATCCCTATCGACGAGCAGATATATCCCTATCGACGAGCAGATATATCCCTATCGACGAGCAGATATATCCCTATCGACGAGCAGATATATCCCTATCGACGAGCAGATATATCCCTATCGACGAGCAGATATATCCCTATCGACGGTTTATAATGCGATGCGTGAACACTAGCTCACGCATCGCTATTTCTTATATAGGCTTTCGCTTCCAACTACCCGTAACATCCTCCCCGACCACAGACAGGAGAATGGATCTGGAATAGACTCCGAAGAGCAACGGTCGCTAGGCCATCCTTGATATAATGTGTATCACATCATTATATCCTCTCACGTTAGAGGCTGTTAACCTCTAACACTCTAAATCCGACGCCTGGATAATAGAGAGAATGAGCAACATGCCGAGCATGCCGGTCATTCTATGAGAGTCCTGCTGCTAATCTCTTGCCTTAGTTTCCCCTGCGCACTTTATTTGAGACATCTCTAACTAGCAGTGGTAGGTAGCTTCAGGTAAGTGACATCACCCTACTACCACCACCAGCCGCACACAGTTAACCACTACGGACATTAGCAGATCCAAATCCCCCTTGCGGGTTCGATTGTTGCGAGGTCTTCATCCCACACACACTACCGAGACCGAGAAGCTACAATTCGCATCTCGGCAGCATGTGCAGAACTGCTCCCCGCCGTAAAAAAGAACATCCCTCTTCAACTCATAAGTCGAAGGTTAACAACGGAATGTACTAGATGTTCTTTAATATTGTGGATTTCACTTTAGGGTACTTATATGGTTTAGTGCTTTAAAGCCTCTACATAGTAGACAACTTATGAGGCGCCTCATAAGTTCTCTTCGCTTCGACAATGTTGTAACAGGTTCCCGAGTGTGGTAGACATTCCAGCGTATGTTAGATGGTTATAATCGACCTGGAATCCGTAAGTGTCTTGATAGTATCTAATCAATCTAGGAAGACTTAGATAAGCATCGGCGAACATTCTTAGTCCTGTCGTCGTCATGTTAGTTGGACAAGATCCGGTAGATCTATACAGCTGTTCTAGTTCTTGTCTGTTCATACTTTGACTAGCTCCAGGTATCTTACCTCCTTCCGCCAGTAGATACACTAGTTCATCCTCATCAAGCTGGTAATGTTTAGCGACGACAGGAATACTTAGACACAGAGCTAGTCGTCCAATTCCTGGCTGCTGTTGTCCTCCGTTAATTCTAGCTAATACTGCAAAATGTCCGATATACAGACCGTCGGGCTCATAGCTCAGATCGATGGTGACAAGGGGTGTCCCATTTTGTCCAAACCAAACATCGGCCATGGACTTTCTGAAGCGAATATCCAGCGTATAGTTATCGATGTGTTGGACGTATCGGAGTTGTGTATACAAATAATCGCCTTGATTAACGAAGGGAATATCTGATACGACTGAATGTACTGGATATAGTTTCACACCGACGGCGTTAGGATCTATCTCGTTAGCGATACTATCTATAACATTAGCTAACAGTTGAGGGTCGGTAATCTCGTCGATCTGTCTAATAGTGATGATACCTTGATGTATCGAAGCTGTTCCCATCTTAGGATTCCGTCCCGACTCTGTAACGATGTAGTTGTAGTTACTTCCTACTCGGTTATCCCATCGTGTTTGTCTCAGGTTGATAGTGTAATGTCCTAACTCGATAAGCATTAGTAGTTATATCCTCTATATCTGTTTGGAACTCGAGGATATGTTCGTGGTATCTGTCGACTGGCTTGTGGAATCTGTTTCCAATCTTGAATAGTCGACTCCTCTTCACAACCAGCCGTACAGACCTGTACACCTCCATACTTGGCTTCAGCTTGTTCATAGCTAACTAACGGCTTACCTAGTCTCTTATTAACAGCGTTATGGAATGTCCACGACCACTTGAAGAAACCCTTATCTTCTGTCCAATGATTGTGAACGGGATTAGCTTGGATATACTCGTTCATATGCTTACGACATTTAGCACAAGGATAGCTCTGTCTAATAACGTTAAGAAACTCGATGAAGTTGGTCTTACTCTTATCATCGTTAGCATTATAAGCTAGTAAATGGAGACATAACCATACTCCAGGTCCATAAATGGCGCTGTCCATCTTTCAGGTATGAGAATAGGAGAGTGAACTCTCTTATTCATAGTGTTAAGCCCCACTTGCTAGCTTCGATTTTAATGTGTGCAGCTTCTTCAGCTGACGAATCACAGGCTTGTTGGTATAGCCATTTGATGGCTATCTTGACCAACGCTTCCAGATATAACCAGATACCTTCGATGTCTTCCTTAGTCAGAATCTTTCTCCCTTGTTTATCCGTAGCCTCTAATAGCTTAACGATTTGAGGTGATAGATCAACGGGTAGATTCTTGAACACAGTGCCCAGGTTTTGTTTGAGGAACTCCTCCTCTCTGTTAAGAATCTTATCCCATAATGGTCGACTGTGAGTGCAGAAGCTATCGATGACCTTACTAGCTGGCAATTTGGATAATCCCACTTCAGCCAATCTCAAGATGCCTGTATCGATAATCGCATACCCCAGACGATGACAGTTATCGTTCAGTTCGATCAGAAGAGCAGCGAAACCCATGACGTTCTTATGGAATCTAATCTCAGGAGGGATAGACATTTAATAAGTGTCGATGTGTTTAGACTCATATCCATAACACCAGACTGTAAACAGCTAGGTTGTAAGTTTAGGAGGAGTATAAACATGGCTACAACGGAGTCTTCATCGTTACGTCGTCTATCTCCAAGCGAAATTGGAGACTACGGTTTGCTGTTCTATAGCTGTTCCGATCCCGTAAGTCGTATAGTAATGGCTATCACTAAGCAAGAGTTCTCGGATCTAGCCTTTTACTATCGACATCATGGGAACGTTAATGTAATAGTAGTTACACCGTTCGAAGATACCTGGTTCAAACGTGTGTATATAGATACTATCCTTCGAGATCCCAAAACTATGTCGGTCGCTGTCAAACGATTAGATAAGGAACACGAAGCCTTATCGTTAGCACTGTTCCAACTTCTGAACATCAAAGGTAATAAGACCGATACTACCAAAGACTTCCTCAGATTCCTAGTGGGTGCACCGTGTCACAGCTCTGTTCCTTGCTGTGGTGTTGAGTTGGTTAATAGAACTATGGCGTTGATGGGTAAGACTCTCCACTTCAGCGATAACAACACTATATCTACTAAGACGTTAGACGATCTAGACAAACCCTTCGATAACGATAGAGGAAAGTTATTGGCTTATCTATGTTCAACACTAACTCAAGCTGTAGGCCCTCGGCAAATGCAGAGCTATATAGCCCCTGATGGCTTATTTGGTCCCTTAACATACCTAAGAGTGGATAACAACAAGAACGAACATACAGGAGAATCGGACACGGATTTTCGTACTATTAACCAACTACTAACTCTTTTCTTAGACATGTTACGAGACGACGAGTTCTACTCCGCGGTATGTCGAGGTGTAACAGAGGGTAAGAAGCATTCCAGTGCCCTAACTCGTATTCTGACTACTGCATTGGCTGAGATGTCCGATAGTCGCGTAGAGTCTCTCCAATATATAATCAACTGCTTAGCTTCTGGTGATATCCATGTATCTCACATCAGGACATTGGTTGAGGATGCTAATCAAGACGCTGATAGAGTCAGTATGTTTACTAAGCAAGCCGGACAACGTGCTACAATTCCAACATTCGAACACGATCTACGAGTAGTTGTTAGAGTTGATGGTGTATCCCAGTCTCGTCATCGGCTGAGACAGAAGACTAAGGAGCTGTATCAGATGGTCAATCGTCTAGTTGTGGATTCTAAAGCTCATGGACAGGGAAGTCTAGATATCAACCACTTAGCAGCCTTAACTTCAGAATTAGCCGAGTTAACCCATTTGGACGTGGATAAGATCCCCGAATTACCTGATAACAGCTCCTACACCATCATAGCTAGAACAGACTCCCAGCCCGTTATCAAGCTATTGTTAGATTCTGGTAAGGAGATCCATCTCAGCATGTATGGATCGGATCTATCGGCCTTCAATCGTGATGAGTTGTTGGAGATTCTCGAAGAATTAGACGGTGCAGAGTCGGAACGATTCGATAACTTACGAGCTGCTATCACGGCTAAGCTAGCTGAGTGATGATAACAGGAACCTGTTATCATCTTTACTTCTTGGTCATGGGTTGAACCACTCCCTCTATCACCTCCTTAAATTCGGGATTCTGAAGCGCGACGAAGATCTTGCCGAAGATTTGACTAGCATCACCGGTGTGAATATCGGACATGATGTTCTGTACCATATCTTGGAACTTAGGCTTTTGGAACGCGTCGAGTACACTGCTAACAATCTGTCCTACTTGTTCATTTGAAGCGGTGGTACTGACTGTCTGAGGTGCTAACTCCGCCTCCAACATCACTATCTTACCTTGCACAGTTTTGTAATCTGGATCCGATTCTGGAAGAGCTTCTAGAATGGTACGCCATAGATTAAGCTGGTAGCCAATGGGTAACTTCAGATCTGGATACTCGGTGTATTGTTGTAGTTTACTTAACTTACTGAGATCCATAGTCTTAGTAATATCAGAGGCTAACTCTGAAGCTAAGCGATAGAATGAGGATATTGGGATGTAGCTTGTCTTATCGATGGCGATAGCTGAGTTAGCCATAGATAGGAACTCTGGCATATTAACTAGTAGCTTATGCTTGTACTCCGTGAAATAGTCGGACACAGCTGTGATACGTGTTGTACTGGATGCTTTCTTGAAGTTGGCTACGGCGATTTTGATACTGGGATTGGGTAGTCTAATCCTAGATTTCTCATACTTGTCGATGATGATGTCTATGGTGGCTAGTAACTTATCCATTTGGTGAGTAGCCATTAGCTTTAGGGTTCTTTTGTAGCGAAACTAGGTAGAAGCATCTAATACGGGTGATAAAAGATACATCAGCTAGCTGATGTATCTATTGCTCTTCAGGAGATCCGAAGGCTGGTCTAGCTGCAGGAACGGCTGGAGGTGGACCTAAGCGACTCAAGTTAGGCAATCCACCAACCTGAGGAATGGCTGGACGTGTTGGGAAAGCTCCTGGCACACGTGGGGCAGCTTGCATCTGTTGACGTGGTGAAGCCTGACGTGGTGAAGCCTGACGTGGTACTTCTTGACGTGGTGAAGCCTGACGTTGTTCTTCTTGAACTGGTTGTTCTTGAACTGGCGAAGTCCTTACTTCTTGACGCATTGGTTGTACATTTGGTCTAGTGACTCGTTGATAGGCTGCCCGAGCAGCGGCCTGTGCTGGCGGCGATACTCTTCTAGTTCCACTAGCTACAGGTATGGCTAGCATAGCGTTGTAGTCTCTGATGATCCTCTGAGCATCCTGTGGCGAATAGATCTGTTGAATAGCAGCGGCGTAAGTCTGTGGATTAGAAGACACGATATTAACACCAGGCACTCCTATCTTGGTCGATTTACCGGCTGGTGCGGTTATAGTCTTAGCACCTGTTCCAGTTAAGGGATTGAAGTTAGTGACATCCAATACCTGACCAGGTGCGAGAGCAGCCAATCGATCTGCTAGTGTAGTCTTTCGTCTGCTTGTGGTGCCGGCTGTTCTACTGCGTGTACCTTCCTTAGTAGGTCCAATGATAACCTGATACAGGTAGTCCAGATTGTTAAGGTTGACTGGTGGAGGCTTAGCAGCTTCTCTCTCCTTCTTGAGAGCACCTCTTGCAGCTGAGGAAGTTGCTACTTCCTCGTTAAATCTCTCGGCTTGACCTCCTTCAGCTTCTGGAACGTTGTAGTTTCCGGCGTTGTAACCGTTGTCGATGAATGCTTGTGCTTCTTCTGGGGTATAGACGCCGAGCGACATGATAGCTTGCATTAAGTCTTCAGGAGTTCCTACTAGTCTCAGTTCCGGAACATACACATAGTTAGCGGTTGCTGGTGTCATGAAGGTTTTGCGAGCTCCCACGATGCTAATGGCGTTATTGGGAGTCCCTGACACTCTAATGTAGTTATGAGCTTGAGCTGCCTTCTCTATGTCTTTAGCTGTCGGGAATCTACGACTAGTTCCTACGTTCTGAAATTGCATCCTTTGTTCAATATCGATCCTATTTAGGGTAGTTAGAAACTTTCCTCATTTCTTTCGAGCTTAACTGTGTACACAAGCACGATTACGACATACTACTAATACAGTAGAAGTCATCTAATCTATCATGGATAAAGCATGAAGGGCTTTGCTGTGATATTCTTCATCATACTAGGACTTTTCCTAATTCTAGCTGTTACTAACGCTCTAACGTATAACCATCTGTCATATATCGAAGGTAATCATAACATCAGAGTATGTGTATGGTTGAATGTATTAGCCGCCATTATTGCCATTATCGCCATTGCACTGATAATCTACCTAATGGTAGTAAATAGAAATGGCACTAGTACAAGTGGACTATGAATATCTACCATCCTCAACCGAGGGCACTATTAGACTGAGAGTCCCCATAGTTACCGATTCGTTGCTACATGCTATATTCAACGCTTTCAGTCCAGTCTACTGGACGTCACAGTTAGACGGTAAGGCTTTCGATCCTTTCACACTAGTACAGGATACCAAGCAAGCCTTGACTAGACGTTTGGGTAATTGTAACCTACAGGACACCATCGCTCTGTTGTCTGAGTTGTTCAGCCTTAACATCTTGGTTGTGTCACAATCCTTGGTTCCTATCGCTCGTTCCGAGACTCGTTATCCTAAGCTTATCATAGTTATCCAAATAGGTAACCACTATGAAACGGTGGGTATTATATCTAATAACACTATAACCACTATATTCGATGTCGAACCTATTCTGTAACTTAGCAGCATAAACATAGCAGCCTCACCAAAAAATGGACGACATCTATCTCTCTGATCCAGATACTCACTTCGTTGCAGAGCTGATCGACGGCTACTCTTTTCGTAACTTGGTCGAACTCCTCCGTGTAGTATCAACAACCTGCAATCTTCACTTCTCTAAGGAAGGTATCTATTACGAGCAGTCAGATCCAGAACAATGTATTATCATGAGATGGATGATACATGCCGAAGAATTGATAGATTATGTGTACGAATCCAAGAATCCACAGACTATCATCGGCATCAACATCAACAACCTAAGAACAGTAGCCAAAACAGTAGGAAAGAAGGATGGTCTCAAGATCTACAAGGTTAAGGGTGAGAGACCAGTATATATTCAGGTCATGGGAGCAACTGAGAGAGGAAGTGAGAGAAAGAACGTTAGTACTATCTTACCACAAGCAGTCGATCAGGTATATTACGATATACCGGAGTACACTGATGCTGATAAAGGTCCTAACTGTGTAGTGCAAGCTAATATCTTCGCTAAGGTTTGTGCTAACATTACCTCGGTTAAGTGCAAGACTATCCTGGTTACATCTAACAGTAAAGGCATAACTTTGTCGGCGGTGATGGACAACGGCGTAATCTCCAGAGCTGAAGCTCTCGGAGATGGAACACGATCCAGACCCATGGTGTCTAATGGTGAGGTATCTATTCAGACTAAGTACGCCATCGTCAAAGCACTATCTAAGATTAACAACCTAAGTTCGCAAGGAATGATCAAGTTCTATTCACAGCCTGGTAATCCTATCAAGGCTACCTGCAAGATCGGATCGTATGGATCGTTAGAGATCTACCTCATCTTACCAATGGAAGAATGAGTCATGAGTGTCATCACTCATGATGTCTTAATCCAGCCGACACTGTTGACATACTGGAAGGTAGTCGCTGTGTTAGGCTGAATAGTATAACCTATCACCACAATAGGAGAAGAACCGCCATTATATACCACAATAACTCTACCGTTGTTAACTGGATTACCGTTACTAGTGCTATCAGTCAGGTTAATAGTACCCGATCCAGTGTAGTAGATCAGGTAATCGCCGTCGTTAGGTGTGTAAGAAGACGACGACACGATGTTAGTAGTTAGACATAGACCGTTAGCTCTAACGGCTCCGACTCTATTAACTTGGAAGCCTATATTAGGTATCGTTTCGGTATCCCAAGACATGTTCTGATAAGAGCCAGGTGGTAGAGTGTGGTCCACTTTAACGAAGTTAGACAAGCCGCTGATAGCTTGGTTAACCACATTAATAACATTGTCTGGACTAATAACGCTAGTCGGATCGAAGAATCGGAATAGTTGACCAGCAGGGACGGGAGAGTTGGCTGTGTATGCGAACATGGAGTTATCCTGCAATGTTACTCTAGCTGGACCATCGAGATATACTACACTAACGGTAGAGTATTCATCGTTACCCGGTTCGATTAGATAGGTCTCGGTGTAGTACACATCTATTTCACCATGTCCTCCAACTGTGGTTATTGTAGTTGGAATGTTGACAGTATTCTGAGCATAAGCGTTGTGATCAAATCTGGTATATAGCAGAGTACAAACAAAGTCGGAGTAACTCATGATAATATTGGTGGGATTGCCTGGCGTTGAGATTAAGGAGAAGCCGCCTCCACAGACTCTAAGAAAAGTGCCAGTAGTATACACGATATAGTTGAGACCACCATCGCTAGATTCGTTATAGGTTGATTGGATATAGCAGTTAGAGAAGTCGATGATGGAGTTGCTAGCCTTGATCACCGGCATATTGATGGCTGCGATAGTTAGATCCCTGAACCATAACATTACTGTGTTTGTTACAATAGTCGTTGTGACATCGAGTCTAGTGTTCTCAACACTGTTACCGATAATGAATATTCTAGGCGTTAGACGCCCCAGACCTGCTGCATCGTACAGATTGTATATCACAGGTTCAGGGGTACTGATTCCCTCAAGGGTTATCGATCCAACAGTGTAATGGCCAGGATACAAGAAGATGGTAGCCTCTTGTAAGCCTTTAATAGCGTTAAAGGCTGCATCGAAGCTTCTGAACGGCTTAGCTAGATTACCCACCTGTCCTGTTGTATCACAGCCTGTCATAGATACATACGCCGAGTTAGATGCTCTAATGGTACTATGTGAAGGAGGTCCTTGTGGTCCTTGAAGTCCTTGCATTTACTCGAACTATAAATGATATTGGCGTTACTTCTAAGTTTGATGTTAGGACACTATGCTCTGTCTGTTCCATATTCACCCTCTGGATTAAAGAATAAGCTGCAACAACTAGCTTATTCGATACCTCTAACGCCTGAAGCTAAGAAAAGAGTAGCCAATATAGAGCTACTGATTAGTCATAGTAGTCAGACACATAACAAGCGTCGAATCTATCTATGTATATCTAACAACGGCAGGAACTTCGATACCAACACTATCTTCAACGCCGCGATTCACGAACTAGCTCACGTTATCTGTGATGATGAAGGACATACCGACAACTTCAAGAGTATCGAGAAGAGATTGCAAGCCGAAGCGTTGAAGAGAAGATATATTAGTAATGTCCATATCGATAGTAGCTATCCTTGTATATAGATCGATAGTCAGAGAGTTATAACATCGATCTATATACAAGGATAGCCTTGTGTCTATCAGCTTATCTATATTCGATATAGATAAGCCATAAGGTTTGTGTAATTACACCGACGAATCGATATGTCTATTCTTCATCCGATACGAATCCTATCAATAAGTATCGAGGATTAGACGATGTAACAACCAGTCTCGATATATCTATTAGTTCTAGTCGATTCATATTCTGATACCGATAGAGAGATTAGACAACAGCAAGATTACTCAACTATTCCATCGATATCGATGGAATAGTGTCTGTTCTTCTTTCGGTCACTAACTATCTATATCGTGATACAGATCTGTCACGATATCAATACCGATGGAAGATATATCCAAATCGGACAACAGAGGATTACGACTATACCTGTTGTGAATGTAATCTAGACAGAGTCTACTACGGAGATAGATCTACGAATAGTCATGACGATAACTGTAACATAGACTAGTAAATGTATCGACACAGCAATAAGAGTGCTTACACCGTCTATAATCCTCATACCGACATCAGTAATCGAGATTGGTCGAAGCTTCGTACAATAAGAGTAGTATCGATCGATCCGGGTAGGAGTAACTTCTGTATCAGAGTCGAGGACAGACCTTTAGTGTCAGGTAACATTGTACCCATAATCTACGAAAGGGTGACGTTCTCCAACTCTAAGGATGAAACGCAGGACACTATCTATTCAGACTTATCGCGCTACTTATTGTCTAAGCACGATATCCTATCCCAAGCTCATGTAGTTATCATCGAGAGGCAATTACCTGTTAACTATCCCTTGGTTCGTATTTCACAGCATATCCTAACCTGGTTTATGGAGTATCTTAGAGACAAGCCCAACCTTGCTGTAATCTTAGAAGTATCGGGCGATCTGAAGAAGAAGGCCTACCAATTAACTAAGATGACTAAGGCGGAAGCCAAGAAGTGGGCAGCTACCAATGTTCCACTAATCTTCCAGAGACGAGGAGATACACAATCCTTACAGATCATTAACAATAGTAAGAAGAAGGACGACTTGGGCGATGTAGTCTTGCAAGTCGAAGCGGTGTGTGATATGATGGGATGGTATTGTGATAAATAACACGAAGATGTAAACGGGTTGTAGATTCCAAAACTCGGATGTAGAAGACGATATCACAGCCTTGATCATGGGATAGTTAATGGCTCTGTAACTCAAGTTAACACGTCTTGAAGGTTAGAACCTTCAGAGATGTACATGTTCTTGTGGATGATACAAGAAGATGTAAACGGTGTTGAGATTCCAAAACTCACATATAGGAGACGATATCACAGCCTTGATCATGGGATAGTTGACGACTCCATAAGTCAAGTTAACACCTCTTGAAGGTTAGAACCTCCGAAGATGTACATCTTCTTGTGGATGATACAAGAAGATGTAACGAGTTGTTAGATTCCAAAACTCACATATAGAAGACGATATCACAGCCTTGATCATGGGATAGTTTCTGACTCCATAAGTCGAGTTAACACCTCTTGAAGGTTAGAACCTCCGAAGATGTACATCTTCTTGTGGATGATACAAGAAGATGTAAACGGGTTGTTAGATTGCAAAACTCAGATATAGAAGACGATATCACAGCCTTGATCATGGGATAGTTTCTGACTCCATAAGTCGAGTTAACACCTCTGTAAGGTTAGAACCTTCGGAGATGTACATCTTCTTGTGGATGATACAAGAAGATGTAACGAGTTGTTAGATTCCAAAACTCACATATAGGAGACGATATCACGGCCTTGATCATGGGATAGTTGATGACTCTGTAAGTCAAGTTAACACCTCTCGAAGGTTAGAACCTTCGAGTATGTACATGTTCTTGTGGATGATACAAGAAGATGTAACGAGCGTTGAGATTCCAAAACTCAGATATAGATCACTGAACTACAGCCTTGATCATGGGATAGTTTCCGACTCTGTAACTCAAGTTAACACCTGTTGAAGGTTAGAACCTCCGAGTATGTACATGTTCTTGTGGATGATACAAGAAGATGTAACGAGCGTTGAGATTGCAAAACTCAGATATAGATCACTGAACTACAGCCTTGATCATGGGATAGTTTCCGACTCTGTAACTCAAGTTAACACCTCTCGAAGGTTAGAACCTTCAGAGATGTACATGTTCTTGTGGATGATACAAGAAGATGTAACGAGCGTTGAGATTCCAAAACTCACATACAGAACACTGAACTACAGCCTTGATCATGGGATAACTCTGTAAAAGGCTTACTATCCCATGATCTCTTCGATAGCTTGGCTTCCGATTCAAATACTAAACGTGGATAAGGTGAGAAGTTGTTTATGTTGCACCAGTAGCTACCCATTGATTAAGACTAGTGATATATTGGAGAGTAATACCACGACCGGGCTGTAACACTATACTAACAGAACCCATAACAGCCAAAACGTTAGGAGCGATTAAGCCGGTCGTGCTGGTAGTAATAGTTAATGAACCTGTACCACCATTAACAACGCTGATGATACGACCGTTGTTATTAGCTGGCAATAGTGTGAGCGTTCCGGTGTTACCAGTGAACACTAGCAAGTAGTCTATCAATGTTAGAGTGTAGTCGCCACTGAAACTTGTAGCTTCAGGCGCCAACGTTCTGACATTAATACCTCCATACTTATCAACGAAGAAGCCATTGTCGGGTAGAGAGTCGAAATCCCACGATACGTTACGGTAGGAACCAATGGCAGGGAAGACTGTGCTGACATTCTCAAAGGAACTTAGTCCAGTGATGGTGACATTGGATAAGGTGAAGTTGCTGTTATTATCGATAGTAGAGGAAGGATCGAAGAATTGGAACAACTTACCCGCCGGTATTTGAGTTCCTGGTATGAAGTTAGCCATACCCAGTTCGATGAGAGATAGTGTTAATGTTCCGGTCGGATATATAACGCTGACATTACTAAACTCTGCGTTACCGGGAACAGATAGCAAGATGTAGTTGTATGTCAGATCGAAGTCACCCTTACCACCTACAAAGTCTAGCTTGCTCGGGACGTTGGTTAGTCCAGGGCTAATAATGTAACTATACAACCGAGTCTTGGACATGGTCATACTGAATTCGTTGTACACCATAACGATATCCGTTGGATTGTCGGGTGTGCTGAACAGAGCTACAACACTGTTATCAAATCTAATAAAGGAGTTAGCGTATGCTGCAACTACGTAGTTGGTTCCTGGACTGCTACTACCGTTATAGGTAGATTGAACGTAACAGTTACTGAAGCTTATAATAACAGCCAATGTGTTGGGATCAGTAACTATCACCGGCATATTGACAGAGGCTAATGTAACACTGTGGAAGGTGATGTTAATATTATTAAGAGTTAGTGGTGCTCCTGTGATATTAATAGTAACATCGCTAAAACCAGGCCCAACAATATGGATATTAGTGTGGATACCCAGAGAGTCGGCGAAACCTGTTAAAGTCTGTGAATCGAGACTGTATATACCGGTATACAGATAGATGGTTCCGCTATTGGTATCGTTACTAATATCGGGAGTATTAGCGTCGGTCTTCATTGTTGCAGCTAATGCTGCATCGAGAGTGAGGAAGGGTCTGGCTGCGTTACCAACTTGTCCAGTTCCATCGTTGCCGCTGTTAGAAACATAAGCGGTGTTGGAAGTGTTGATAACTGTAACGCCAGGTGGTCCTTGTGGTCCTTGTAATCCTTGCATTTTATAGACTATTGTTTATGATTAACGAGATAACTCGTTAATCTTTATACTTGATAACCGGGAACCCAGTGAGTACTTCTGCCGTCTTTGAAGGTTTGACGAACTACTATCCGACCTTCAGGGTCATGAGTTCGATTGTATACTAGAGGTTGGAAACAACCTCGTCGTCCTTCAGGATCCCAATAAGTCGAGATAGTCAATCCTCCAGCTAGGAACGACTCCTTGATAGTGTCGAGGCTAACAGTACGTAACCGTTTAACTTCATCGATTGATAGGGATTCCATCAGACGTTGAGGCGCTATTCTCGCTCGATATAAGATCTCGGATTTCAGATAGTTACCGATACCCGAGAAGTTAGACTGGTCCATGAGAAACTGACACACTTGGACTTTAGGACGCTTAGCTACTACCGATATCCACTCGTTCTCATCTACTCCTTGATCTTGTCCTAACGAATAAGCTAACATATCGGGACCGATTTCCTTAGTAACCTTAGCCATCATAGCCTGATAGTCGAACCAGATGTCCAGATTACCGAAACGTCTCGGATCTGAATACCAGAGTGTGAACGTCTCATGTTGTCGGCGTAGTGTTAACCATATGTCGGAATGCTTTATCTTCGGTCCATTGCGGTCGCTTCTCTCCAACCACCATCGTCCTGTCATCCCAAGTGTTGAGGTGATAAAGGCTCCGTTATCCAATGCGATGAATATCTTCTTACCTCGACATGTAATGGCGATAATGGTACAAGGCAGTGATAGTTGGGAATACTTCTGTATCAGCTTATGTTTCTTACATGAGTCGGTCCAATCGATGCTTAGTAATGTAGAGTTATTAACGATAGGGTATAGACATAGACAGACGGTACGAACTTCTGGACCTTCTGGCATTTAGTTCAAATATTCCCTATATAAATGTATATCTGTCCCTGTCAACTCGAGAAACAAGAGAAGAAACATCGAAAGAGTCGTAAAGAACGACATCATAAGCGTCATCGACATACATGAGGTTATCTCATGTATGTTATGCAACATTGGGAATAGGTTGTGCTTGTTGTTCCAACGCTCTTCTACGAGAAGGCGAAGCTTTGCGCCTACCCTCTCTTATCTCTCTTTCACGAATACAGTTGAGAGTATCGGTGACGACAGCGTAGGCCGCTCTAACTTGTTCAATAACATCAGGGCTAGCGAGTAGTTGTGCTTGTTCTGGTGTCAGGTCCTTCTTCTTAACTAGGTTATAAGATCCGATGATTGGATAGCTGGTATGATAGAAGATATCGGCGCTAAGTTCTCCGAGTGGTATTCTAGTACCTCCTGCACCCTTTCTATATTGAGGCTTCTCGATACTTCTTCTTCTCAGAGCTTCGAATGTGTTAGGAAGTGTCTGTCTCATTATATCATCGGCAACCAGTACAGACTTGTTATTAGGATCGGCCAGATGATGAACAGTGGTGTAGATAGACAATAGAGCGGCTAACATTCCACGAGCTAAGATACCTTCATCCTTGGCTAAGCTGAGGAAATCGGACAATGGTGGTCCTTCGATACATTCACCGTTAGGGCCTTTACTATAGGATGGACCAAAGTCAGCCGCTCTAAGGAAGTTAACCAACTCACCTGTATACAGTGAAGGAGCTCTCAAAGATTCATTGGGTTTGCCGGTACGTCTCTTCTTCTTACTTGAGGCTTGAGTGTAATATTTCACTAAGCCTCTTATAGCGTCCTTGAAGGCGGTGTTGTAGCTTCTCATGGCGGCTCTATCAAACTTCTCACCGTTGGGCAGTGGGAAATAGCCGGATGGAGGTAGGGTAGCCACGGCTTTGTTGAGATCGATCAGCTGATCGTACTTTCTAGCTAAGTCTTTAAGCATCTCAGTGAATTGTTTGGTACTGAGTGTCTCCGCGGAGAGGGATGAAGAAGGGGTCTGTTCCATTTGTAGTGGACGAGATTTGTTTAGGCGATTTAACAACCTAGTGTTAGCTAGTCAAATAGCCAATAGCGGTATGGTACCAGTTATAGCTATTAACGAGATATGAGCCGACTAATAAAGTTTGGAGTACAGTTTCGTGGCCGTGTTATCAGCATCTAACAGCTCTAAACAAGGAAGCTATTGCCTAAATGGAGTACTCTTCTTGTTTAGATACAGAGATGTCTAAGTCCTCTAAGTTGCAGGAGGAGTTATATGGAGAGGATGGCTCTGAAGTCCATTCTATCTTCTACTGGGAGTATGTACGTAAGGCTCGTAGTGGACATATGTATCTTAAGATGACACGCAAGCCTAGATCCGACGACTACTCGTTCGAGGTTGACAACAAGCACTTCAACTACTTACTGTACTCGGAACTATGGCAATTCTTACCCGAGATCAAAGTAGCTCCCAAGTTCAAGGATATAGTCCAGATATGTTATCCTTCTAATGTTGGGCTTAACTTAGTCAAGCGTGCCAGTCTATCAACCGAGACGTCTACTATCCAAACGATCGACAATGTATGGATTCTAATGCATGCACAGCATTTCATGTGCTTGGATCGCCAGCACTTCTTCAGACTAATAGGCAACGTTAAGGAGTTAACTGAATGGAATACCAGACTACCAGCCTATCAACTGACTATTCCACAGTGTTGGGATTATTGTCGTGATTATGGTAGAGCCTTACCAATCGGATTAGCCAGAGAAGACACTATCAGCCATTTATATGAGATGAGACGCAAGATTTCGTCATTGCTGAGAATCAGGGTTAAGCAAGATGATAAGTGGATAGAGACTAAGCTCAGCGCTTGTCGATTCAAAGAGCCAGTATTAGTAGGTTTAGATTCCGATGCTGAACTGCCACCTCCCGAGTTGTATGGTTGTTATGGTAAATCTCTACCTTCCGAGCTAGAGTGGAGAAGTGAACAGCCTAACGTGTTCTATACTCATGATGTGATCGAGATACCAGACCAACTTAGACACGAAGCTGGTAAGAGGTTCCAGATTCCGTTAGAGATCGAAGCGCCATGTGCGGCTATCTTCTTCGTAGCCGAACCTGTCAAAGCCATAGATAGCAACAACTACGGCAACTTCACTGATAATCCACATAACATCGAGCAGGGAACAAATCCGTTCAGTCGTGTAGCTCTAATGTACGGTAACTCTTACCGTCTACCAGAAATATCAGCCCATTACACCTCCGAGTTAGTCCCTGCACGCTTCTTCCCTATCGCACCATATCATAGAGGCTATAATGTAATATCCATCGGTTTCTCACCCAACGCTATCGATACCGATGTTACTAGCTCATTGAAAACTCTGAACGCCAAGATGATATTGGAGCTATCACGACCAGGTCAGGAAGAAGACGAGGCTAAGGACGATGATATCCTAATCCGTCCATTAGAGGAAAGTCAGGGTAAGGGTCCCTTCTACGATATCCATGTTAGATTGTTGGTCTATAGGAAGATCTCCTTCACCAATGGACGATGTGTAGTTGAAGGTGTTAATACATAGATATACACAGCCGGCTGTGTATATCATTGTTGTGAACGATACCACCACACTATCAAGATGATAATGATGATCACGATGATGGCGATTAATATCCAGGAGATGTTAGGGCTATTAATGGCTGGATTTGAAGCTGTAGGTATTCCTTCCCATATCGAAGTGTTACGAGTAGCTATCGAACTAATAGGACTATTAGATAGCAAGGTGGTGTATGTGTTGTTAGCTGTACTAATCACACTAATAGTAGTAAGGTTAGGTAATAGCTTATGTAGTTGATCTTTCTCAGCGGTAGTGAATCCATTGAAGGTTGGTTGGTTAACATACACGATACCTTCTGCTGTTGGTTCGTTGTTCAAGATGGTGAAGTTATAACCACCGTTAACCATCGAGGCCATTACAGTAGCGAAGGGACATGGAGTGATACCATGTTGTTGCATATAGCTGCTACTAGGAGCAGCTGCATTGATACAAGTAGGAGTACAACTGACAGGAACTGGTAATTTAGATGGATCGACTAGACAACCGGCGAAGTATCCTCCAATAGTGTCAGGAATAGGAGTCGACAAATCACTGAACTCCTTCCTGATCATGTCAGCTAGAGTGTCGTAGAAGCTGGAATTTTCCATGAGTCCCATGGCTGTGGTAACTTGTTTCCAACAAGTAGACACGTCGCCATCTGGAATGTTGTCGATGGGAACGGACGCGTTGGCACGAAGAGTCTTGAGACAGTCCTCGATCACGCTGAGATTAGGTTGCGTTCCTCCCTTCTCTACCAACACTTCTCTGGACGACTGGATACGTTGGCGGTAACGTAGAGGTCGTGGATTGGTTCTTCTCTGCATTTGTTAATGAATATATTCGAGTGATACCACTCGAATAGTCTATTTCCTCAGGAAGTAGATAATACCGACTATGATGATAGCCAGTACCAAGGACCAGATGAAGATCTTGGTCATGTCGGGGATGCCGTTGTGTGTTTCGGTCAGAGGGTTGAGCTGTTGTGTGAAGGATGGATTGACGAAGTATAAGATGATCCACACTATGATGAAGATGATAATGAAGTAGATCAGCAGATTGATAGCCGAAGTACTTGAAGTCTTGATCACCTCAACATTAGCACCTGGTGCTAGACTAGAAATAGGAACACCGGTTTGTAAGACAGTAGCCATTTACACTTCGAGGAATTTTTAAACCGCGTTCACCTACGTTATTACTCGTAATCGCGAAATGCGATACCGACAGGGAATCTTGGTACACCGTATTCTGATAGCTCGAAATAGCGGAAGGTATAACGTTGTCCTACAAGTCTCTGCTTGTTCTGATACCATTGGGCTCTAAGTTCAAAACTACCACGAGGACGAACAGGGAACCTATTACCACGTTGATCCTCGATCACTAACACCGCCAGACCTTCTTCCGTCCCCGTTCCTTCTATTACGTCAATTACTATACCCTCCTCGTCTTGGAACATCTTGACTTTCAGCAGATTATTAGAACGATTAGGTCTGTAAGCTGTTAAATCGACTCCACCTCTTCCACAACCCGATAGATGACGAACAATGGCACCTTCGAAACCTTCTTCCACGAAGCAATTATGGAAGTGTACAATCTCCTCATGACTATGAGCTGGAGTTGAAGGAACCAAACACACACGTTTCAAGTCACAACATTGGCTATAAGCCTCGCTAAGTAAATCCATTCGACGTTGGGTCGGTAAGTTGATGATGATATCGAACAGGTAATAGTTAACCTGGTCATTATCGGGGTGTTTAGTTTTGGTGGTTCTAACAGCTGAAATTAGCCTGTTGAACGACCAACCGTGAACGTACAGTTCTCCGTCTAGATGACAACCGGGTGGTAAGTGTGTGAACAGAGTATACAACTCCTTCCTAATCTGTTCCAGATAGGCTTGAGGTTTATTCTCACGAGATCGGAGATGTACTTGACCTCCCTCAAGCCAAGCTAACGATCTGACACCGTCTATCTTAGCCTGAACAGACACTGGATACTCTTTGATCTTCTTTGGATCGTAAGCGCTAGCTAACATAGGCTTAGGATATTGCTTGCACAGATTATCACCATTAGTGTAACCTTTGTGTGCCATCTTCCAATAGCGGTGACGAGCTTCCAGTAACGCTTGTTCGACTAATGTTCTACCTGAATTATTAACCTGAACCTTCCTCTTCTTGACTTGAATATCACCACCAATATAACCATGACGAATAACAAGCTCCGAATTCTGGAACCCCACTTGCCACATCATACGATCAGAGTAAAGAGGTTGAAGCCAGAAGTCGGTAGTAGTTGGTTGATCGGTGTAAGCTATGACGTTGTCTTGTTGTGGTGTGTCGTCATCTACTTGGTCATGTTGGATAAATCCAGTAGATGACGATGCCGAAGTTATCATGTCGATATTGCTCATTTATCAGTTAATGAGCGTCGGATATGAAGCCTAGATTAGCTACAAGCGAATCATTGTGGGAATAACAGCACATGTATGTAACCTTGACATACATGTATGTCTTCTCTATGGTTTGGTCGACTCGGTAAATGTTTTTCAAGGGTACCAAGCTATGTCTATGTATGATCGTTAAGAACGAGAGTCGTGTCATTACCAGACTTCTCGACTCTCTCGTCAGACAAGGCAAGCCAATAGTCGACTTCGTGTCTATCTTAGACACTGGCTCTACTGACGATACTGAGTCTCTTATTTATCAGTGGGCTAAGAAGCATTCCATTCCTGCTAAAGTTCATCATTCACCATTCACTAACTTTGGTGAGTCGCGTACTAAGTCGTTCCAGTTAGCCAAGAGTTCATTCCAATCCGACTACGTCTTGCTGTTAGATGCCGACTTCGTATTGGAGTTTGGTGAGCCTGTACAGCTCACAGCTCCTTGTTACATGGTTAAGCAATATAATCAGGCGTTGGAGTATTGGAATATTAGACTGATCAACACCTCATTGGATTGGAAGTGTATCGGTGTTACTCATGAGTATTGGGATAGCGGTGATAGACAAGTGGAACGAACAAACGCTATCACAATTAGAGATTTAGAGGATGGTGGTTGTAAGAGTGATAAGTACACTAGAGACACTAAGCTATTGCTATCAGAGATCAAGAATAAGAAGTTACCTCCTCAACTGCTAGCGCGTTATTACTTCTATCTGGCTCAGACTTATCGTGATCGTAAGATGTATGCAGAGTCTATCCGTTACTACAAGGATAGAATTAAGATGGGAGGTTATGTCGAGGAGGTCTTCTATAGTATCTATCAAATAGGCTACTGTTATCAGATGCTGGGACAAGACGCTAACGCTATCGTATCTTACTTAGACGCTTGGCAATATCGTCCGTCTCGTATCGAGCCATTAGTGTACATCGCTAGCTATTATCGTTACAATGGTAAGTATCAGCTGGGATTGTTGTTCGCACTTAAGGCGTTGGAAATACCACCGAGTACAGATTGCCTGTTTGTCGATAAGAGATGTTGGGACTATCTCTTAGCTTTCGAGTTGAGCTACCTAGCCTTCTATGGCGGCTTGAAGGAATTAGGTAAGCAATCGTGTGATAAGGTTCTAGCTAGTCGAGCACCAGATGCGTTAAAGAAATGCGTAGCGGACAATGTTAAGTTCTATATCTAACGCTGTGTGTTCTTATCCTAATGTAAATGACGGATACTAGTCCGATTAGAACAACCCGTCCACTTGTTACACGTCCCTTATCGCCACGAGATAATGTCCCTATTATTGCTAATGGTACGATGATCGATCGTAATTCTCTGCCTCCTATTAGGAGTATTAGACCAGTTTCCCCAGTAGCTATGTCTCCTTTGACATCTCCGAGTCCACTACCTGCTACTAGAGTTCCCACCCCCATCGTTACCCAAACACCCAACCGAGCCCCTACACCTAATACAGTTCCTACACTCGATGAACTACTATCGCCTCATAGTGTCGTGATGACACCAGCACCTCAACAGCCGGTTAGAGTATTACAATCGCCGGCACAACATGGTGGACAAACACGTCGCGTCTTTTATCGTGTTAGGAGAGGACAGGCACAACCGAGAACTCTTCCACTTCCTTATTCTATAACTCACGATGGCAGAAGAAACTACGCCGAGCTATCCATCGATGACCAATATCGTTATCAAGCGTTAATACTAGCCAAGTACAACGTATTGAGAGATTCTAATCCTTGGCTTAATATGCCTCCACTCGATCATTCTCTAACGTTAGATCAGAAGCATGATCAGTATATGGTGTACTATCGAGAAGTTTCCATCCATAACTCGACTTACAAGTATAAGCAATACCTGAGGTTGGGCTTCCGTCTGTTCGAGTTATTCGGTGTGCACTTTCTAGGTCTCAGGGTTATGAAAGGATATGCCGATACTCAAGAGGCTAACTTCACCTTATACGAGGATTATCTCAGACAAATGGCGGAAAAGAACTACGAGATCACTACTTCACAATGGTCTGTAGAAGTGAGACTGATAGTTACAGCTTTAATCCAAGCGGCTCTATTCGCTGTTATCTCCTGGGTGGGTTCTTATATCGGTGGTGGTCAACTCGGCTCGATAACTAGTTCTATCATGGGGATGTTCAATCGTCCATCGGCTCCATCAGCCCCACGAGACAACTCAGGTATTCCAGAACCTCCACAACAGGAGGGGTTTGACTTAGGTTCCATTCTTAACATAGCTCAGGGCTTTCTAGGTTCAACGACCAGACCTCCAGCTTCTAGACAGCCAGCATTCTCAGAATAGTTATCGGATGATAACATCCGATAGCTTCAAATGGACACACTGGTTATCTATACTACTCACCAATTCAACGACAACGTGGACTTCTTTATCAAGCATGGACTAGCCAATAGAGACGATGTCCATTTCCTATTCGTTATCAATGGGGATATCAAGTTACAGCTACCATCCTATCCCAACGTTGAACAAGTCAATAGGGAAAACGTAGGACACGATTTCGGAGGATGGTCTTACGGTCTATTCCTCAACGACAACTATACCAAATATCGCTACTATGTATTCATCAACTCAACGGTTAGAGGTCCCTTTATGCCTTTATGGGCTGAAGAGGATTGGATTAGATGCTTCACCAACCTGATTACCAACAATATCAAGCTAGTGGGTATATCTGTTAGCGAGGAGATACAGTCTCATGTTCAGAGTATGTTCTTTGCTACCGATAAGGTTGGTGTAGAAGTAGCCATTAACCATGGTATCTTTAGCCGACATGTTTACGAGATCGTAGATAGGTGGACTCTTATAGTTGAGAAGGAGGTAGGATTGTCTGTAGCTATTAAGAGTTCTGGTTATCTGATCGATTCCGTGTTAGACTCTTATTCTCTTCATAACCCTTACAAGTTCGGCTATTGTGGTAGGAAACTGTATCCTATCGAGTGTATCTTCGTGAAGTGTATAGACTTTTTCCCTCTGACACATATAGCCAAAGAATACTCGACTATAGTCTAACTGTAAATGGTTAACACTCTCGTCGTCTACACCACCCAAACGTTGAACGACAACGTGTCCTACTTTATCAAGCATGGGCTGACAAAATATTCGGAAGTGGACTACGTCTTCGTATCCGATATACATACTCTCCCTGATTATGTCATACAGTTACCTAGACAACAGGACGATTACAACTCATGGCTTGTAGGATTAGATGGTAGAGACTACGATTACTATATCCTGCTTAACTCTGAGGGTTGTGGTCCTTATCTACCTAAATGGGCTAAGACACCATGGTATCGCTGTCTGACTAAGATGATCAATGATAGAGTTAAGTTAGCTGGTTCAACCATTGGCTATGATGGTTGTCCATATGTCGATAAATATGCAATGGTAACAGATCGTATCGGTCTATCTATCATTGGACAAGCTATGCATAGCAAAGATCAGAAGACCATAACTAGAGCTGTCCTCGATGCTGGTTATGATATAGCTTGTTTACTGATGGCTTATCGCGGACTGGATTACCGAGTCCAAGTACCTCCTACCGACTTCTACAAAGAAGGTGTACATCCATTCGAGACGGTGTTCATTAATGTCAACACTAATATGGAGAGAGCTGCAGTAACCAACTATATGGAATGGCGTAACGTCTTCGATTGGCGTGAGTATCTGTACCTTAATAGAGACGTAGCTAAAGTATCTACAACTGCTGAGTTCGCTATTCAGCATTGGGAACAATATGGTAAGAAAGAAGGAAGAAGAGCCAGAACTCCTCTTCCCTTCGATTCCTTCTTCGATCCTCATCGATACTTGAGTAAATATCCAGATCTTCGTATGAACGGAGTAGATAGTGTAGATGCTGCTGTTGTTCACTTCCTACAGTATGGTGTTGACGAAGGTAGGAACAGTAACTAACCCTAAAATGCTAGCAATCTGCTCATGTTCCCATAATAACGATACGGTGTTATATATCGCGAGTAGATTAGACACTATCTTAGTAGTTAATGGTCCTAACGCTATCCAACATCCCAACGTTAAGACTATCAATCGCGACGATTATGGAACGGTGGTCGATGCCTGGTTTGCAGGTTTCTCATCTCGTGATAAGGACTACGATAGTTACCTGTTCCTAGATGCTAATCTATCAGGTCCTTCCTTTCCTATATGGTTCGACGGCTCTATCGCTGACTTGAAAGATGTCGCCAAGATGTTATACAATTGTCACGGTTTCCTTATTCTACAGTCGGATGCGGCTAAGATAGCCTCCGATACCGGCTTCTTCAAACATGGACAATTGGAACTGTTAGCTTCTGAAGTAGCTAAGATAGGTGAAGTATGTCGTCTAGCTGGTGAACATCCGCTAGACTCCATCTTTCATCCGTCGCCGATCCAGATACCTATTGACTTCGACTGGCGAATGTATTTATATCTCCACCAGTCGGCTCGTGATGATATCAGTGAACAAGGGGCCAAGAATCATTGGTTGACTCATCGTTATCCCTACAAAGCTCTGAGGAGCTTCGACGACCTATTCAACTGGCATACATACCTAGACAAATATTCCGATCTGAGGAACGCAGGCATTGATGATCCTCATAGCGCTCTATTGCACTTCTTCCGTTATGGTATCGAGGAAGGTAGAACCGGTATATAATACACGAGCTATTCGTGTATTATCCTCATAAAAGGATGAACTGTACTTATCGTGTTCAGATTGGAGATACAATTCAGTCTATCGCTCAGCAATTCGGTATCGGTGTTCAAGAGTTGTTAAGTCTGAATCCGGGTCTCAATCTAGAGTTCGGGTTGATACCTTCTCAGATCATTAACGTGCCATGTTTACCTAACAACTGCGAAACAGTAACTAGACAAGGAGAGACGATCAGACAAGTTCTTGATAGAATAGGGGCTAACTTCGAGGCGATTCGTGAGATAAGACTGGTTGGCGGTCAGATAGTGTACAATCCCAGTGTTCTCAATCCTATCCAAACATACGAAGGTGAAACAGTGGCTAACCTTATCAGGAGACTTGGTAATGTTATAGACAGGTTAGCTATAGTATCCAATCTACAAGTAATAGCTGGACAACTGGTCGTTAATCCATTGTGTCGGACACCTTGTGAAGCTACTACACGTCCTGGCGATACTGTTGGACTTTTGTTAGATAGAGGCTTACCGCTAGATGTGATTCGTAGTCTATTACTTATTCCAGGTCAACCTATTGGCGGTTGTCAACCATATCCTCCTCTCCCAATTAATAGCGGTTGCTACGCTCTTCTAGAGCAAGCGTTTGGAATTCTTAAGTTACCCGACAATAATCTTCGACCTGAAGAGCTGGCTATCGGTCTAGTTCGTCTTCGTCCTAATCGCTTTCAACCCTTGAGACAATTCCACGAATCTATCCTTAGAGTCCCTGTTCTGATCATTGCTAACGATAGATTCTTCAACCCGTTCACTAATAAGAAAGTTCCTGCTGCTAATCTAGTTAGACTGGATCCCGATATTTGGGAAGTTGTTCAGCCTGTTATTGGAGACATATACCAGAGAAACATTAGCGTGTACGATCTAGCGTCGGTGACAGCCTTCCTTAGTCAAGACTCTAACTTCAAGAGCGATTGTGCTGCTAACATAAGTAAGACTTACAATCCTCGCTGTCTTGGATTACTAGAATCGTTAGACTATCTCGAAGAACCTAATCTGTTTCCATCTACTTTCATGGCTCAGACTGATAGTGTGTATGTTAGGAAGTCAGTATTACCCGAGACGGAAATACCAGACTGGATTAACACTTTCGGAGGTACTGTAGTCCCTAAAATTGTAAATGGTAAGACGCTCGAGAATATAATAACTGTCTCGGCTGTAGCGTTGTATAACTATCTCAGCTCAATTGGTGATCAGGTCTGTGTTCCTAATGGTCTGTTTAACGAAGCGGCTACCTTCCAAGAACAGCTAGCTGTAGATCAACAAATAGCAGCCTCCAACCCCCGTCTTACAAGACGCGCGGCGAGACAGTTAGCTTTCGGTGAAACCTTAGCAGCTAATAATATTGGAAATAATGCCTATCTTCGTGACATCTCTAACTTAGGCAACACACCTACCGAGATCAATGCTAGAATCCAATTAGAAGCTAACACAGCCGCGACAGGATCTAGTGGCGTTAATCCTAACTTCGTGAATGGTTACATTAACAGCTCAGTAGCTCCACAACCTAATCTTAACGCAAGAGGTGGAACGCAAGCCTATCTATCACCCTTCCGTTGTCCTAATGGAGGGGAGTTGAGACCTTCACCTAATGGTGGGTTTGTTTGTTTTAATCCTATCTAAAATGGACCTACAACAGCTACAGACACTCAACGATCAACAGATTCGCGACTACTTCGACAGTATCGGCATCTCCAGCGCTGGTCTATTAACTAGACAGCAGCTATTGGATAGATACATTAACATCCTCAACTTAAACAAGGGAGGTGCTAAAGCTATTAGTAGTCCTAAGTTGATCCCAGGAGCTATCAGAGTGTATCCCATTACGGATATGAGGTGGTAATGTGAGACGCTCACATTACCAAATGAGAATACTAGCCATCGGTGACCCACACTTCAAGCTGGATAACGTTATAGAGACGGAAGCGATGATTAAGGACATCCTCCAGATCGCTAACGATGTCAAGCCCGACTACATAGCATGTTTAGGAGATACATTGGATAGATTCGCCAATATTCACGTTAGTCCTCTTGTTAGAGCTACCTCCTTCCTTCGTCAGCTGTCGACCATCTCACCTCTCATCTTACTCATTGGTAACCATGATCGACCCAATAACAATGTATACTGTACCGAACAACATCCCTTCACCTCTCTCAAACAATGGTGTAACACTACGGTAGTGGATACACCAGTACGTATCGGCTGTATCTTGGCTATTCCCTACGTTCCTCCAGGTAGATTTAATGAGGCGGTGAACACAGTAGGATTAGATGGCATTAAGCTAGTGTTAGCACATCAAGAGTTCAAAGGGGCTAACATGGGTCCTATCGTGTCAGTGGCAGGAGATGAATGGGATCAACGCAACCCTGTCGTAGTATCTGGTCATATCCACGACTATCAATGGCTGCAACCTAATATCGTGTATGTTGGTACTCCTATCCAGCATGGTTACGGTGATAAGACCGATAAGGGTGTGTCCGTATTCACTATCAATGACGATATTATGGAAACTAGATATCCGTTACCCTCTGTTCCGATTAAGTTAACTGTTACTATCTCACCAACACAGTTAGCTAGCTATCAACCTCCTCCTAATACTTTGGTCAAGCTGATAGTTAAAGGAACTAAGCAAGACATTCGTCTTATCAAGACCAATCCATTCAACAAGGACAAACGTGTTCGAGTTCAATATCAAACTATCACCGATACTAAGCCGATAGCGGTTAAGTCACGTCGTTCATACCTCGAAAACTTAGCTGATGCTATCAGAGATACACAATATGAGCGCTATTGGTTAGCAGAACTAATAGGATCATGATATAAGTGGTTACCACTTATATCTGAGCTTACTGAGATATTAGACCTCCTTGGAAGGTTGAACCAGCTACAGCGAAGATAGCACCGGCTGGTATATTTGGTGGTAATGTCAAGGCTACATTAACCTGTTCACCAGCCATCATTGGAATGATCTGAGTAATTGTATGGCTATCGATACCGTTGTTAGTGAAGCCGCGAGGTCCAGCATTAGAAGTATCTGTAACCAATGTGTAGGTAGTTGGATAGTTAACAGCGACTGGTACGGCTGGAATTCCTGGACCAGTGCCCGGCGTTCCAGGTGGTGGTGTCAGTATGAATTGGATATCGGTATTAAGATAAGTAACGGTAGAGTTACCAATACTAGTGGTTGGAAGTCCAGGTGTACTGATAGAGTTGTCTTGTAGGATAATGGTAGTAGAGAAGAGATAGTCACCAGACACCGGAGCGGTATAGGTGCTAGTTGTTGGATTGTAATAGGTTCCCGTAGGTCCACCTGTATATTCGTGAGTAGTATTCAACGGGAAGGGGAAGGGATTAACGGTAGAATTGCTGATGAACATTCCAGTAATACCAAGCACAGCATTGAACTCGTACAAGAAGCGACCAGCTGGACCGGTGGGGCCTGTAGCTCCTGGTTGTCCTATGGGTCCCATATATCCCATAGGACCAGTTGGACCAGTTGGACCAGCTGGACCAGTGGGACCAGTTGACCCTGTGGGTCCAACTACTTGCTGCACACAAGGTAAGGATACACAGCATGGTTTAGGTTTACAAGGCCCTAAGAAGGGTTGTCTTACGTTGTTACATGTCTTGAGACCATACTTACGTAACAGGCAAATATTGCAACTATTAAGACCGCAATTACAATAAAGGTTGACCATTTGGATAGTTTGGATATTTTGCTACTGTGTTTCTAATACATATTAACGTTCTTATTGTTCATAGTATCGGAGTTGTTATTTCCAATTGGTAAATATGCAGGCTGAACCTTTACTTAGTGAAGCACAGCTCAGAGAGCTAGAGAACAGTATTAAGATCCTGGCTGAAAGTCCTACTGTCAAGTTAGATGATATTAGCAACTATCCCAAGCTTTACAACTCCTACATCGCTGTTAAGTCTATCGCTTCCATTCTTTACGAAAATGGCGAATATTCTAAGCTGTTACCAATCCTTAAGTCTAACAAACCCAAGAAGCTAGTGTTAAAGCCTGGAACTATTGGAGCTTTCCTATTCGGTTGCTTAAACAGCAGTACCGTACCTAACGAGTGTACTCCAGACTGCATCGGTTCATTACCCAATAGTAATAATAACCAAGCTTGCAGTTATCAGGTTTGGGTACTTAATGAGCAACTACAACAGCTAACACCCTCTACTAGTACGTCAGCCCTAGTCTACGCTGACACTCTGACACCAGCCCAACTTACACAATTAGCCAATGCTGGTGTCACTAGTTACTCCCTAGTAACTAATAAGAATGGTAAGTATCAACAAGGACCTGTTCACACTCTTTCGTCTTCGTCTACAAATTCTCCCGATCCAGTAAATATGGGAAATAACACTTCAGCACCTGTAGCAGTACCTGCTAATTCAGCACCTGCTAATTCGGCACCTGTAGCAGTACCAACTGGCGAAATATTGGTCACACCTCAACCAAATAATACTGGTCTGATTATCGCTATTATCATTATTATCATTATCATCATCGTAATCGTATGGTTATGGAATCGTAACAAGAATAATGCGGCTATAATGTAACACGTGAGAACTCTCACGTATTATTAGAAGAGACGGCGAGGTATAGGAGATTGACGAGGTTTGGGAATGGATGTTGCAACCGGGCTATGTGTTACTCGAGGTGTTGAAGTTACTCTAGGGGTTCCTTGCTTCAACGCTTCGATGGGTGCTGTTATTCTGATGGCTTTTTGCTCTTCTCGCAACTTGACACCAGCTCCTAATGGAATAGCGGCTGGGCTTAACATATTAGTACGACAACAGGTACGAGTTACACCTAATGCATCCAATGCTTCACCCTTAGACATTCCTTGACTGACTAAGCGCTCAAATTCAGAGTTAAGAGCGCCGATTCGTTTACCACATGAAAAACAGGCTACGTGAGGAAGAATGTGAGTATCCATTTATATCAATAAATGAGCCTGTTATCCTCGATCGCGTCTGGTATTCTATGGTGTATAGGGTGGAATAGTTTGCCTCGTAACTTGGTCGAAGACTTTAGCAACTCGAAACGAGTAGTGTTATTCTCTCATTCCAGTTATTGGGATTTCGTCCTATTTTTACTATATTGGGCTACTGTTCCTTCTATTATGAGGGACATGTATGTGGTGATGAAACCTCAACCTTTCAAGTATCTAGGATGGTTATTACAACCCACGTTTATACCAGCCACTAGTATCACCGACAGAGGTTTAGGATTCGTCGACAGTACAACGAGGAGATTTCGAGGTAAGACCACTTTCCAACTCATGATATCACCAAAAGGTACTATCGTTGATGCTCCATGGCGCTCTGGTTGGTATTATTTAGCCAGAAACCTAGACGCTGAGGTACAAGTTATAGGCTTAGATTATCGACTTAAGACCGTCGTGTTTCAACCTCCTCGTTCTTTATCCGATAAAGACCAACTGGAAGCTGAGCTAAAGGAGGATATGACACACATTACACCTTTGTACACTCATCAAGAGCTCCACATTCCGGGCAACAGCGGTACGCTGTTTTCATTAAATCCTATCGCTTGTTGTATCGTAGTGCTGGCATCCGTCATCATCTACATGCAGATATGTTGAGTCCGCTCAACATATCGAAAATATCTCCATGACAAATGAATCCATTAGAGAAGTTTGCTAGAAGTCATCAACATTTAAGAATCCACAAGTGGAGTAACTACTTCGATGTGTATCTTAAGCATCTTGCCAAGTTTAGAGATAAGAATCCAACCATTGTTCACATTGGAGGAGACTCGCCTGGCATAGCTCAAATGTTAGACAAGTACTTAAGAGGCGCTAACATTCATATCCTGACCGAGAATGTCGAAGATGCCAAGTACGACCAAACCTTCCAAGGTGGACGTGTCAAAGTCCATGTTGGGTCTGTCTTGGATCACGTCTTCATGGAACATTTCAAGAAAGTGGTCAACGCTATCGATGTGGTTATCGATGGTGGAGATCACCAAGTAGATAAACAGCGCGCAGCGTTTGCTAGTTTATACCATTCGTTGAAGCCTGGTGGTGTCTATATAACTGAAGCAACTCATACCTCCTATTGGCATAGTTGGGGAGGTGGACTTAAGAAGGGAGGCACCTTCATCGAATATGTCAAAGACTTAGTAGATCAATTACACCGTAAGCATATATTGCATCACTTCAATCAAGGAAACAAGGACATCGGAAACGATATCAAAGATAGTGCTAAGTCAATCGAATTCCACGACTCGATAGTGGTAGTTCATAAGAAGGAAGAGGGAGAAGTCGAACCCGATGTAATATTATCGGGTTCGGACAATCATGGTCAGCTAGCAGACCTAGACTACCAGGATGACAAAGAAGCGCTATTAGCTCAACATCAAGCTGACAAGGAAGCGCTGCATAATCAACTCAAGGATAAGGAAGCACAGTTAGCTCAACATCAAGCTGACAAGGAAGCACTGCATAATCAACTCAAGGATAAGGATGCACAGTTAGCTCAACATCAAGCTGACAAAGAAGCACTCCGTAAACAACTCAAAAATAAGCAAGCGCAGTTAGCTCAACATCGAGCTGACAAGGAAGCGCTTCGTAATCAACTCAAGGATAAGGAAGCACAGTTAGCTCAACATCAAGCTGACAGAGAAGCGCTTCGTAATCAACTCAAGGATAAGGAAGCACAGTTAGCTCAACAACAAGCTGACAGAGAAGCGCTTCGTAATCAGCTGAGAGACAAAGAAACACAGTTAGCTCAACAACAAGCTGACAGAGAAGCGCTTCGTAATCAGCTGAGAGACAAAGAAACACAGTTAGCTCAACATCAAGCTGACAAAGAAGCGCTTCGTAATCAACTCAAGGATAAGGAGTCGCAGTTAGCTCAACATCAAGCTGACAAAGAAGCGCTGCATAATCAACTCAAGGATAAGGAGTCGCAGTTAGCTCAACATCGAGCTGACAAGGAAGCGCTGCATAATCAACTCAAGGATAAGGAGTCGCAGTTAGCTCAACAACAAGCTGACAGAGAAGCGCTTCGTAATCAGCTGAGAGACAAAGAAACACAGTTAGCTCAACAACAAGCTGACAAGGAAGCGCTGCATAATCAACTCAAGGATAAGGAGTCGCAGTTAGCTCAACAACAAGCTGACAAGGAAGCGCTGCATAATCAACTGAGAGACAAAGAAACACAGTTAGCTCAACAACAAGCTGACAAGGAAGCGCTGCATAATCAACTGAGAGACAAAGAAACACAGTTAGCTCAACAACAAGCTGACAAAGAAGCGCTGCATAATCAACTGAGAGACAAAGAAACACAGTTAGCTCAACAACAAGCTGACAAAGAAGCGCTGCATAATCAACTCAAGGATAAGGATGAGCTATTAGCTCAACATCAAGCTGACAGAGAAGCGCTGCATAATCAACTGAGAGACAAAGAAACACAGTTAGCTCAACATCAAGCTGACAAGGAAGCACTGCATAATCAACTCAAGGATAAGGATGAGCTATTAGCTCAACATCAAGCTGACAGAGAAGCGCTCCATAATCAGCTGAGAGACAAAGAAGCGCAGTTAGCTCAACATCAAGCTGACAAGGAAGCGCTTCGTAATCAACTGAGAGACAAAGAAGCACAGTTAGCTCAACAACAAGCTGACAAAGAAGCGCTGCATAATCAACTCAAGGATAAGGATGAGCTATTAGCTCAACAACAAGCTGACAAAGAAGCACTCCATAATCAACTCAAGGATAAGGAGTCGCAGTTAGCTCAACAAATAGAGAAACAAACAGATGATAAGGAGACATCATCTCAACAAGTCGGCAAAGAGTCGGAACAAGATGTTCAACAAGCTGCTGATGAAGTCAACGAACAGAGGAATGAAAGTACGAAAGACGCGGAAGATCGTGAACAAGTAGCTGACAAAGACATAGTAACTCACGAGTCCGAACAATCAGATAGTCAGAGCACACATAGCGAGACCACTGGAAAGAAGAAGAAAGGACTGCGTAAACTTCTAAGCTTCAGAAGAAAGAAGAAGAACTCCTAAACATTGCGATAGTCGAGACACCTCGACTATCGACGTAAGTTGATTATAAATGAACAGTGCAGAGCATACGATCGCTATCCTATCCACGATCTCAAGTATTAGCTACGCCAATCTCATCAACGTCTACTTCTTGACTTGGTTCTTGCTTCCCGCATTATCTCACATCATCAAGCCGCTACCTGTCCTTAATAAGGCTATCAACACCTACAACGATGAGGAGTGGAGATTATCGTTATTGTGTTACTGTTTTGGTGACTTCTTGTTATCCTTCTCAGAGGGTCAGGATATTCCTCTAATGATCGGTATGTCAGCTTTTATCTGTGGTCATATGATATATCTAAGACGAGACAAGTACTTCATTACCAACTACTTACTGTACTTCTCCTTAGTCTTAGTGGCTACTACAGGACTGGATATCGGGACAAGGGCGTTGTTATCTACTTATTTTCCCGTCTTGATTCGCTGCTTGACATTGGCGCAACAACAGGATCGCGATAGGGTTTTGGGATGGATGTTATTCTTAGCGTCCGATGTGTTACTGGCCCATTCGATGATTAGTGGAACTAACTATGGTAAAGTTCCCTTGTTCATGTATTGGCTGTCTATCGATCTTCTATAGATATCAGTGTTTTCACTGATATCTTTAAGCGTAAGTACCTAAGGCTTCCGATCCTGTACCTTGCATTCCAGCACCATAAGAACCAACATTAGCAGCACCAACATTGGCGGTATTAACACTAGCATAAGCGGTGTTGTTAGATCCTACTCTAACTCTCCCTGGTGATCTTGAACGTCTTGGTGAGCTGTAAATGGATCTATGAGGTATCTCGCCAGCTGCCATCTCTCTACTCAAGTCTTGAGCGGCTTCAGCACCAGATACTCCAGGATGTTCCTTTGCATACTCGTGAATCTCTTCCCACCATGGATTACCTCTTGGTACGTGAGCACAAGTAGCTTCAACGTAAGAGCCACGTCTTGGGATCAACTTACCGTTGAAGCTGGCCATGGTTGGATTTCTATAATAACCCTCGCGATAGTAGGTGCCAGCTGGACAGTCTTGAGGACCGGAAGGAACAGATCCTATCTTGTGATGGCTTCGTCTTCTTCTGTGTCCATTCTGGTAACTTCTCTCTGTGGCTTCAATCTCCTTCTCATATGACTTTAACTGACCAGACTGTTGAAGTCTCTGATATTCGAGTTCTCCAGCTGTAACAGGTCTTCTCAACACTTGAGATCCTGAACGTCTGGGTGATCCAATAGCTACCTCGGCGTTACCTGAGCTATTAGCGTATTGAGTCTTACCTAGACTTCTACGCTTTGCCCATGAATCTACTCTTTCGTCGTCTTTATCTCTCATAGAGAGACTAGACCATCTGTACTCCTTTGGCTTACGATGATACTTCTCTTCTTTTGTGAAACCTACGCGATAGCCGTTAGAATGGAGAGCTTTGGCTGTGGCGTTGATCATATCCTGTCTATTCATTCCATGCTTATACAATCCATTACGTTTAGTGTAATCAAGTAACTCATTGTCTGAGTAAGTGTTGTCCAAGTGATTAGTAATAGTATCGTAGTCTGACATCCTTTGACAAGGATAAAATTGTATAAATGAGAATTGTAATACGACACTCAGATAAGCTATATAACAACAAAGCTGGTTACGGCCACGATCCTCCGTTAACAGACAGAGGGAAAGTTAGAGTTACTGCTCTAGCTACCTCTCTAGTTAAACGGTATGGAATACCTATAACTATCGTATGCTCTCCATATCTTCGCTGTCGTCAAACAGCTAATATTCTGCACCGTGTAGTGGCGGATACATATCGTATCAATGTAGGTATCAGTTGTGATAGATTGATTAGCGAATACTTAGGTAATTGTTCCAATGTGCCTATAATGGTGAAAGAAGACACGTTACTGTTCGATCCACCACACCCTGAAACCTTTCATCAGATGGAGTATCGAGTTCGGCTACACAATGATAACATGAGAGATTTCGACCGTCTTCGTCAACCAATATGGTTCGTTACTCATGGCTTGATCATCGACCGATTAACTACAGCTATGGGTTTCACACCACCTCAGAACATACCAACACTATCGTTTGTAGTCTTTTATCAGAGAGGGTCCGACATTCTGGGGTGGTACAAACGCGGAAAACGTATCAAGCGTCTCAAACGTTAAGCTTACGAGTCGTTCGACTCGTAAGGTCATACTGTGAACAATAACCCTCTAGCGGCTAACTCTTGCTGTAATAGCTGACACATATTAGCCACCGCCATTCCTGTCATATACCATCTAGTGAAGAATTGGATCTTGTCAGGATCCATATCGGCTATTCTAACTCTAGGCGATTCGGTCATGTGCTTAATTAAGTAAGCCTGTGCAGTCATATCATCCATTCCACTATCGACGATATTAGGTGGTTCGATACCTAACTGCCACATCACATCGATCAGATCCGGCTTTCGCCACGTTTTGCATATCTTACCTCTGTTAATCTTACGGGCGTCTTTGATGGCTTGAGTTGCCTCGGTGGTTTTGTCTCGGATACGGAACTTCTTGTCAGCCAGTACACTGCCGTAGATATCATGTTGTTCATAATATTCTAGACGTTGTCCAATGACCAGCTGGATCATCTCAGAGTACACTGGCGTTTCATATTCTGTAGTGTCTCTGAATCCCACTTCTTCAGATGGCTTATAGATTCGAAGTCTGCCAGCAGCGTTATTGAAGTGAGCTACTACTGCGTAGGCGGTCTTATCGTAGCTTTGTGAGTATAATGTGTGAAGATATACTATCTCAGTGTCCGATTCTTCATCGGGGCTAGGAATGTTCAGGTCGATGTTGTGGATATTGACCCTCTTAACCTTTCCAACCTTAGGGCTCTTTCTTAATCCGCTAACTCTAGAATTGATAACCCCTTCGATTCGCAGAATCGAGTTAACAGGTTCATGGAACCAATATACGAACGATTCGAATATTTCCAGAACTTTATCGGCCCAAGCTCCTGCTGTCTTATTAACATAGCCAACATAAGCGGCTTCCAGTAGCACGATCTTACTAGGTAGATTCAAATTATCTACCATATTACGGAATTCAGCACTGTCAGGATCCATCGCTTCCAACGTGCTGATGATTCCTTCTTGATATGGTGCTTCGAGACCTACTGAGTACTCGGTAATGTTTTGACGCTTGATAGCTATTAGATTACCGACATAATAAGTACTAGACTTAGAACCCTCGACTAGAGGATAGTCGCGCTGAATGAACACGTTGTCGCCATCCAGTCCTACGAAGCCTTCGAAGCCGAATCGATCTGTCACCACTGTCTTGTTAGTTATCAACTCCTCTAACGCTAGCAAGATATCTGTATGACTATAGTTCATACTATCATACAGTTCCGATAAAGTTACCAACGGACTGACTAACAGCTTAGCCTTCAGCGCCTCAGCTATTTTATCGGTAATAGTTCCTGAGTATAGCATGTTATAGGAAGGCATAGCCTCCACGATTTGTTCACGAGTTGGTGGAGCGGACACACAAGGATAATCGCATATATCATAGTCACAAGCAGCGCTATAGTCGATATCGGTTGGTCTCACGTTACGTTTGTAATGAATCTGACAATCGAAGGCTACCTGCTTAAGTATTCTCTCCATTCGTCGAATGGATATATCCTTCTGTTCCGCCATTTGGTAGATGTGGAGATCGGTGGATAGCAGCTCCGTTTCAGTCAGTGAGGCGTGTCGGTAGATATAAACAGGGATTTTAGCACCATCGGGATTAAGTCCTCGCTCTATTAGCTCCGCTTTGGCTTCTGATAATAGAGCGACGTGACTAGTTGTTCTAATAGCTCGACTTATGGCTTGATAGATATGAGACTGATTCCAGGCGGGACCGAATAAGTGGACTTGGGTGACGTTGGCTAGATTAAGTCCAACCTTGGAGATAGGAGAACCGATTAGGATTTTGAGATACTCTCCGTGGCGATTATCGTAAGAGTTGAACAAGTCCTGAATAGCTGCACTGCGAGCTGGTGGTGTATCAGATGTAATCATAGCGAATCTCAGACGCTTATCGATAGTAATGGTCCTTCGTCCTTGACCGGATGAAGCACACACCGGCTTGAGACCTCCTTCGACAGAGGTAAATGGTGAAGAGTTGGATACAAACTGCTCGATACCCATACTACGAAGAACTGCGCCAATAATACTAGCGCCACCAGCATCCTTGAAGTCGCAGTAGATAAAGGTAGAACCCGGTTCATCGATGACGATAGGGAGCATTGTAGCCAACTTAGCTGACAACTCATGTAGACGATTAGGGATATAACTGTCCAACTCTGGGGTTAGATTATACATATCGGCTCCCACCTTAATCGTGTAACGCTGAAACGATTCCTTATCATAGCCGCCGTCAGGGAATACGAAGTTGGAAGCCATTCTACTAGCTGTATAGAAGTTATTGGATCCTCCTTCCAAACTGTTGTGATAGCCTTGTAGTTGAATACTCGTCATAGTACTAGGATACACTATCGCTTGAGCTGTAACAATCCTATCACCTATCTTGTACTGAGCATCCATAATATTGCCAACATAAGAAGGAACGATACCCGTATCTAGTTCACGAACATAGGATACTAAACCTCTGAAGTAAGGTTCTAACTGTTCTAATGTTGCTGTGTCGTAGTTAGATAACCGGAGCTGGCGATCTAATGGTAATATGAGATTCATTACATCGGCGATCTCTGACACATCGTCGATCATTGGAGTAGCCGAAGCAAGGACGACCTTAGATCGTTGGATGAGATGGAACAGATAATGAAGAGTGGCGTAGTTCCTCCTACCCTCCTCTTCAGTAGTTGTAGAATAGTCGGACCTTATGTTCTGAACTTCATCGATAATGAACATAGTATCATCATATAGCTCGTGTAGTTTCTGATCTGATAGATTTCTTCTAATTATCTCATTGACGAAGGTGGAGTAGGTCTGAATGGAGTAGTAAGGTTCGATAGCTCTGGTCACGTTAATCTTCTGCTGTTGTTCGGTAGTAGCGTTGATAACGCTTGGTGTTAGATAGGTTCCATTGGTACAAACACACACTAGCTGCTTCTTCAACTCGGCGACCAGAATAGGACCACGAGTTAGGAAGTAGATACGCTTAATATTGGTACGTTGTGGACGAATGTAGTCTTCGATAAAGTTAACTGTCTCGGCTATTATGCCTCCTTTCAACGCTTCAGCACTACCAAAAGCTGTACACGTCTTACCTGTACCGGCTCGATGTATCAGTAACAAACGATCGTAGGCTATCAAGAATCGTCGTATCAGTTCTTGATGCTTATAAAGATGACCAGGAGCAGGGACAGGCTCTGTAACGTCGGAAGCCAACTCAGAGAACTCTCTCCTAGCTGTTATAAGTGTTTGGAAGTCTGGATCGTCCTGTGAAGGATAAGTGTAAATTAAATCGGATAGACGCGTAGCGTCAGAAGTGAGTTCGTGTACTTCCATTTACATCTTAGGATAATAGCAGTATTCCACTGCTATTATAACACTACGGGTTCGAACATGATCTCCTCTATTCCCGCTGTTGCTTCGTGTGGTTTAACTTTAATAGGGCAGTCGTTATTAGACAGTAGCTTCTCGATGGCTTGTAGATTCTTGTCGATAATCTTAGTGATATCCTCGCTATAAGTGGTGTCGCTGATGCTACGAGGAGAAACTTCTGCATCTGAAGGCTTAATCACGGCCAGGTAAGCCAGTAGTTTCAAATACTGATCGCCATTATACTTGCCGGAATATACCAGAGGTTCTAATAGAGAAGCCAGACCGCCCTCACCACTAAGATGTCTCTTAATAATAGCCTTCTGGAATTCTCGTTGTAGCTCCTGATTCTTGAGCTGATAGATGGTGTAGTGATGAATATTAGGATTAGCGTCTAGCTCAGTTAATGGAATTGCGCCAGGTTCCGATAAGAATATTAAACTAACGGGTTCCGATGAGAAAGTGTTACGTTCCCATAATCCGTATAAGGTTCCACCATCGTTCTTGAGAATCTTAATAATACCTTGATTGCTGGTAGCCTTCTTCTTCTGTGGTTGAGACACTAGACTGTCCAGTGCCTTAGTGTGTCTTCTAGGTAGATACATTTCCACGGTTAGCTATTTTAGAAGCGTAGAGACATCTCTACGCTTTCTCGGCTTGGAGTATCTTGAACAACAGACTGCTAAGTATTGTTAACAGCAATTAACTTGGTTCCAAGTTTGACAGTTGTTATTCAGGCTGTTACAGCCACAGTTGGTAGGTAAGAGACTGTTACAGCCACAGTTGTTATTCAGACTGTTACAGCCACCATTGGATATGAGGTTGATGCAGTTGCAGTTGCTATTGCAGTTAACCAATCCATTACAGTTGCTATTGCAGTTAACCAATCCATTACAGTTGCTATTGCTATTAACCAATCCGTTGCAGTTAACCAATCCGTTGCAGTTGCTGTTGCAGTTAACCAATCCATTGCAGTTAACCAATCCATTGCAGTTAACCAATCCGTTGCAGTTGCTATTGCAGTTGCTGTTGCAGTTAACCAATCCGTTGAGGTTGTTACATCCAATACATTGACAACAAGCGGATTTAGGAAGTAGAGAGAATGGTTGACCCAAACAACTACAGTTAAGGCTGGAGGCGAATAACTCCTCTAAGGCTGCAAGAGGATACAGTTCGCAGTTGGTAAAGCCTGGAAGGCTCAAAGAGGTCAAAAGATTACGTGGAATAAGCTTGTGCTTCTTGACGCCGATGATAGCTATCAACACTATCTTGGTATCGTTCTCGCAGTATTCAACTATCTTGATCAGTGGCCTCTTGCAGCACTTCTTCTGGAACAATTTGAACAGATGACGAACCAAGTGTCTATGTCTCTTGTAGTTACTATTAGGGATCAGGAAACGCTCGAATCCAAAGATACCCTCATCACCATTCAAGCAATTGTATGCTAGGAAGACTTTGAGGTTGACGTTACATTTAGCAGCGATACCTTGATAAGTATCGTCTTGATTAGCTAAGTAGTACTGTATGAGCTCCATTTATCGAACGGATAAAATCTGACAAGCTTGTCGAGCAATCTTTATTGGTTTTCCACTGTTAATGTAGCTAGTTCGATAATATCGTCTAGACTCATCAGAATCATATTATCGGGATTTAGTTGTTTATATCTATCGAGTCTCTCTCGCCTCATTGGACTGTTGGAACCACCAACCAACTCCAGACCATACAATTGTCCATAGCGACAAACGACGTAGTAGCTACCCATGTAGTTATATCTGAACAAGATAGGTTCTAGAAGACTGTTAGCCTGCAACAGTTCCATAGCTAACTCATCGTCTCGCTCAAAGTCCAGTTGTTTAAGCTTGTCGTATGTATCCATTTCAAGACATATTGTCTTGAAATGTTGCAACTATTAGCACTAGTAGCTGTTATCGCAATGGCTTTAATCCTATTTAATGACTGCGATCCAGCTAGTTCTTTCGTCTTCGCTATCTCAGTGTTTGTCACGTTTATCTGGCTTACTCCGAGATTGGATGGAGTGTTCAAGCGTAGCTTGTGGGTCACTGTTAGATATCTGAGTATCTATCTACTAATCTTAGTCATCATCGCCTCGTATGTGATGAATTACGGCATTAGTCATCCTAAGAATCATACCATCTGTATGTTCAAGACATGAGCAACGCCGAAGCTATGAAAATCAATGTAATAACAGATGCGATGATCCATAACCAGAAGAAGAAGTTATCATCTTCCTCTTTTAGAAATTCGGTAGGTTGAGGAGGGTCGATGGATTGAGGTGGATCTGGTTCGGTGGGGATAACACACACTTCGGACACTTGCTTACAATAGTCGTCGTAGAAGGGTAGAAGATACGGAGTTGTAGCGGCTATCTTAATACGATTTGCAGGATCGCAGTATTCCTCTTTGCTCGGTGTATCCATTTCTATGTTGTAAATGGCTGGCAATAACATCTCTAAGAGTGTGGTAGATACTACCGTTAACTCGTTCATCAGTGTTATCAACGAGACAGCGAACCAATGTGTGAGTACAGTGACCGTTAGCCAAACTGGTAAGATTGAGGCTGATAACGGTTCGACGATTATAGTACCTGGTTCAATCAAGGCACGACAGGTAGCAGTTCTAAACTCATCATGTTATCTAGCAGCAGTGTCTAGTAGTAAGATAGACCAAGCTATTATGCTCAAAGCTAAACAACAAGCCGATGCAATCACGACAGATCTCAATCTTCTAGGAAGTGCAGAAGCCGAGACTATCTATAAATCTGTGGTTAACCTAGGTATGCAAATCCTTAACTCTGTTAGGAACACATGTACAGCTCAGGCTATCGCATCTCAAGATATGAATGTGATAGCTAGGAACGGCTCCGTTATCGTTGCTAAGGAGATAGACTGGGATCAGAACGTCAAGAACGTAACTACCTGCGTTATCGAAAGCTCCAATGTTATCGATGCCAAGAATAAACTGGAGCAAGATATAGCTCAATACTCTAAGTCTGAGACTAAGTCTAGCATCTCAACTATAGCGATTGTGGTTGTGATAGCTATTATTGTGATTGTGATCGTGATAGGAGTGGTGGCGTACTTCTTCCTCAAGTCTCCAGCAGCCTCACAGCTAGCACAAGCAGCTCCTATGTTATTGTAACTGAGGTTGAATGAAACAATGAACTAGTGGAATAGTTGACGATTACATGAGTTAAGGAGTCTGATGGGTTAGAACCTGAGCTCGGCTTCTCGGTTGGATGTGGAAGCGCTAGAACATACATGTTCTTGTGGATGATACAAGAAGATGTAAACAGGCGTTGAGATTCCAAAACTCACATATAGGAGACGATATCACGGCCTTGATCATGGGATAGTTTCCGACTCCATAAGTCGAGTTAACACCTGTTGAAGGTTAGAACCTTCCAAGATGTACATCTTCTTGTGGATGATACAAGAACATGTAAACAGGCGTTGAGATTCCAAAACTCACATATAGGAGACGATATCACGGCCTTGATCATGGGATAGTTTCCGACTCCATAAGTCGAGTTAACACCTCTGTAAGGTTAGAACCTTCCAAGATGTACATGTTCTTGTGGATGATACAAGAAGATGTAACGAGTTGTTAGATTCCAAAACTCACATATAGGAGACGATATCATGAATATGGGATAGTTGATAACTCCATAAGTCGAGTTAACATTTCTCTAACCTTAGAGAGCGCCTTGCACTCACCTTCTCAGTCGGATACAAAGCGTCCGACGCGGAAGCACTCGAAGATGTACATCTTCGTGTATCATCCACACGAAGATGTAAACAAGCCGGATGCGAAGCATCCGGCTCTCGGTTATATCGTGGCTTCGCCACGATATAACCCGGAAGCCTGTTAAGATTCCAACCCTAACCTCGACAAGGGATGTTAACGTATTCATCGTGTACATGTTACGCTTTAAGTCGATAGTACTCGATATAGCTCTTGAAAGTTGGGATTAACCTTTGCTAACTCTCTCAGTTCTTGAACGTTGGATCGACTGGCTTTGTAGCCACCAGGGAGTGTTAGGACACCATTACGATAGCCTTGGATCAACTCTCGAGGTGTGAAACAATCATAATCGACAGCGGTACCGAAGGCTATAGCGTTATCTCTATTACCGTTAGCGCATTTCATGTTGATGGGCATAAAGAACATAGGAGTAGTTAGACTAGTGATTAGACGCTGGATTAACTGTTTACGACTATTATAGGGTGGATAGATACCCATGAGATTAAACACATCATTGTCTGTATAATGATTCAGTACGCTAGGATTATTAGCTATCTGTTGTATCGTTAACGGTTCAGTATAGCCGTCGACAATCACTGGACTATAATCTGCTAAGTTGTTCTCGATGTAAGTCTTGATATCGAAACCTGGAGGAACAACCATACCTAGAGCACTAGCTACCTGTTCAGGACTGTGAGTTTGCAGAGCTTGATACCAAACGGCTAATGGATCTATCTGTGGTGTAGCTAATGGACTAGGTCTAGCTTTGACATGAGTAGACTCGGCTTCTCTGATAGCTTGGACCATTTGACTTCTTGTTTCGGGTTTCGTCTGCTTTGTCTGTTGTTGATAAGTCTGTTGTATATTGGGTGATTCGGCTAGTCTCTCTACTCGATTAGTAGGATTAGCACCCACTAAGAGGTTATGAACCTGTTTAAGTGTTGGAGATAATGTACCAGGTGCTGCTGTGCTTAAGTAATGAAGGATATTATCGATGATTTCCTCCTTACTCGCTCTGACACCAGTGTTTTCCAATCTAAGCGACTTAGCTAACTCCTTCAAGTCAGAAAACTTCATAGCGTTGAGATAGTTAAAGGCTAACTGTCTCCCTTGTTGTGTTATGAGGGGTTGTGTTCGGTTAAGATTAAGTGAAGGATTGGAAGGCGGAGACGCTAGAGGCACTAAGTTGGCTACTACTGGGGGTTCAATTCCTTCGATCTCTTGTAGAAGGTTAGTCATGTTATAGCCGATGATCATATCTGCTAAGGCTTGATCTGGATAACCACCATGGTAACGAGGCTTGATGTTGGAAAGGTAATAGTCGACTTGTGATGGTAGTAATTGGCTAATCTTATCGATTAACTTGTTCAACTCTTGTTCACCAACTAATATACCACCCAATCTAATACGAGCTAATAGCGCAGCGATGTGTGTAGGTCTGTCCTGAGTTTCTTCTTTTACCATGTGTATCCAAGATGAAGGTACGCTAGTATCTTCCTGAACAGCTTGGAACATGTCTTCCAGCTCCTCGGGCGAATAAGTTAGTAACTGTTCCACTTGTTGATCTAATAAGACTTGTCCAGGTCTTGATGGTGCATAGAAATAGGGATATAAATCGGATGGAAAGTCGTGATACACCTGTTCAATGATAGTCTGATAATCGATGTAATGCTTAGCTACATCTGGGAAGTCGTATACTTTACTGGCCGACATTGGCGGCTTTCCTTCGTAATATCTATTCAGCTCCTGACTTAGGAGGTTCACGAACTCTTGGTCTTCCATTTTAATGGTAGCCGATAATAGTGAAAGTCGTGAGATTCTCACGACTTTAACGTCTATCTTCTCCTTGGTGGAGGTGGCAACTTGTAAGATTGATACGTTTGCACTTGATAGCTGGGTTGTGTCTGTTGATATCTAGATGGAGATGCTTGATATCTAGATGGAGATGCTTGATATCTAGATGGAGATGCTTGATATCTGGGTTGTGTCTGTTGCACTTGATATCTAGGTTGTGTCTCTTGAACTTGATAACTAGGTTGTGTCTCTTGAACTTGATATCTAGGTTGTGTCTGTTGCACTTGATATCTAGGTTGTGTCTGTTGCACTTGATAACTAGGTTGTGTCTGTTGATATCTAGATGGAGATGCTTGATATCTAGATGGTGTGATTCTGCCAGGTGTTCTAGCTGGTGGTGGAGGGAGTCCTTGTTCTTGATAAGTCATCTGCTTAACCCGAGTTGGTGTACCTAATCTAGTGGGTGTAGCGTAAGATTGTCTACCCGTCAGAATATCGTAAGCTATAGCTGCTACAGGCGATACATTGTTGACGTTACCTTCCATCAGGTTAGTCAGTAAGGCTCTAGCAGCACTGTCCTTACTACGTCCAGGACGATATGGACTATTTGGACCACTAGTCAAAGCTACCGCATCTCTGATTTCCTTAAGTGGAAGAGTCATCAGGTATTCGTATGCTTGTTGATAAGCTACAGTATTAACGACCGGTCTTCGTTTGGCTTCATCTATTAACTTAACCAAATTAGGAAATCTGTCACCTAGCAGACTACGATTCGAGATGATCGACCAAGCTAAGTAGTTAGCCAATTGTTGGTTAGTACCTGCTGGCATTGTTTCGATGAATCCAGCTCTAAACATCTCGCCTAACAGATTGTTGATATTGCGAGGTGAGTATTCTCTCTCGATTAACTCGGCTAGTTTACTGACTTGTGCGCTATTAACTTCCTCGTTAGAAGTAGGCGATACACGTCCCCCTTGGTCTACGAATGCGACTGGTGAAGCTCTTGGAGATGTTCTACCTCCTCTTGGTGATACATTTCCTGCACGAGGTGATACATTTCCTGCACGAGGTGACACTTTTCCTGCACGAGGTGATACACGTCCCTCTTGGTCTACGAATGCGACTGGTGAAGCTCTTGGAGATGTTCTATTGCTTCTAGGTGATACATTTCCTCGAGGTGACACACGTCCCCCATGGTCTACGAATGCGACTGGTGAAGCTCTTGGAGATGTTCTACCTCCTCGAGGTGATACATTTCCTCGAGGTGACACACGTCCCCCATGGTCTACGAATGCGACTGGTGAAGCTCTTGGCGACGTTCTACCTCCTCTTGGTGACACATTTCCTGCACGAGGTGACACTCTCACACCCTCATTGATCGGTACAAACTCCTCCATGTCGTTGTTTGCTCTTTGAGATGAGGAAATGGGTGACATGTCCCTGACTGTTCTAGGAGATGTCGATGAAGTAGTGGGAGTGAATTGTAGAAGTTGCTCCTCTCTTTGGCCGATTGGAGTGTAGAATTGAGTATCAGAAGCAGTGTCAGTCGGAGTGAATTGTAGAAGTTCTTCCTCTCTTGGACTGATTGGATTACTCAAGCTTGTATTCATTTACCAATAACGAAAATAGTTCTCGAACTGAGTTAAGACATTGTCCTAACTCATCCGTTGAATATGGTGTTAGCGTTAGTGACTGCGGTAGGAGATACTGGCAGAACGAAGGCGCCTAGAACAGCAGACACAACGTTAACGGTAGTACTACCTGTTGTTATAGCTTCGACGGCTAAGATGAAGCCAGTACTTGACGTAGGTTCAATTAAGGCATTGAGCGGTACTATGTCTTTGGTAGATGTTCCTGGTTCGGCGCCGTAGTAATAGTCGAACTCAAACTCATAAGAGTTGGGATTGGGATATGTCTTACTATCGGCTAAGATAACTCGATACTTAACGGGTTGGCTTGGATTGGTACGTGATAAGGTGATACTTCCACTAACAGTTAGGAAGGTGTTAGGAGAAGCCACGAAAGTTGCAAGATTAACCAACGAGTTGAAAACGATAGGGATGGTAGTGATGGTATTACTATTAATGGATAGTGGAGTAGATGGAGAGTAGATACCAAAGAAGCCATCCTGAATAACAGTTGCAGGTCCATGAGGACCTTGTAAACCTTGAAATCCTCGAGACATTTATAGGAACATAATCGTAATATTACGATTATGTTACATGCAACATATACAGTAGCGCAGCAATGAGGGAATAGTGGGAATGGCTATCGGGACAATCATTTGATACCCAATCTTTTCAACTCTTGTAGCATGGCTTTCTTCATCAGCAGAAGACGCAGCTGGTTGTCGATAGGCGTCTTGTTGATTCTGACGCTGTTGTCCCTCTTTCGTCCGAAGTATTGACTGTGAAGTTTCTTAACCTTAGTCTTGAGTCCACGTGTATCCGCTAAGATTCGAAAGGCTTGTTCGTATCCATTGCCTTGTTGTAAGGCTTGCGTCACTTGTTCCTGATGTCCCATCGCACTGAGAGTAGTAAACAACTTATACCAATCAAGCTCCCGATAATAGTTATCTAACTGTTGTAGTTGGTTCTTATAGCCGACACTGATCAGCTGTTGAACGCAATTGGCTAACATTCTCTCTATGTAGTAGACACTATCTATCTGTTCGGCTTGCGGTGTTCCTCTCCTCTCCAGATAAGTATCCACTAGTCTCATCTTCTCACCTAGAATCTTGGACTCACATTCAACGACGACATATTCTAGACGAGAACCAGGCTCCATCGGTTTACCGATTTTATCTAACTCCTTGGAGAACACGTTCATGAAGTAGCCTTCGTTCTTATAGTCTGAACCCAATGTTCTGATGATGCTCAACTTCTGCCAAGGAACTTCTCCGCGTACCAAGGCTAGAATCTCTTCATTGACTAGATCTAATACTTCCGATAGCGTAGCGTTGATCATGATCTTCTTAAGCACCTTATCGTAGATCTCCCTCTGCCACTTACAACCATCTCTACGTGCTAGCACAATGCCTTTGTTCATCAGAGCTGGTTGCCCCTTCTTATCCAGCTTATACTCGAAGCTATCACGATCAATCAACCAATAACTGTACTTCTTCTTACAGATGGACAACATACGTCCAGCCTTCTCAAACTCCATTCGTAGAGGTGCAGGATACAGTTTGTTAATCTCGTCCTGTAACTTATAGCCCCATTCAATGGCTTCCTTGTTAGTCTTGACGAAGGGAAGCTTAACCATCGTCGAGTCGGTGTCGTTATATATGATAGTAGCCTGATATGTATCCTTGAGATATTGGTTAGCTTGTAGAATCAAGGTTTTACCTATAGCGCAGATAGATCTAGCCCCTTCGATCAATGGAAGATAACCTGTGGCCGCTCCCAATGCACCAAATACAGAATTAGCGCACACTTTCAGAGCTAGTTGTCTCTTATCGGCTACCAGATGTATTAGCTTCTGTTCCTCAGTCAGATCGGGTCTCGGATTACCTCCCGAGTCTTGGAGAGGGGCTAGGATAGTCTTACGTACTTTGGATCGTTGATTGACTAAGTTGTCGCACATCTTAGGTAGAAGTCCTTGTGGTTGCTTAACGAAGCGATAGCGATAACTCTTCCCTTCATCCTCCCAGCATAGAACGTGACACTCATCGTCTGGAATGGTTGACTCCTCGGGCACCAGAGTAGTGTAGCAGATGTTGAACGCTCGAATTATCGACGGATACAGAGACGAGAAGTCTAAACAAATCACGTGATCGTACAGACCGGCTTCAGGCTCATACACGAACGCACCCTTGAAAGACTCGTCGAGACTATCACGTTGATCTAACACTATACCCTTCTCGGTTGCCATAGAATACAGCTGACATAGGAATCGAATCTGTTGACCACGAGTGAAGATATCGACGATAGGAACGCCGACGACATTAGACATCTCGATCAGAGATACCCATACGTTAACCTTCTCCATTAACTCGATCACTAACACAGAGTCTTGAATACAATAACGGGCTACCTTCATCATATCTTCCACTGCTCCATGATCTCGATAGCGTTGATAGATCTGGAACATATCCTTGGCTTTGACGTCATGCTTTCCCTTACCTAGGAAGTGGTGACACACAGTGTTCAGGTCGTACTTGTCTAGCTTATAGTCTCTCTGAATGATCGGATACATATCGATGCTAATTCTCCCTTCCATCATCAGCATGTTGATATTCTGAACTCCATAGGCTGAAGACTCCCAAGTCTTAGTCTTCATCCATGTCTTGGATCCATAAGCTCGAGACATTGGACGCCATTCTTCTGCTACCTTCTTCAGTCTTGCATCTAGGTAGTCGTAGTCGAACGAGAAGATATTGTAACCTGTCACGATATCTGGATCGACCTCATTAATTAAGTCGGCTAACGCATGACATAGCTCTATCTCACTTGTAACGTTAATAACTTTCACATCATCGAACGAGGGGAGATCTCCTAACATGATGAGGTAGTTGGTCCTGGTTTCTGGTCGTTGATAACGTTGACAGATCACCGATACCATGTATACTACGTTAGAACTTCTATACTTATCGGGGAAGGCGTCATGATTATCAGAGTACACTTCGATATCTATAACCATTATCAGTGGCTGAGTTACGTTGGTACTATCTAACGGTGTTATATCCTTCCAACTACATACATACTCTTCGATGCTGGATTCTTTGTCCATTCCAGAGTCGGAATCAACATGCTGAACTCTAACCTTCATCCATTGACTGTAACCCATCTTCTTGAGAGATAGAAGCTTCTTGACGGTTGGAATATTAGTCTCCCAACACTTAAGGATCATAGGAGGATATTCCGAAACCTGTAACGGATGCTTGAGCAAATTTATGCAGTGTCTCATAGCGTTAGATGTATTAAAGAATACTAACAACATCGGAAACGTCTTCCCTCCTCGATAGTAGTACAGTTTCTCCATTGTTCGAAAGTGGCAAGAAGCGGGAGCGTTCTCCTTCAGTCGTTTCTTGATGACTTCGTACACTTCGTTAGCTAGGTCCTTATTCCATCTTAGTTGTATTCTTTCTACGTAGACAGGTAACTCGATGTACATAAACGGCTTAAAGTCTGGAATGGTGATGAGTATTGGCTTGGATTGCGTATCTAATGACCAGCATCGAATGATGTTATGTTCTCTTTCAGGACAGTCGAATAGTGTCCAATCGTATGGCTGAACTATCAACTCCATTTCCGAAATCATTATGACACTAATTGGTTCGACGACATATATTCCTCTTGTTCGTTAACCAGCGCATATGTTCTAGTTCCCCATCTAATCAAGAGAACAAAAAATAGCTAGTGCATAAATGTCTAACAGAGGTTTCCAAGGATTGCAAGGTCCAGTAGGGCCAGTAGGAAACAACGGACCGACAGGTCCAACAGGACCAACAGGACCAACAGGACCGAGAGGACATATGGGAATACCAGGAATGCAAGGACCAACAGGTCCAATAGGACCAAGAGGATATATGGGAATAGCAGGACCAACAGGACCTGCTGGTACTACCATCAGTCCGATCTATGAAGCTACAGGCGGTTCAGGGTCTGTAACCGGAAGTAGCACAACAAACACTGTTACTTTCGCATCCTCTCACAGTATTAGTAAGGGACTTGTAACATCAACCACAGGCGGTGCTGCCGTTCACCCTACTGGTATATATCAAGTTCAAGCCTTCGGTACTCTCGTATTTACTAGTACTGTTGGTACTTCTCCTGTACAACTACAGTTACTACAGAACCATATTGTTATTCAAAGCGTCACAGCTTCCTTACCTATGACGGCTACAAATAGTGTATACGTTCCTGTGTCTCTCAACTGTCTTGTAAACGTTACAACTACTAATACGTATCTAACTCTGAGAATCTTCGGACCCTCAGGTTCAAGTATTACCAATGCAACCCTGTCCTTGTTCAAGATATCCAATTAACTATCGTGAGTATCTCACGATAGTGTTTCGTATACACATACGATACCTTGCAGGCGTTTATATAGACGATCCCAATACACATTATCTCGTTGGACTCGATATATGAACTTGTCGCGCTCAGTGTACACGACATAGTCGCACCACTGCCTTTCTAGTATTCGCAAGTTCATCTGTATCTGAGCATAGTGAGGTGGTGATACTGGATTGGGTCCCTCTTTTCCTTTACTGCTCAGATGTGAATACACTCTGACGGCGTCGTACATGCGCATAGGACACTTAATCTCTATCATACCATCGTGTCCCACTAATCCATCAGGGGAAGCGCCTAATCTTTGATCCCATTTAGGAATAGCGATACCGACTTGGACTACTTCGTTTCCTGTCTGTTCCTGATACCACTGTCGTGCGATGGGTTCAGTATCTCTTCCATGCTTCATGGCTTCAGTTACTATCACCTTACGATGTAAATTCTTAGGATCTAGTGCGATGTCCATCACTCTAGACGCCGTAATCCTTCCCTGTCGTAGTCTATGCCATTCGTCTGATCCTTGCTCGGCTAAACTCAACCAATAAGTACCACAATCCTTAATCGTACCACTATTCGACATTTATTAGTCCGATTTCATTAACTTCACCAATTCCCTCCAGTCTGTTCGAAATGGAATAACCAACGCGAGAGTAGGATCGATCCAAGCTCCAGGAATATGTTTGACCTTGTCTTGCAGCTTGGTGCGGATTAGATCCCATGTGTCCTTATCGCTAATAGTTTCCTTATACATCCTGTTAGCACCTCTCGATACTCCTGATACTGTCCCAATCGGATTAAGTGACGGAATACCTCCACCTTCCATGATAGTATCAGACATGACTGGAGCCATCCATGGTCCAGTAATGGTCAATTCCGTTAACTGATACAGTTGATCGTTGGACACTAGGAGGTTCGGATCCAGTTTATAGAATGTAACTGTTGTGAGTCCCTGTTCCACTATCTCCACTTGTCCGATGGCTCGTAGCTTATCTAGCGGTACTCTATCGTAGGTTAGTCGCCATCCTTGTCTTAACAAATCACGTGTCAGATTGTAAACATCTAGTCGCTCTTCTTCTTTCTGAGGAATCACGGCGATATCTTCTACCCATCGTACCTTCTTTCCCAGACGATGAACAGCTAACAGTACCATGGGATGAGGATCAAGCACGCGATAATCAATCAACAGGTTAGGATCAACGCGACTATGAAAGTCCTGAATAACCTCACGAGATCGATATAATAGATAACCATTACCAACACGAGGAGTTAAGAACAGATATCCGTTCCTGATCAAGTGAGTGATACTAACTACATGAGCTCCTAATATTCTACTGATTAAGACTGTTAGCATCTCTTTAGCGTTTGGAAGATCGATCGACTCGTTAAACGGAATAACTACCTGCAACACTTGATACTGTAAGGGTGTAATAGCGTCCAGTAGCTCATCGTTATCCGGTATGTCAATATCATACTGTACCACGTCCTGATCTAGTACAGTCTCGTAGACCGAAACAGGATATGTGTCGATGATAGCCTTAAGTTGATCATGATAACCGGTAACACAGATAACCATTTCCAATGTAGACATTACAGAGCAGACTCTGTAATGAGATGAATTTAGAAGTATTAAGATCTATGGGTTCTTTTACCCTTGAATTTCTTACATTTCTTCATTTCGGTACTAGATGAGCTAGATGGACAGCTAGAACTAGAGCTAGATGGACAGCTAGAACTAGAGCTAGATGGACAGCTAGAACTAGAGCTAGATGGACAGCTAGAACTAGAGCTAGATGGACAGCTAGAACTAGAACAACAGTAGCTGCTCTGGAATTTGTAGTGGTAGCTACTCTCTTCACTAGAAGAAGATGGTGGCTGACATGAGCTAGATGAAGAGGATGAACAGCTAGAAGAAGAGCTAGATGGACAACAGCTAGATGAGCTGGAAGAGGATGAACAGCTAGAAGAAGAGCTAGATGGACAACAGCTAGATGAAGAAGATGAGGAACAAGAGGACGAAGAGGAAGAAGATGGACAACAGCTAGATGAAGAAGATGAGGAACAAGAGGAAGAAGAGCTAGATGGACAGCAGCTACTGGATGAGCTGGATGAGCATTCCTTCTTAGCTTTTGACAGACACACTTTCTGTTCACATCCTATACCGATGAACTTACCATTTTCATCATATAACTTAAGAGTTAATGTATGCCATCCCTTCTTGTGGCCACATAAGTCGACGTAGAACAGATCGCAGTTATAGATGGTATGGAGGCAGTGGTCATCTACATACAATCTAGCATGGCGGAAGTTCTCTCTCATGTTCCAGTTACTGATTCTAACTAACACTGCGAACTTCTCATCAACCTTAGAGCCGTGGCAAGGTTCGATGAATTCACAGCGTGGTTTGCATCTCCAATCTAGTACTACATCCTTGACACCGTAGAAGTCACAGTCTACTCTCTTTCTCTCGATCTCGGCGATTCTCATGTCGTACTTGTGTCTATCGTCACCGCATAAGTCTCGTCTCTTAGACACTGAATATTGGAGCTTACTACAGCCGCCGAAGTTATACTTACGAACGCAAGTACCAGTGTTAAGTACGATCCAGCCGTATAGGTCGTTATACACAACCATATCGATGGCGAAGTCTGCGATGGTAGCTATATAGATCAGATATTCATAACCGAAGCAGTCACGAGTGAAGGAGAACTTGTATGGATAGTTGATATTCACGAAGCATCTATGCTTCTTCTCTAAGCACGCAATCTTCTCCTTACGTTCTTCGAAGCACATCTGACAGTCTGTAAGAATGACATAAGCTTCCGATAAGAACTTATGGATATCTTCCGCAGTGATCGGACATGCACTAGAACGCATACCGAAGTTATTGCAACACCTTGTGTCTATGTTAAGTCCCATTTATAGGACGTGGAAAGTTTTTCGGTTCACTACACTACAAGTGCAGTGAACCATCAAGTGTTTATAGATCTGGTATAATATCATAGTCAACATAACGAGTTGTTGTACCAGTTACAGAGTCATAAACTTCGATAAAGTCCAGACCTAGATCGTTAGCGCATATTAAGATGGGTACACCTGCCTGTTGTCTAAGTAGTTCCCTCGATTCCCCGGTACATAAGTATACATCTTTGGTATATGGTGTTGCGCGACGATAAGGAACCAACAGACGGTACTTGACACCTCGATACACGTAATCGATGTCCAAACATGAACCTCTAACTCTTGCTGTATCTTTGTTGAACCAAGCCTGTATATTTAATACAGTTATTAGTGCACGCTTAACGACTCCGAATATGAACATTTAAATGTCACTGATTCAATTACTGGAACAACAAGGATTAACAGCCGTACAAGCTAAACAATTAGCTTCGTTAACTGTTGATGGAATTCCTTTGCTATCGGTTAACGACCGTGATGGTCTGTATAGTATTGTGACAATGATTAAGCAGATGGACTTCGAACAAGCGATGACATATATAGATGAACTACTTCGTTCTAGAAGTTTCGATAGTATCGCACATGCAATCGATTCCATAGTTTACGATTCGGAACTGCTAGCTAAGGTTCGTAGTAAGACTATCGCCGACTTGGAAAACTTCAGAAGAAAGAAGAGCACGGCTAAGGGTTTATACACTTGTCGAGCCTGCGGATCGAAGGAAACGATATCGGTTGAGAAACAACTAAGGTCAGCCGATGAACCTATGACACTCATTATCAGCTGTGTCGTCTGTGGTAAGACATGGAGACAATAAGGGCTGTGGTATATCGTTATTGTCTATAATGGACAAAATGAGATCACGACAGAAGTCTGTCGTGATCAGATATAGAGTAGATACAACCTTCAAACACGTACAACTATCACAGGCTTCCAATCGAGGAGACGGACACTTTGCATCCAAAGATGTAAACGGGCTATTACTATCCAGTAACTCAAGAACAGCCTCGAGATAGTTGTCGACTGTGTAAGTCGAGTTTAGACCTAGAAACATCGACGTTTAGTACATCGATGTTTAACAAAACGTCGAAGTTTCCTATATCTGTTATCCACAATGTAGAAATAAGATCACGACAGAGGTCTATCGTGATCAGAATAGAGTAGCTAATACGCAGATAGCGTACGATTTATCTAACGACATCAAGTATATACTTGATGTCAATGTTTTGGTTAACGCTGATGTTATATGTCTTTGATGGGATATCGAATAGAATAGTGTTGTTAACATATCGGATTTCCGTATAACACATAGACTTGTTGGTATATCTGATATTAGCTGACCTACGATACTTATATGAGATATAGGATCACGTTAGAAGTCTGTCGTGATCAGATATACCAACAAGTCGTAGACAAGAGATCGGGTTTCTGTATAAGTACATAGACTTGTTGGTATATCGTGGATTTGGATAGACTATGATGCTTATATGTCTTTGTTGGAATATATGATATATAGGATTAGGATCATGATAGAGATATCCGAGATATATAGGAATAGGATCAGAGGTCTGTCATGATCGGATATACAGTAGTAGCTTATAAACTATAGAGTCGTTAACTCGACTTATGGAGTCATTAACTATCCCATGTTCAAGGCTGTGATATCGTCTCCTATATCTGAGTTTTGGAATCTCAAGCTCGTTTACATCTTCTTGTTCATCCACAAGAACATGTACATCTTCGGAGGTTCTAACCTTCAACAGGTATTAACTCGACTTATGGAGTCATCAACTATCCCATGATCAAGGCTGTGATATCGTCTCCTATATCTGAGTTTTGGAATCTCAAGCTCGTTTACATCTTCTTGTTCATCCACAAGAACATGTATGTACTCGTGTTCTTCCACGTTTGTAGCTTCGCTGAGAAATAACCGAGAAGTCGAGCATAAAGTGTCACGATCAGTTATAGACTAGTCGTAAACTATAACATATGGGATATCCGTATTAACACATAGACTTGTTGGTATATCAGCGTTTGGATAAACTGCGATGCTTATATTATATATCGATATCTATGATATATAGGATTAGTATCATGACAGAGGTCTATCGTGATAGAATATACAGTAGTAGCTAATACATCTGTGTACTAACAAGAGATCGGGTTTACGAATAAACCATAGACTTGTTGGTATATCAACGTTTTGGCTAAACTACGATGCTTATATTCTTTGTTAGTATCTACGATATATAGGATTAGTATCACGATAGAGGTCTGTCATGATAGAATATATAGTAGTAGCTGATATACAATTAGTCATACAAGCATATCGGGTTTACGAATAAACACATAGACTTGTTAGTATATCGTAGATTTGGATAAAGCCTGGAAGCTTATATTCTTTGTTGGTATCCACGATATATAGGATTAATATCACGATAGAGGTCTATCGTGATAGAATATACAGTAGTGGCTAATACATCAATATACTAACAAGAGTTCGGGTTTACGAATAAACACATGGAATTGTTGGTATATCGTAGATTTGGATAAACCGCGATGCTTATATGTCTATATCGATATCTATGATATATAGGATTAATATCATGATAGAGGTCTATCGTGATAGAATATACAGTAGTGGCTAATACATCGATATACCAACAAGCATACGACATTTACCAATAAACTCATAGACTTGTTGGCATATCGTAGTTTAGCCAAACCGCTGATGCTTATATTCTTTGATAGTATCCACGATATATGGGATTAATATCATGATAGAGGTCTATCGTGATAGAATATACAGCAGTAGCTAATACATCGATATACTAACAATCATATCGAGTTTACGAATAACACATAGACTTGTTGGTATATCAACGTTTTGGCTAAACTACGATGCTTATATCCTATATCGACATCCGAGATATATAGGATTAATATCACGATAGACCTCTGTCGTGATAGAATCTACAGTAGTGTCTAATACATCAACACATACAAGAGATCGAATCCATCTCTATCGATCTCTTGTATGTATTCATTGTGTTAGCTAATTGCGAAGCTTATATGTCTCGTTGTCATCTACATTATGTGATTAGATCACAATCTTTATCGTGTTCTCCTATACGTAGCCGATAGCTGCTTCTATTACACTGATCGTATCGTTGATTCTGGATCACTTATCGAACGATAAGAGAGGATATAGTTTAGATGATGACAAATGGACTACATACCGTTCTCTAACCAAGAGTCTTCAAATGAATGGGATAACGGAGAACTATTCGAGAACCTGAAGATTTACGAGACTAAGAACAACAATGGGAAGACAGAACAGAGTAATAAGCAACAAGTCGAACAGAACTACGAGGTGTATCGCGGTATAATCCATCACTTCTCGTCTCCTTATCATCTGTATCTAAGAGTCGACGATCTGAACAAGCCTACCATTCGGTTTGTCGTCTTCTCAACAGGTAAGACTAAGATTATTATGTCGGGTATGTTCAGCTTTCTAACCGGTAAGTTCTACGTGTTCTATTCCTGTGATTATCAAAGGCTAAAGAGACTAAACCAATACATCCAGTTATTGAAGGAAGACTATATTAATACTCTTATCATAGTTAAGAACAGAGTTGATAAGAGATTGTCTCAATTCATGGGAACTGCGACTAACTTCAACTATCCACAGACTAAGTTATGGTTAACTTTCCAACCCGAATCGCGATATTATGAAACACGAGCTGTAGCGGATAGACTTAAACGATTGGAACCAACCTTCGTCCAACAATTATACGACAGTAATCCGTCACTACGTAAAGCTTCAGAGTTAGAGCGAGAGTTAATGTATTTAAGCCTAATGGGCGATGACAAAGCTGCTAAACGTATGACGAAGCAAATCACTAAACTACGTCGTGAAGCCATAGATGAGTTAGATAACCAAGTAGCTGATGCTGAGTATAGCGCTAACTTCGTCCAACAATTACAGAAAGATAAGACTATCATCGATGTGTCCCAACGCTTCTATCGATGGATAAGCTTTCATCCTATTGAACATGCGCAACCTTGTACAGATGAATCCGAAGTGTATCTTATAGGTGAAGACATGACCTAGTGTACATTCCATACAGTTGTGTGGAATGTGTAAACTCATAACTTGCATAGCTAAATGGACCAACTGATCACCAAGGTTAGAGAAGATCTGATATCGTTAGGATTGATAGACTTCGAATACGAGTTAGTGATGACAGACGGAACCCATGGAATGGTTAGAATCTTCACCACTGGCGACATTCCACCCTTGCTCAAGAGTATGGCTTCTAAACTGTTAACACAACAAGACGCGAACTATAAGATAACCAAGGTTATCGAAGTCGATCTATCTCTTCTGAGAGTATCTCACATCGATGAACAGTTACCCCCTCCACCTCGTCTATTGCTAGATACAACGGAACCTACAAGCGTGACCAAAATTACAGACTTACCTGAGTACAAGGAGTCAGGTGGTCCTGGAATTCCTGGACCTCAAGGTCCACCCGGTCCACCTGGTCCACAAGGTGTTAGGGGTACTAGTGTGTTTTCAGGCTTCGTACCTTATCAGGGTAAGGTAGTTAATGAACTACCTGAGTCTGGTACCGACAATTATCTAGTACCAGGACAGGGTATCTACACATCGACGGATAACAAATGGAAGTTAGCCACGTTAACAGATCTAACTATGTTCTATGATGAAGATAACAGAGACTTCCTAATGGTTAAGGGTGTGAATGTGTTCCCTGCTTTCGCTGGTATTAATCTGATTGAGGGAGATATTCTGATCGATGGAGCTAAGGGTCGTATATATTTATACAGTGGCGGCAAGTGGATATACGATAAGAGAGTGTCGTTGATTGGTCCTAAGGGAGATACTGGACAGAGTGGCTTATCTTATACCACTATTAAGGTGGATAAGGATAGTTCTATACCTGATGGTATCAGAACCGTGTTCGTTGACGCTAGTCGAGGAACTGTGACACTTACACTGCCAAAGGCTAAGTGCGAAAGTCATCAGACGCCTATCGGAGTTATCTGCGATTCTCCGATGATAACGATTGTTAACATTAGTCAAGGTAACCATGATAAGGTGAAGATTAAAGCCAAGTCGCCTGATAAAATCTATAACGAAGCTCCTTCAGTCATTACACGAGGTAAGTCGATGACCTACCAATCCTACGGAGGCGTGTGGTATTTAGTGTGTCAAGGATAGATAGGGCTGCTAGCAGCCCTATCTTTTTAAAACACGTAGCTGTGACGGAATAATAACAGACAAGTGTTGTTGGTTCGTGGACATCTCATGGATATCTTAGCCTTCATCGCTAGAGCAATCTGTGCATCGACACTATTGCGTGGGAAGATGATAGAACAAGAGCCGTCACCGATTTTAACACTGATCTTAGCCTTGCTATAAGGTTGGAACTCTTTGACAAGCATAGACTCGTTAACCCACTTAGGAACGCGAGGACAATAGAGAATGTGTGGATAGAATTTATCGTCTAACTGTTTGGGTTCGAAAGGTATGATGACTAAGGACTGATGCGCTTTTCTTAGCTTGTCTAACTTGATTAATGGAGCTAATGTCTCTCTAACTTCTTTAACGGCGTACTTAGCTCTGATAGCATCCTCTTGCTCTTGTATATCTGCCCAACTTTCGCCGGGTTTTATAGGAGAAGTGATAAACTGTATCAACTCTTTGTCTAGCTGTTCAGCTAACTTTTGAGGATTTTCTCGCGTGGTAATTCTCACCCTTTCGCTACCATCAGGATTAAGACCCATAGCCATGTTAAACACTTCGGAATTGGATAGCCATAAATAGCCGTGTCCTAAACTCTTTCCATCCTTGTTGCACACTTGGTTGAATTGGTATTCGCAGTCGATACGTCTCTTCAACTTCTTGGAAGCGTTGGAAACTTCTCGGATGAAAAATCGGATGATGATGTCTTTATCTGTGTCGTGATTGATGACATAAAACAAGTTCCTGTTCATTTCCACAATATTACACGATCATCACATCAGTTAAATCGACATCGATGTATTATAATGTCGTCACTAACATCGTCTGTTATATCATAGCTCTAACAGATTGGTAATGTATCGGATACAAAATCGATCACGATAGACTTCTATCGTGATCTTGTTCGTCTAACTGTTCATGTTTATCAATCGAGAACTCACCTTCTGATCGTAGAGGAAGTAATGAACTTGTCCATCCAAGAATCGACCCATAGTCACTTGTACCATCCCGGTCAGTTTATTAGATAGATCCTGTATCAGGTTAACCTTCTGTCTAGCTTCGTGAAGATTACTGACCTCAATTCGAACCTTGTAATCTGTGAACATAACCGTTCCTAATAGTTCAGCTATCAAGTGACGATACACTAAACTAGGTTCGATGGGTAACCAGATATACTTGGAACCATGCAATCTATCCAACAGAAACATGTACAAATCGTCGGCAAAGCGATTGTCTTGCCAATTGCTCCTATATAACAGACCTCCAACATCTACCAGTTCTAAGTCCCAATCCTTGGCTATTGCAGATGCATTAAGAATATAGCCACCAGCATACATATCTCTGAGTTGTCGGATTAGGGAAGCTAATAGATCATTGAATACCCCAATGTAGTTATCGTAAGCCAGTGACTTATCTATGGGTTGTTTGATATCTCGAAGATCGCAGCTAATTCCTTCAGGTTCAACGATAGGCTTACCCTTCAAATCGAGATATGGAAGCATGGACTTGATCCACGCTATATTCAATGGTTCGCCATTCCATGAAGTGATAGGACTGTTATCGTATAATAGACATCTTCCCTTCTTGGATGATGTGAAGTAGTCGACTCGTTTCTGCAATTGAGCTATACGTTCCTTACTGAGCTGTTCTGTAGGTACTACCACCACTACCATCCTATCATCCATATCGATACTCTCTATCAGATAATCGTTGAGTATAGTAGGTAGCCATGTGTTGAGACAGAAGATATCATAAGGCTGATAGTTAACATCTGGTTCTTCAGCACATGGTCCAGTTCCCATCAATGTACGAGAGTATGGTGTAACAATTATGAAGCTAGCGTCAAACATTTTCAGCCTTTTGAAATGGCAGAAGAGTTACCCGATATTGAACAGCTCAACATACAAGAGAGTGAGGATAACGAAGTGAATGAAGACAACGAACGCGAAGACTTAGTCAACAAGTTGTTGGAAGAGTATAGCTTCGAAGAGTTAGTCGATCTTCTATCCCAGCTAGAAGAAAACGGTCTATATAATGGAGGTATAGAACCGGTCGACGACCAAGAAGCGGCTGAAGAGTTGGCAAGTACTCTCATGGAGATCAAACAGCAAGATAGAGTGTCAGAGTTGGAACAAGTAGCCCCTGAATTATCGGAGCTATTGTCAGAAGAAATTCCGGAAACGTCACCAGTATCAGAGAGTTTATCGCCGGCAGTCAACACTAGAACGTATGCACCAGCTGTTCCATCGACTCACACTAGAACGTATGCACCAGCTGTTCCATCGACTCACACTAGAACGTATGCACCAGCGGTCCAATCGACTCACACTAGAACGTATGCGCCAGCTGTTCCATCGACTCACACTAGAACGTATGCGCCAGCTGTTCCATCGACTCACACTAGAACGTATACACCAGCGAACCAACCATCTTACACTGGAACATATGCACCAGCTGTCCACTCGCCCTACACTAGAACATATGCGCCAGCTGCTCAGACTTCTTATAAGCCTCAAGCTTCTCCTAGTGCCGCGACTCAACAATCTAATTCAGCCATCAACTACTTAGCTAATCTAGGAATAGATCAAGTAAGGTATCTGCTCCGACAATTATCTGATGCGTACGGTATACCTTATAAGCCTGGTAGAAGTAAGCTTAGTGCAGCCGAAGCTATCGTTAACGCCATTAGTAACATGTCACTAGAGGAAGTAGAAGCTATATCTCCTCAGCTAGCTGAAGCTTATAATATGTTGTAAGCACGAAAAGTTTATCCAACTCTACTAAATGAGCGCAACAGCAGGAACTAGCACAGTACCACCTACAACAAATAATATAACACCACAGAGGACAGCGGTTCTCGTGTCTCAATTGGAGAAGAAGAAGGATGGACTACCTGTATGGGTATGGATCGTCATCGTTATCGTTATTATCATCCTTATTATTGTGGCTATTAATCGCAATAACAAGACCATCGTCGTATAACTTAAAACCTTCGCGAGTTAACTCGCGAAGATTCATTGGAACAATCCAGCCGATATGAATAGTTCAGAAACTTTGGAATACACTCCCTCGGTTTTAATCTTAGTAATGAAGTCGGATAGAGATATGAACACTATATCTATCACCTCGGGATGAGGAAGAACCTCTACACGACGGCGAAAGGTGGCTACAACCTGTTCAGGCTTTACATCCCAGTAGTACAGAAATATTACTGTATTATCATCATGAATGGCTAGGGAATACTGGAGGTCTTTCTTATCAAGAACACCGAACGAATACAGTGACTCTTCCATGAACTCTCTTAACGCTCCATTGATTGCATCGCCGTCTTTGGAATACTTAACTCCGCCGCCAAAGTCTGTTAATTCTTTGAATAAGGCATCTAAGCCTAGCGCCAAGTAGATAGTTTCTTTGTAGATAGTATATACAACGATACCAGCTCTGTAAGGCTGATATTTCACCCAATCTATTGTGTAAGCTAAGCTGTGCTTAGCTGTCTTTGTGGACATCGTTATCGATGTAGTCTTTAATAGCTTGTATCTTACCATCAGTCAAATTAGCCCTCTTAATGCTTGTTCCTGTGATCATAACAGTGGATAGGACTTGTTTATAGCCATTAGGCTTCACACCCAACAGTTGGACGTATATCCTATCGGCTGTAGTTCTGGGAATGCTAAACATATACGATGCGTATCCTTGAGCTGCTAGTTTATTCTGTAACAATGGAAGAAGAGACTTAATAGTAGGGATCTCGTGTTCGAGTTTGTCTCTCTGTTCGTTAGCGTACTGTTGTGTGATGCCTAACTCGTTCAATGTCTTCAGGGCGACTTGGTAGGCTGCATTAGACGCTATAACCTTAGTATTGCCTTGACCGACTCCTAACACCTCAGGTAATTTAATGCCCACCTTTTCCATTTGTTGACGAGCTTCCGGCGTCGACATGACCTTGAAGATAGGTTCTTCCCACGATTCACTAACAGGTCCCCATCTCAACTTCTCAAACACTTGCTTGATCTGCGTCTTGGGCATACCAGCGGAGACGTCTAGACTAATAGGTCTGTTGTTCCAGATATTGACCGCCAAGTTATAGCATAAGATGTAACCCACTCCCACTTGAAAGGCTTGATCACCTATAATCATCAGAGCGCCGAAGATACTCTCGACAATATCCTCGATTAGATGAGTGTTCTTATCTAAGTTTGTCCTTGCGTAATGTCCAACACCCAACTTATTACCGATATCTGCTAGTTCGGTCTTGGATAAATAGAAAGCACTAAGTTCACTAAGTTCCAACTGATCGATATCAGGGAAGCGAACAAGTAGATAACGATTGAACACTAACTTGATAGCTGCATCGCCTATCTTCTCAAGAACCTCATAGTTGAAGCCATAGTTAGGATCATAAGACTTATCGGTGAAGGCTGCTTGCCATATCGCCATACTGGATTGATCGACGAGTTTAACTCGTCGCTCATCGTCAGGTTCAGCTAACGGCAACAGCTTAGTGTAGATGAACAGCTGCAATTCGGTAATCCAACTCATTTAATAATCAAAAATGGACACACAGATCGAACAACTACTTGAACAAGCCGAACAGTATAAGAAGAAGTGGGGTAAGAGTGACGGAGTTCCTTTAATCTTATACGGTGGTATAGGTGTGTTGTCTATGTTGGCTATCTGGGTCAGTATATCGGCTATGAGTAACAAACCCAAGACAACCGAAGAGGTTACCTATATCGATGAGACAGGAATGCCAGTATCACCTAGTGTCGTTGAGAGAACGATGGCGGATGGACTAGGTGATCTTCTAGATATGACAGACGTAACTCATTGACGTATCGGTCTTGTTATACTTTCATCGATTTACAAACGAGTAACATCCCGATGTCTAACATCGGGATGTTGTTCTAGGAGATGTATCTCAACTTACTGAGATCGTAGTCGGGCTCACATCCTAGAGACTTAAGATAGTAGTAAGAAGTGGCGGCGAAGTAGTTAGACGATGTTCTAATACATGACTCGATAGTTTCGAGGTCGGATCCACCTCTAACAAGCTCTAGTCTGAGTCCCAAGGATGGTACAGTGTCTTGAGGTGTCGATACTCTCAGTTCTCCATTGCGATAGCAGTATAGGTTGAGATCCATGATGGTTCGTTTTATTTCGTTGGGTAGACTGGCCAGACGTTGGTCGAAGTCGATGATAGCTTCAGTAACTCTAACATCTACCTGTACCTGATCATCCACTGGTGCACTGGTGATGGGTAGTGGTCCGTTACCATCCCATCCTCTCATGTACATAGCTAAACGATGTAAAGACTTCCACACTTCGACTACCTTATTCTTAATATCTCTATCCCATTGATGATAAGAACGTAGGAACTGTGTATGTTGTTGCGAACACACACCGAGAATCGTCTCGACTCTGTCGATGGTGGCTAACAAGTCCGTCGAATCTGGAGAAGGGAAGCGTTGACAGATGGCTGTCAACTTCCTAATCTCTTCAGGTTTAAACATCTGTCCATGTTCAGACATAGGATTGAGGAAGCTACAGGTGTTGTGGAAGGTATCATGCAATTCTCGGAGAGATATAGCCGAATCGCCATAGTAGACAACACAGCCAAAGGGAAAACTATCGACTTGTTCTGAATACACTGCTGTAGTTGTTGCATGTCCTTGTAGTTGGAAGGTTGGACACTTAGCCGCTTGTTGTAATTTATCATACGAATCCTCTCTCGATACGGCTGTTAATCCTTCTAACGATATTAGACTAGTTAGGGCGTTGTTGTTGTACAATTCGATGGGTAATGAGGGATTGAAGTGGTATTCTAAGCATGGATAGGCTTCTGGATGTTGTCGAGTATCAGGGTGTCGGAATAGTTCAGGTGAGTTCATAACTAGAGAGTAAGCCATTGTCGGACATAAAGACTGTGAGATATCCACGCAATATTCACGAGCTGCTAACACAATAGCTTGGTAAGGATCGGATGCATCGTTACAATCTTGACGGGCTGTAGTTTGGAGTCTTTCCTTATCCAATTCGATATGCTCAACACCAACAATAGATAGAAGCTTGACCAACTCCCTCTGAGGCAACTCGGCAATGCGAGTAGTTAGATATAAATACACGTCTGGAGGTGGATATTTGGTCAAACGATATAGAGTAGCCATCTGTTCCAGACTGGTATCGCTATTAAGTTGGATAGATAGTTCGCGACAGGCTCGATATAATTGTCTAGCGTTGATACTGTAGGGTTCTTGTGGTGTTTGTCTCTGAGCCTTGAACTGGCGAGGTATGGGCTTTTTGGAAGTCAGGAACTTAAACGCCTTCCTAAGAGTCCCCGACGTCCAACTAACTTTAGCATTGACGAAGCGAGCCATGGCTGGATAGTCTCGTGAATCTCCAAATTCCAGAGGTGTAAGTCGTGAGATGGTTCTCAACATCTTAACTCTTAACAGTCCTATATCCATTGTATCAAGTGCTTGACTGATGTCGATAGCGTGAGACTCTAATATCTCTATCAACACAACAGTGGGAGTGTTGGTATCACAGGGACCTGTGATATCGAGTGAGCTGATGAGCATTTAACTACTCGTATATCGTGCATCTTTTGGATCGATTCCAGAACCTGGTCTAGTGATCGGATCCACGTAAGATTCCATCGGCTTCAAGTCTTGGATGCCGATGTCCTTGATCTGTTGTTCGATGTTGTCGACCATTAGTCTGATAGCTAATTCCGGTCTTCTGTTTTCCTCTTCTCGTTGATCTATTCCACGCCTCAGACATTGGAAGGAGCAATAACAACCTATCCACCCTCCTGAAGCTATAGGCATTCTTAGGGCGTACTGTCGACGAGCTATACCCTTATGACAAGTATCGCACACTCCATTGAACCAATCGTAATATTCCATATTTTCCTCATCGTAGTCGAATACCTGACAACTGAACATACGACAACCACCGAAGGCTAGCTGCTGATTGTTGGAGTCGTATAGAGGATTGGCTGGACCTAACAATCGGAATAACTCGCGATCTTGTTGTAGACTATCTAACTGTTCCTTCTCTAATACAGGACGTAACAGCTCCTTCTTCTGCTCATTAGTGGCAGACTTAAGAATAGCTGTTACCGCTTCTATCGATTCCTCGCGATCGGCCAAGGTTAACCCAGAAGCTTCTAGTCCTGCTGTGAGAAGATCCACTTGCTCTTCCAGAGTTAGGTCCATGTCCGGAATGGGTGGTGGAGTTAGTTGGAAGATGATTTCCTCGGGCTTCTCGTCCTGACTAACCCATTGTGGCTTGGGTGCCATAATCGGCTTCAATAGCTTAGATAAGAAGGTTAACACAGCTTGATTGAGATTATCTGGGTTTTCTACTGGTTGTTCTGGATCTAGTACTCCTCCAGCGTTGAGATAAGCCACTTGATACACATCTTGAGATTGAGGACCGAACACTTCCAGGGCTCGTTGACAAGCTATAGTAGTCGTATCGGAATCGTCTAATAGTCTCAACTCATCCATCACCTCCAGAAAGGACACGTTAACTAAAGAAATTGCTACGAATCTTAAAGCCCCGACATCGATAACGGGATATAGCATCAAAGTGGTGAACAGAGATACGTCTTCATAAACTGGCAGATGGTTATTCCACGCTTCTAGGATAGGCAGAACAACATCGGAGTTCTGATGTTTCATAGCTGTGGTTAGCAACATGTTAAGCAGTACCATAGATTCCAGCTGTTCAAGCTGGTATTCGAACGATATATGATACAACTGTTGTTCCAGTCGTTCAACGTCGTTATTAGCTATGGCTTCCATAGCGTTCTTGATTACTTGATAGGCATCCATTTAACAGACAATAGACCTTGTCTATTGTCTCATTTGTGGCTTAATATCCGGTATGGGATATACTGGTGTTTTTCTTCTTATAGGATTAGGTTGGAATCTGTATTGGAAAGATGGTGCATACATTTGTAGGTTGGTAAATGTCTGTTACTAATTACGCTAGAGCTATGAAACTTAACTATACAATCAGTTACTACAGCATCGATGAGTATATTCCGACCTAATCTCACCATGTGAACAATGGAGGTCCTATCCACAATATTATCGTCACACTCAATCATCACGACTATTCTGGATCTCTGTAACATATATGTCCAACACTAAATGCTATGGTTAATCGTTGTATTGGCTCTAATTCTGTTCCTAGTCTGGACAGAAGATAGAAGCCAGAACTGCTTAGACAAACCTTGTCAACATTCAGGGCCTCCTATTCGACAATACGACGATCGTAATATTACCATCGACAAGACCATCTACACTGTCAATCTTCGTCATACCGTAGTAGAATGGCGAAGATCTGTGTTAGCAGCCTTAGCCATCACGCTGTTGTTGTTCTTTATCATGAAGCCTTCTATTCCATCAGCGTCCGATTTCATCATAGTAGCCCTACTTCTGACATTGGGTTATTATTTGACAAGTTCCTGGTTCATCTGGTCGTGGGTCACTCCTATAGATCAAGGGATAGTCAAAGCGTTATCTAGCCTTCGAACTTCACGTAAAGTATAAAGAGCTATCCAGACCCAAAATGGACATCAGAGTACATAACGGTACTGGATTAGACGCCGAGGAAGTGGTTCGCTTCCTTGAACGTTGTAATCAAACCCATAACGGTAACTATGTAGTAGCTTCACAGTTAGGCTCTCTATTATCGCTAGAATCGATAGTGGTAGAAGCCAGACAAAAAGCTAACATAGTCGGAGTCATCTGCTGCTTCCCGATTAGAACCAATGTAGGAACTTACGCCTGCATCACCTTCTTCTGCGTCGATCCTATACATCGTAAGAAAGGACTAGCTTCTCAACTCAAGGCTAGGATGGTTAAAGAGTGTCACGATAGACATATAAGCTTCAGCTATCAGATAACTAACAAGCCCATGTTTGAAACCTCGATAGCTTTGGGTTCGTGGTATCGTCCTCTAAATACTGAGATAGCCAATCGCGCTATGTTCGAGCTTCCTTACGGTAGATATCCTAAGAATAAAGATAACACTATCATGGCTATTCGAGCGTTAGGAACGGATTATAGATATATCCAACTCCTCGATCGCTGTAGTTTCCGATGGTGTCCAACCTATCCACAGTATCTATCATGGTTAACAGCTTGTCCCACTTATGTAGTCAAGGACAGGACTGGGGTGGTGAGAGGTATGTTCAGCCTCTATAATCTTCGAATGGTGGTTAATAGCGTGCTGCTTAACATGGATCACTTAACCTGGTTTGTAGGAGATCCCGAAAAAGTCCTAACGTCAGCCATCGAGATATCCATGGCCGACATGGTCATTGGGCACTTGGTCGGTGGTTTAACTATGGATATGTTGAAGACTAATAAAGCTCATCTATCCAATGGAGCCTTCCTATCATTGTATGGAGTTAAGAAGAATGTAAAAGCTGAAGAAATCAGCCTACCCCTTTTGTAGTCTAGACGTGTGTCTAGACTACTAAGCTATTTTTATAACAGTGATAGTTCCGGCAACTGAAGTAAAAGTATTGCCACTTATAACTAACGTGTTGTCATTAGTGTTATTTACATTGAATATCATGGAACCGGACGCGTTGTATCCATTTCCAGTACTGAAACTAAGTTCATTGTTAGTATTAGGTTGAGTTATACTTAACGGTGAATTCGTTTCTCCGTACTGTACTGAAGAATTGACTAGATAATAGCCGGGCGTACTTATCGTGATAGCACTTCCGAATCCGCTGATATCGTTTGTGGCGACTATTTGTGTCACAACCAATATGGTTTGATTATAATTAGTAGTAAAAGTAAACGCGCCGTAGGATGGTGCGAATATGTATGATGGCAAGACTCCTGCTACTATGTTGCCAGTAGAATCGGTAGCTAGAATATTTGTCGATGTTAATGAAGACAATGTCACAGTACCTCCAACGGATAGATCTCCCGTTATCGCCTCTGTACCATTAACGGTTAGGTTTTTCATTATCGTCTCTGAACAATCGACAGTTAATGAACCCGTAGCACCAGAAGTACCGATAGTCACAGAACCATCAACGGTTAGGTTTCCTGTTATCGTCTCTGAACCATCGACAGTTAATGAACCTGTAGTACCAGAAGTACCGATAGTCACAGAACCATCAACGGTTAGGTTTCCTGTTATCGTCTCTGAACCATCGACAGTTAACGATGGTCCCGTGTTGCTACTGCCATAGATAGTTAATGAACCTATGTTAGTACCAGTAGTACCGATAATCTCTGATGGAGTATATAGATTCCCAGTGCCGTCTACTTGGAATCCACTATCGTAGCTTAGTGTGGCTGATGTACTTAGATTATCGACTGTTCTGACTAAGCCAGTCGAGGGTACCACACCCGAAGCTATGGTATAACCGCTTCCAGTTGCTACGAAATCGATGATGGATACATTGCCAGCTGGAGAAGTGGATGAAGTATCTACTATAGTCACCGTTATACCAGAAGGTGGCTCACCTAGATATTCGAAGCTACAAGAAGTCAAGTAGACACTTACACCATATCGAGCCTGGAATAACTCGAAGGAAGAAGATGGAGCGGTCGTACCTGGAGATACGACAATGGTACAATGAGAGAAGCGCCAGACAGTTGTAGAAGCGGTTGTTATACCAGAGGTAACGACAGGATTATATATCGCTTGAGTACTTCCGTTGACTGTTATAGCGGTTATCGATATATTCATACTAGATCGATTAGCGGAGATATATCCAGATGTGCTGTAGTCGTCAATAGGACCCAGGATGCAGTCGTTAAACTCAATACTACCAGCATAGAAGGATACACTTCCTATATTACATCGCTCGACAACAACATTTCCATTGTTCACTATCAACTTGCCGCTAATGTTAAGATTAGACAGATTAAGAGTACCAGTATTCCAGGTTAGATTGCCAATTACTACATCTGTAGTTCTTGGATCGGTTATACCTATCAAGGTTAGATTAGTAGAAGATATAGTAAGATTTCCATAACTTCCAGGAAGAATTAGAATAGTAGTAGCTCCTGCATTTACAGCACCATCGATAGTAGGGTATGGGTCATTCCAATTGCCGAGTTGTCCACTTCCGTTAGCAGCAACAGAGCTAACTAAAGCGGCTGTATTCTCGAACATTGTCGGAGATATAGCCTTACCGTTCACTGTTAGAGAACTTATACTCACTATTCCAGGAATATCTATAGTATCAGACGATGTACCCAATGTTATCGTTGTACTTCCTAGTACGGGATTGATGGTATTAGTGTTCAATGTTCCTTCAACCGTTAGATCTCCTGTTATCGACTCTGAGCCATTAACGGTTAATGATGATCCTGTATTGCCACTACCGTAGATGGTTAACGATCCTGCGTTAGTGTTAGTAGTACCAATAGTCTCTGAGCCATTAACCGTTAGATCTCCTGTTATCGTCTCTGACGCATTAACCGTTAGATCTCCTGTTATCGTCTCCGAGCCATTAACCGTTAGATCTCCTGTTATCGACTCTGAACCATCAACGGTTAATGCCGTTCCTGTATTGCTACCGTAGATGGTTAACGATCCTGTGTTAGTGTTAGTAGTACCAATAGTCTCTGAGCCATTAACCGTTAGATCTCCTGTTATCGACTCTGACGCATTAACCAATAGATTTCCTGTTATCGTCTCTGAGCCACCAACCGTTAGGTTTCCCGTTATCGACTCTGAGCCATTAACGGTTAATGATGATCCTGTATTGCCACTACCGTAGATGGTTAATGAACCTGTG